>Ga0255061_10000100_pt1 | contig 19349 bp, 1 predicted proteins | sample 174RNAGHGhighgp2_FD_183093 | JGI IMG/M metagenome (GOLD analysis project Ga0255061, IMG submission 183093) | Metatranscriptome of sheep rumen microbial communities from Palmerston North, Manawatu-Wanganui, New Zealand - 1742 RNA GHGhigh gp2... | ecosystem: Host-associated > Mammals > Digestive... | reverse complement strand
CATCTGTGTTTTAGACTGTTATCTTAAGACTTTTTGTGTCTTAGGTTGTTGTTTGGTTTTCATATTGTTCTTCATTCTTCTTATACTTTGTAAATCTCTTACTTTTTAGTCTCGTTTTAAACTTCCTGCTACGTTTCGGTATACGTAACATTCTGCTGTGTTGCTTTATTTGTTTGTTGTTTGTTTTCTATTGATATATCATATCGATATTAAAAACCTGTTATGATATCTCTATGTTTGGTTTTGTTTATTGTTTATCCCTGAAAAGTACTCTGCCTGCAATCTGTATATTACATTCATTTCCTTTGGTGTTTGTTTTTTACTGTTGTTTGCTTTTAGGTTTATTTGTATGATACTGCTACCGTTCACAGAACTTCTCAAAGTTAGCTAGACTTTTCGAACTGTCTGTTTAGTATCATGCTTGTGTTTTTGTTAGGTCTTTATTTAAGCTTCACTGCTGCTGTTACTCGAACCACCGTCACTACCTGAGTCTGCACTGGTGCTGTCGCTTGAACCACTGTCGCTTGTGTCACTTGAACCGCTGTCGCTTGTATCTGATGTTGTGTTATCACTTGTGCCGTTATCGCTTGTGTCTGATGTTGTATCATTGTCACTTGTGTCGTCACTTGTGATTGTTGCGTCATTGTCACTTGCGATTGTTGTGTCATCACTTGTGATTGTTTTATCATTGTCACTTGTGATTGTTGCATCGTTGTCGCTTGTATCATCATCGGTTGTGTCTGATACTGTGCTGTTGTCATTATCGGCTGCATTGCCAGTGGTGTTATCATCAGTTGGTTCAGATGTTGTTATGCTGTCGTTATCTGATGTTGTGGATTCTGTTGTATCATCGGATGTTGTGTCTGATGTTGTGACTTCTGTTGTATCATCGGATGTTGTTGCTTCTGTCGTATCATCAGATGTTGTGTTAGAGGTTGTTTCCTCTTCATCGTCACCGATTAGTTCTTTTGCCTCTTTATCTGTCATATCCTTGAGTTCTTCCTTGATATCCTCTGCTGACTCTTCGTCTGTTACTCCAAGTTCTTCGGACATCTGTCCTACAGTCAATGTCATATAAAGTTCTGGGTCTATACCACCATAAATGTCTCCAGTTGTGTCAACTGCTATTGGCTTACCGTATTCATCTATGAAGTAAAGTCCTTGCATTATATCTGTAATTGTAGGATTAGCTGAAAGATCTCTTCCTGTGATTCTGTAGTTGCAAGAATGAACTACATATTCACTTGGAACTGGATCAGATCCACTCTTAGGAACTATACGTGCCACTACATAGTAAGTACCTATCTGAATTGGTTTGGTTACATAACCTTTCCTGTTCTTGATATAGTACATTACATTGTAACCGTCTGGTAGGTTCTGTAAGTATGGCTGATGTGGTTGTGGATTGCTTGAATCATATTCATGTGCAATCAATGGTGCAGGGAACTTAACCTTGCTCCAACTCCAATCAGGATCACTCATGTCACCTTTCACAGGTTCGCTGTCATCATCTACTACCCAGTCTCCATCTGCGATTTCTCTAGATGTTTCCTCGGTATTTGGATCTGTTGATGCTGTTGTGGCTTCCGTTGAACCTTCTGCGCTTGTTGTTGCTTCAGTCGCATTAGGATCATCATAACCACCTGATGGTGTTACGACTGTTATCGTTACTGTTGCAACTCTCTGAACAGGTGTTCCGTCTGCGTCGAATGTTGCTATGACATTATATGTTCCGCGTGATATCATAGAATCAATGTTTGTTCCATTAGAATTCTGGATCACATAATCTATGTTTGTACCATCTGGAACGTTCTTGAGTCGAGGTGTCGGTATAGTGGTACCTGTCCACTTAAATGTAAAGTTGTGCTTTGTAAAGTCTACTGCTGACCACTTAACATCTGTGCTACCACCTGCAGGTGATTCCGTTGTTGTTTCAGTATCACTATCACTGGTCGTTGCCTCTGTTGGATCGTCAAATCCTTCTTCAGGTTTCGATACTGTAACTGTCACCTTGGCCGTTCTTTGCATTGGTGTTCCATCTGCATCGAATGTTGCTATTACAGTGTAAGTATCACGAGCTATCATCACATCTACATTGGTTCCCTTGGAGTTCTGTATTGCGTATGCTACATCCACACCTGCTGGTACATTCTGAAGTTGAGGTGCTGGAATAGCACTTCCTGTCCACTTGAATGTAAATGCAGACTTAGCAAACTTCACTTTGTTCCAATCTGTTGTACTTCCACTAGAGCCACCACCTGATTGTGATGTTGTTGTTTCAGTACTGTTGTCTGTGTTGCCTGATTGTGATGTTGTCGTTTCAGTACTGTTGTCTGTGTTGCCCGACTTAGATGTTGTTGTCTCTGTGCTGTCATCTGAGCTTCCGGACTTCGATGTTGTTGTTTCAGTACTGTTATCTGTGTTGCCTGATTGTGTTGTTGTTTCAGTTGTTGTCTCTGTTGCTGTAGGATCATCGAATCCACCCTCAGGTGCTACTACTGAAATTGTTACCTTTGCTATTCTCTGAGTTGGTACTCCATCTGCATCAAAGACTGCAATTACGTTGTATGTTCCACGGGCTATCATCGAATCTACATTTGTACCACTTGAATTCTGAATCGTGTAATCTACATGCAATCCTTCTGGTACATTCTGTAACTGTGGAACAGGTATTGCTTTTCCTGTCCACTTGAATGTGAACTCAGATTTAGCAAACTTCACTTTGTTCCAAGCTGTTGTTCCGCCAGATCCTCCTGATTGCTCAGTTGTTGTTTCTGTCGAACCATCGGTTTTTGCTGTTGTAGATTCTGTTGAACTGTCTGACTTCGTTGTCGTTGACTCTGTTGAGCTGTCTGACTTCGTTGTTGTAGACTCTGTTGAACTATCAGTTTTTGCTGTTGTAGATTCTGTCGAGCTATCTGACTTCGTTGTCGTTGACTCTGTTGTCGACTCGCTCTTGGTTGTTGTTGTTGTCTCTGTTGGTAATACAGGTCTTGTTTCATCCCAGCTTGTTGTGGTCTCTGTTGGATCTTCTGGGTCTGTTGTGCCTGTGCCTGACGAGTCAACTACTACTTTGATTATTGTTTTGTACTTATCCCATCCTGCTGGTACTGGTACGCCACCTGTTGCAGTTACTGTTGCTGTGAGTACATATTCGCCAACATTCTTTATGTCAGTTAACAGACCATTCTGAGTCAATCTGTAGTTGACATAATATTCGCCTTCTTCTCCTGGTAGGTTCTGAAGTCTTGGGATTGTGTCAATCACTTCACCTGTGTACTTGAATACATATTCGTCCTTACCGAAACCTACGCTTCTCCAGTCGTATCCATTTGCATCGTAAGGTGAAGTCGTTGTGCCTTCAGTTGATGCTTCTGAATATGGATTGCCTTCTGTAGTTGTTTCAGTTGTTTCTTCGCCTGGGTCAGGTGGTACTATATCTTTGACTATGAGTGTTGCAGTCAAAGGTGAGTTCTCAACTGGTAAGTAATCTGGTGTGTTGTTAATGTATGCATAAACATAGTATTTGCCCTTTTCAGTTATGTTGTATGGGTCATCAACATATGCTTCGTCTTCATAACTCCATACCTTATACTCTACATTATATCCTTCATCAGGTAAGTTCCAAACTTTTGGTAACTCTACTGGGTTTCCTGTATACTCACGTGTGTATTCATGATATGCAAATGCTATCTTTGTGAGTATTGTTGGATCCTCAGGTTTGATACCTAACTCGCCTGGTATTACATAATCCTTATCAGGTTCGAGGTCCTTATTGTAATCTTCATCGTTGTCGAAATTGATTGGATTCTCTTCATCCTGATCCATTACGTAAACTACACAGTAGTATGGGTTGTGTGGCGTAGGTTTCCAGAAATCTCTTGCCTCTACCGTTGCCATTACTCTGTACTTACCTTTTGCTCGAATTCCATTCGTTGTACTCGATGATACTGTCAGATTTGTAACTGTGTAACTTACATCATATCCATCTTCAGGTACATTGAGAAGTACAGGTACTTCTTTGCTGAATCCATCATATTCATAATACCATACTGACTTACCAAACTTGATGTTATCAAGTATTGATTCATCTTCAGGATACAGGTACTCTTCTTCTGAGCTATCTTCATATCCTGGTTCTACTGCTGATACTATGATAGATTTAGATACGAGTGGTGTTACTGGTGCTGCTTCATAATCATCGTCGTTCTTTATCCACGCAACTGCTACATATTCACCTGCATCTTTGAAATCTACAGGGGTTGTAAAGTCTACATCATCTGCTCTGTACATATATATCTCAGATGCATCATATCCAGTTGGGATACCAGTTACGTAAGGCTTGGTCAAATTCGAACCATCTGCTTTTGCTACTCTGTCGCCTGTGTTGTGCCATTCTACCTGTGACCATATGCCGGAGAGTTTCTGTTCTTCTCTTTCATCTACGCTGTGTTGTTCTTCAGGCAATGTCCATTTGTCACCTACTGTTACTGTTGCTGTGTAGGTTGTGTAGCTTGCTGGTATTGTAAGATCTGAGCCTTCCGCAGGTTCTATTGTTGCTGTTATTGTGTAAAGACCTTCATCAAGGATCTCGAATTCGCCATCCTCGTAGTTCTTTCTCACACGGTATGTTATTGTATAATCACTGCTTGATACTTCTTCCTCCGAAGGTAATCCTATTAACTTTGGAAGAGGTTTTGCAAATCCATCATAATCGTATGACTTCCTTACTGTGTCGAACTGAACATTCTTCCATGGACTGTCCTCAGGCTGCTCTTCATCGGATATTACAACTCTTGTTGTAAATATGTTGCTGCCTTTTAGGTCTTCGTCAGTATCGAGATTGAGTATTACTGTGACATTGTATGTTCCGATCTCTTTGATATCACTGTAATTTGCTCCATCTTTTGTGATTATTACTGTTTCAGTTGATGCATACTCGCTTGGTACTCCTTCAAGTTCACTAAGCACTTTGCTCTTCTTAGACTTACCATCATAAGTGTATGTGTATGTTGATTTGTTGAAACCAACCTCTTCAAGCCACTCGAATCCGTCTGGAACAACCACTGGATCTTCAGTTGGATCTTCATCAGGGTCTAATGGTAATACAGTCATATGAAGAATTGCTTTGTTGTAACCTGCTGGCACTTCTTCTGAAGCTGTTACTCTGATGATGGTTGCATCAATTGTGTAGTTACCTGGCTCGATTATGCTGTAAACTCTTTCTGTCTTAGTTGTACCGTCTTCATCTGTGTATGTTCTTGTTATTACTTTACTTGCACCGTAACCGTTTGGAACATTCTTAAGACTTGGTGTGAGATCACTGCCAGTATACTTGGTTGATGCTCCTTCTTTAACGGACCATGCTATTTTTGTAAAGTCACAAGTGTTTCCGTTTCTATCTATCACTGTGCCGTTGCCATAAATGATTACATTTGCTTGTTTTGTTGTGTATCCTTCAGGAACTTCACCTGTTGTGTTATCAGTTACTATTGCTCTTATCTGATAGTCACCTGCATCAACAAAACTATTGACTTCAGTGTAGACTCCTGTTGCTGCGTTGTATCTGTACTTCTCGTACTTCACTGTGTAACCACTGTAGATTGCTTCAATCTGAACATCCTTCTCTGTTCCATCATAGTTGAACTCATAGAGGTCTTGACTGAACTTAACCTTAGACCAATCCAACGCGTCACCATTTTCAGGTGTCGGTATGATGACTGGGTATGTAGGTTCAGTTGTAGGTTCAGGCGTATCTGTATCTACTACCTTGACTGTTACATATCTGGTTCTTGCTGATACTGGAGGTTCTTCTAAGCTAGAGCCTTCAGGTACTACTATTGTAGCTACAAATCTGTATGTACCTACCTCTCTAACTGCTCCGCCAGCTACTGCTGTTTCGGTTCCATCATCTGCAATCAAGATGCTTGTGTACGTTACACCGTATCCATCAGGTACGTTCAAAAGTTTGATTTGTGGTCTGAAGTTTTGACCTGTGTAATCAAATTGATAGATGGAGTGTTCAAACTGCATGAGTTTCCAGTCGATTGTCTCAGGCTCTTCGCCATCTTTGTACGCTGTTCCTCTTGCTGTCAGTGTCTTGTAACTGTTTGGAACTTGTGCGTAGGTGCTGTCGATTCTGCTTATTGTTGCCTTGATGATATAGTTACCCTCTTCAGCAACAGGTGTATCGATTGACTGATATGTTGTATCATTTACTTTTGCATAGGTAAACGTTGCTACATATCCGAATGGTAAGTTCTCAAGTTTAGGTTCAAACTTGTTGTCAAGGAGTGCTGTATATTCACTCTTGTCGAACTTAACACCTGACCAATAAGTCTGTACTGTAGTTGTTTCGGTTGCACCCTCTGTTGTCGTTTCAGTTCCGTCTTCAGTTGTCGTTGTTGTCTCTGTATATGGATTCGGTCCATCTGCTCTGTAAATCAATACATTTGTTGTAATGTATCTGTAGAGTTCAGGTGGATTGTTTCCATTTGTACCGATTATTGTTGCTGTTACTGTGTAATTTCCAACACCCTGAAGTGCTTCTATCTCGGTACCGTCTATTGTGTACTTATAAGTTGCTGTGTATCCGTCTGGAATGTTCAAGAGTTTTACCTCATGAGCAAGTCCATCATACTCGAACTCATATCTTGTCTTGGAGAACTTCATATTCTCCCAAAGTGGGATAGGCTCTATGTCTGAACTGGAAATTACTGCTATTGTTGAGTAGGTTGTGTATGCTGCTGGTGCATTTGCTATTGTTGCTACTACTCTATAGTTACCTATCTGATACAAGTGTTGTACTTCTGCATTTGTTTCCGCGTTGTAATACTTGTATGTTACGTTGTGGTTTGCAGGTACATTGATAAGTTTGATAGAATCAGTCCATTCTGTGTATGCGTCATACTTGAATGAGAAGTGATCACCATTGTTGTAATTGAATGTTACTTTGGTGTAATCATCTTCAGCTATAGGTACAGTGCCATCCTCAACCACTATTCTCGCATAATATGTCTTGTAATTTGTTGCTGGGTAGCCTGTTGCTGCTGCTTTTACTGTGTAAGTACCTTCTTCATTTAACTTGGTAAGGTCTGTAATCTTATTGGCTGCTACTGCTTCATTGCCTGTGAAGTATTCATACGTTACTGTACTTCCGTCTGGTACGTTGATAAGTGTTACCTCATGCGACTTACCGTCTGTAGTTGTAAAGTTGTATTCATTCTTCTCAAATCTTACATCCTTCCAATTATCAGGTATTACTACTGGACTGTTTGTATCTTGAATTGTTACCTTTGCATTGTAGTAACGCTTTCCTACAGGTGCGGATGCTACATATGCTGTTACTTGGTAACTACCTACTGCATTAAGAGAACCTACTGTTGTATCTGTATCAGTGTTTAGGATTGTGTAAACTACTCCACTGACTTTCTCCTCTGTGGTTGCATTTACAAGATAGACATTGTTGGTAAAGTTTGAACCACTCTCATACCAGAATTCATAGTCACCGTCTCTGCCTACTACATTTGCGTTGCCTTCAGCATTTGACCATTTTATGTTCGACCATTCAGAAGTGTCTTCTACATATGAGAAATTGATCTTACATGTATACTCTCTGAAATCATCTGGTAATGTGTATTCTTTTGTGTCAGGTTCTACTATTGTTGCCAATCTTGTGTAGGTCTTTGTCTTATCCCAGTTGTATACTAAATTGCCATTGCTGTCGAGGTTATAGTAAACTACACTGTAACCTTCAGGCAATCCTTGTATTGTTGGTAACTTATCTTCTGAGAAATCATCCCAGTTAAATGTGTATTTATCGCTAGAATATCCTACTAATGCCCAAGTTGATAAGATGTTATCAGGTATCTTGAAAGGACCATCATCGCCATCTGTGTATACCTTAGCTACTGCATATGGCTGTGAAAATCCGGATGGTAACATATAACCTGGTTTCTCTGCATAAACTGTTGCTTGAATCTTATAAGAACCTGGTTCTGAAATCTTTGTTGTTGGTACATAAACATCTGATTCACTGTTGGCTGCTTTGAATGTGTAGGAGAGTGTATAATTAAATCCATCTGGTACTACCTTCAATGCAGGTCTATAAGATACACCTTCAACATATTCATATTGATAGTAGTTCTGTTCAAACACAACATTATCCCAGCTTGGTGTAATGCTTGAGTCTGATACTTTTTCTACTACTGTGTATCCTGTTGTGAATGTTTTGTACTTCTCAGGTACTTCATCTGAATCTGAATTAGCTACAATTGTTGCAACTATAGAATATTCACCGAGCTCTTTAGCGAAAGCATATGCTACTTCGCTTTGAGTTCTGTCATCGGCTAATCTGAAATATCTGTAGTCTACTGAATAACCATCAGGTACATTCAAAAGTTCTGTTGTTATGTCTGCACCATAGAGATATTCTTTATTGACTTGATTCCATTTAACCTTAGACCACAGTTTCTCTACGTCTTCTGATACATACTTGTTGGTTACGACAAGTGTTGTTGTATCCGTTTGATATGCTGTAGGTACGGCACCCACTTTATCAGATGTTGGCGTTACCGTTGAAATTATTTCATATGTTCCAATGGCTACTGCACTGTCTGTGAGTTGCTTCGTGTAATTTACTCCATCTGTGTAGTTGAGTAAATAAGCCTTGTACTCTACTTGATATCCTGTTGGAACTGTGTACTTGATCTCACTGTCATTAAGCCAATCTGTTACACCATCGTAATAACGTACATATCTGTTCTTTGTAAAGTAGCTGTTTGACCACATATCATCTGTTGTTTTAGGCGGATTATTATGTTGTGTACCTTCGCCATTGTCACCACCACTGTTAGATGATGTCGATGCTTCAAGGATTCTGAATGATACAGAAGACTCTCTACATTCTGCTGGTACATCTGCTGTTGCTGTATCTTTCGATATGACTGCATAAACTATATAATTGCCTACAGCTGATACACTATCATTTGCCACTTCATCATCTGGAGCTTCTTGAGCCCTGTAGCTGTATGCTACTTTATAGCCATTTGGTATATTCGTTATCTGTGCGGAACGTCCCACGCCTTCCTGGTATGTGAATTCTTCGCCATTGCTGATTGACCACTTTGGCTGGAAGTCTTGCCACTCATCTGCATATTGAGTTTCCGGATTGATCATCTTGAACGATGCTACCCTTGTTGTGTAACCATATGGTGCACCTTCAAGTGTTGCTACTACATTGTAATATCCTGCATTGGCTACGATGTAATCAAGTGTCTTCGTGCCTTCGCTGTTTCTGTATGTGTAGCTTATCTTCGAAGTGTCATAACCTTCTGGTGTTCCAGTTATCTTGATTGTCTTTATCGTTTGCTTATTAAGAGCGTCTCCTAGGTAAAGTTCAAGCCCATCGTTCTCAAACTTCATTCCACCCCAGAGTTTGCTTACTGCTGTCTGTGTTGTTGTTTCTGTTGTAGGTTCTACTGAACCAGCCTCTTTTACTAAGACTTGCTTGTGTTGTATACCCTTACCTGCTGGTACTACACTACCTATTGTTTTAGGTGTGATGTATGCATATACGATATACTCTCCTGCATCTGAGATTCTACTTACTGTGGTGTCTCCTGTTGCTGTTACTTTCTCATACTTGTATGTTGTCTGATACTTACTTGAATCAGGCTCAACGAGAAGTTTAACTTGGATGCTTTCACCTTCGGTAAATACATAATCTTTCGATGAGAACACTACTTTATCCCAATCAACACCATCGTCTGGGTTTGTTTCTGGTTGCTCTTGATTCACTATGTGTACTACTGTTGCATAAACTGTTTTAGATGGAAGGGTATGATTTGCATCGGCTTCAATTCTTGCCTTGATTGTGTAATCACCTTCACTTACTAAATAAGCACCATCTCTGATTGAGGTTACATTTCCGTTAGGTTGTGTAATGTCATACAGAACTGAATAACCGCCTGGAACATTCTTCAGACTGAAGTTATATCCACTGGTGTCATAAGCAAGTGTGTACCCTGCGCCATCATTTGGTCCGAACTTGACATTGCTCCAATCTCCTGCTGGTACTTTGTTTACTACTACATTACCTGTTATTGTTTCATAGCCCGCTGGTATTGGGTAATAGAACTTGTCATTACTCTTTATTGAGGCTGTAACTGTGTAGGTACCTGCATCTCTGATAAAACCAGTTGTCTGACCTTCATCTACATTGTAATATCTGTAGGTTGCACTGTAATGTCTGTCAAGATTTCGGAGAACAGGATTGAATTGATTTCCATTGTATGTGTAAACTACAGGGTCAGCTGCAAACTTAACTATGGTCCAATCACTATTATCCACTGGTCCTTGAGTTGTCTCTTCGGTTGTTGTTTCTGTCGTTACTTCTGTCGTTGATTCAGTTGTTGTTGTATCGGTTGACACTGGATTTTCTTCAAACACTACTTTACATGTGTATGTGCCTTTGCCTGCTGGTGCTGCTGTTGCTGACTTACCTGCCATCGGTGTTACTGTAGCCGTTATTGTGAAAGGACTATTAGATGCACTCGATACTAAGTCTGTCTTAACACCATTCTTATTCGTTACTACATATGTAACTGTGTAGTATTCATCGAAATCTATAGGTGTATTGGTTAAAGTTGGTACTGGCCATGGCTGAACTGGTGTTGTGCTCTTATAGGTGTATTGTGATTTCGAGAATCCCATTAAATCCCAGTTTGGTACTGGAATCTCTCCACTTGATTCACCTGAAGTAGCTGTACCCTCTTTTACCTTAATTAATGCTTCGTGTGTAAGATATGATGTGTTTGTTGGTAATTCATATCTGTACTCATCACTGCTTGTAACATGTGCTACTACCTTGTAATTACCGTGTCCTGATACACTGTTGTTTGTTGCTGGATTATACGTGTAACCTGAATCTGTTGATTGATAGAACATATAATCTATGTTGTATCCTGTCGGTAACGTTGTTAAATGGATAGAAGATGTAAAATCTTTCTTGGTATCGGTTTCAGTAAATTCATACTTGTTGCTGTACTCACTGTCTGTGTAATCCCATGTCAGTTTTGTCCAGTCTATTACATTGTACACTACATTAACTGTTATCTTCTCAGATGCTGCACAATTGCTGGTTGCTTTTGTGTAAATTGTCAATGTTGTGCTACCAAGTTTATTTTCTGTAACTGGTTGTACTGTTACTATCTCCTTACCATTTGCGTCCTTCGTGATTTCATATTTTATTGCTGAAGTATCACTTGACTCTACTGATAACTGTCCATCACTGTTATGGTTTATACCTATGTTCACCTTGTTCATGCTTGATAGGCTAAAGTTGCTATCGGATGCTGTGACTGTAGGTGTAAGAGGTGTTACTTTAATCTTACCTACTGTAGAAACCATACCATATGTGTTTGCATCGCTTGGTGTAAATGTTACAGGCACATCATTATGATTTCCAACATCCAAGATATCATCTGCATTCTGGAATTTGAAAGTACCGCTAACCGGTGTTCCATTGTATTCCATTTCGCCCTCAAGGAACACTGCTGAGCTTAGCTTCGTACCGTATACGATCGTATCTGCACTTGGTGCTACCTTTACTGTAGGTATGTTCTGAGCGACCTGGACAAATGTGTCATCCTTCGTGCTTGTTGTTCTTTGTGTAAGGCTTGTCTGATCTATTGTATAGGATACTGTTTGACGCTCGCCCGTTGGTATCTGTGTACCTGAGCTGAAGTCTGCTGAACCTCTGTAATAGATAGGTACCTTTTCAAGTGAACTTGCATCGGTTACTTGTGTGTCTCCTAACAATCCACTGTTTGTTGCTGAACTGTTGATGTATCTTGTGAGTGTAAGTCTTCTCTGAGCACCACCAACGTTTAATGTCATATTGATTGTGTTAGGTGCGGAGTCGAGAGTGTAGAAATAATCTGCCTCAGGTACGAATGCCACATCTACTGATGGTTGGTTGGTTGCTTCATAAACATATGTGTGGACTGTTGTGTCACCACTTGTTTCATTTATTGTTTGCAGAGGATTCAAGAACCAAATTTCACCTGGTAATGGAGTTCTCTGTATTGTAACTGTTCTTGATGCTGTGAACTCTATGAAGTTCTTGTCTTCAGGTACAAATTTGAGCTGGAATGTGAACATTGTACTCTTGGTTCTATCTGCAATTTCATTACCGCTTGAGTTTGTCCACTGCCAAACACCATTAACTGCTACTCTGTCCCCTGTTATTGTGTTCTCGTAGTAAACATCATAGTAGTCATTGAAGTTGATGGTTCTCATATCATCGCCACTGTAAACTATCAATGTTGTTGCCTTACTTGTGTAAGTTGGATTGACTTTCTTGATGTTTACATAATTGAATGCATTCTTGGAATCACTTGCACCCCAGTAATCGGTTTCAGATGTTGAAGCAAAGAAATTGTACTGTTCACTGTCGAGCATTATATCTGAATTTGGATTTACTAACTGTACTGTCTTCTCGAAGTAATAGTAACCATATATTGCGTCTTTTTTCCAATCATCTGTGTCTATTGTGTATGAACCTAATTGATTTATGACTGCTCCATTATCTGTTGGCAATGTATCACCTTTGGTGTAGTAAATCTTCAGGTTCTTTGGAAGATCTATGTTTGAACTTTCTGCCTTACCATAGACTCTTATATAAAGAGGTGTAGAATAAGCAATGTCTTCCAAGCTTGAAGAATTTGTTGAACCAGGAGAGGTTCCAACATAGCTTTCTACTGCTATGGTACCCTTTGAAACTCCTATCCTAACTGCTTTGGACCCACCAATGCTTGTGTTAGTTGAATATTCTTTGATGTAGAGATCTCTTGTTTGGACATTTCCACTTACTTCACCTGTAGGCTTCGTACCTGTTACGGTAAATGTTGATGTTGAGCCCTCAGATGTTTTTGTAACACTGATGTAAGATCTGACATCATCTGATAATGAATAATCTACTGTACCATCGCATTCTGACGTGTGAGCTATTGCTGTTTTGGACTCAGACATTTCAAGTATGACTGAATCTGTAACATCTGACATTGTAGGTTTTGTTATATTAACTGTACCAAAAGTTGTTGTTGGACGATTTCTTGTCGTCACTCCACCTTCATTTTCAATTGCTACACCATAAGTGCCTGCCTCATCTAAAGGTGTTAATGTCAGTGTATTGGTTGTTGTCGATTTAACAAACTGATTGTTTCTATACCAGTGATATTTTGTAGGCTCTCCGCCACCATTGTTGGTTACTGTTACTGTAAGATTTACATTTTCAGTTCCAGAAGACAATGATGACAATGTTGCTGCCTTTACTGGTACAGGTATTACCTTGAAACGTAATACTACCTCTGTTGAATCAAAGTTTGCACTGTTAGACGTCAGTGTTGCAACGACTTTTGTTTCGCCTGCATACATTCCTGAAAGTCCTGTTGCAAACATATAATTACGTGCACCACTTTGTCTAATTATTGCTCCATCCTCTGGTGTATAGGTTATTGTAAAGTTTCCTGTTACATCAGATTCTGACTCGTTTGCATCTTTGATTGTGAGGTTGAGGTTGATATCACTATCACCAAAGTTTACATAATTTATTTCACTGCTACCTAATTTGTATCCCGAGTTCGATGTTACAAGAACTGGTCTCTTCTTCAATGTTACATTAATCGTTCCTGTCAATTCATTGAAGTACTCTGGGTTGTTCTTAGGTACGAATTTATATTCTACAGTGTAATCACCTGCTTTTGTGGTGTTGCCGCCTGAGAATGTTTTGCCCGCGTCATCGCCTGTCAATGCTGTCATCTTTACTATTTTGAACGTTCCTGGTATTGCTGATGATGTGTGTACTGTTTGTACACTTCCGCCTGTTAAAGACATTGCACTTACCTTTGTTCCGCCGTAATAGTCTCTTGACATTGAAGGCGCTGCTGTCTGCTCTAGGTCTTCTTTGAATATGAATAAGCTTAGGCTTGTATCTCTGTAGGTATTGCTGTCGCTTGATGTACCATATCCTGGTGCACTGTTGTTGTAGAACCTCTTGTAACCAATAGGATATTCTTCATCTTCATAATCATTGAAACTAAGAAATACGCTGTCAGGGAAGTAAACCTTTGCTTGATAGTTATTGAAGTTTTCCTCTGGAGACAGTTCATCATCATACTTTTTCATTGAACTTAAGCCTGTTCCAGAATAATTCGTATAGAACTTTTTACTTAGGTTTTCATAGTACTCACTGTCTTCCATGTGATCTTGGTCCGGTATACCACCTTGAGCTGGATTCTCAAGTCTTAACTCATTGCCGAATACCTTATCTGTACCGTATAAAGCATCATAGGAGTCAACTTCATTATCGGCTGCGAGCTGTGGATGTTGTCCATAATATACATATATAGGTAATGTACTTCCGTACCTGCGTGTTAAATGTTCATTTCCACGAAGCTGTAATGGATATACAATATCTACAAACCATGGTCCTTTACTTCCATCGCTCTTTACACGACCATAACCTATCATGTTTGTTGGTGTAAACTCCCAATATGAGTGCATATACAATACGCCTGAGTAGAAATCACTTGATTTTGCATTGGCCAGCATAGGTGTGTTATACATACTGTCTTCATAGTCTGTATAACTTATGCTGTTTAATGCTGATTCATCTTTTATTTGTCTGGCTGTCTTTGTTGTAGATGTTGATGTTCCGATTAGACTGAAGCTACCTGTTACCTGTTCACCTGTCACTGGGTCTACCATCTTAGGTCCATCGGAAGAGTTGTCATCTACATAATCTGTGAGAGCTGAAAATCTTTCACCAACTGTAAATACTTTGTTGGAGTCATTTCTTGAAAGCTTTGGAGATAGTGAAGTTACATCTACAGTTACTGGTGTACCTTCATATGTCCATGTCCTATTGTAATTACCACTCGATTTAAATGTGAACACAGGTGTAAATGTTACTTTTGTTCCTGGATTACCAGCTGTTATAGCTAGGTTAGTTGAATCATAGCTGTAAGTTCCAGTCGAACTTATATTTTTTGCACCTATAGATACATATTTATCAAGAGTTTTGTTGTCTGGTCCAGTTGTGCCATCTCTTCCTAAGACATATTTTGTACCATATGCACTTACTTCTGGCGTTACTAAATCGCTTACATATACTGGTAGGTTTGTGATAAGTGTCTCGCCTGTTAACTGGTGTCCGGCTTTTGACTTAACTACTCCAATTGTAACTGTAACTGCTCCTGACTTTTGACCAAATCCACCTGTAAATACTAAATCAGCTAAGACCTTTGCTGTTGCTGAGCTGGCACTTGCATTCTCACCTGCCATCAAAGCTTTATAGTTCATGCTTGAATCTGGTGTTGTGATGTAGCTGGTATAACTTGATGGATCGCTACCTGTCTGACCAGTCACTCTGAAGTTTGATATCGACCATGTGCCCCACGTTGTTGCACTTCCTACACTGCCATTTGTATCTATGAACTTAGCCGTTGCTCCGAAGTCAGTCAAGATATTACCTGTTGTTCTTGCTGTTATGTTGTAAGTACTCTTTGATAATTCGACTTTGACGTTCTTTGCTGTTGCAATGACTGTAATCGTCTGTTGCGTTGGATTGTAATATCCTGGGCACGAACTGCTGTTTACAGCCCCTGTTATATTGATATAATACGTACCTGGTCTGTATACTTCTGCCATACCACCGCTGAGTATCTTCATATTACTGTTGCCTGCTGAAGTTGATGCTGTGTAGGTTGCTGTCAATCTAGTACCATCTTCCTTGGAATATGTGCCAAGTACATAATACAACCAGTTTATCTTCCATCCAGCATCTGTTTCCAGTTCAACTTGTACTGTCGATTGTGTTAATTTTAACTCGGTATCACTTGTTTTCACATTGTAGGTTATTTCTATTGCACTACATTTTCGATAACCTGGTAACGATTTTGGAGTTACTGTTATTTTTGTCTGTCCGACTTTCTTCAGTGTCAGTACACCTGTTGTTGCGTTTACTGATGCAACTGATGGATCAGAACTACTGAATGTTAAATTGTTACCTGTAGATTTTATATAGTTGTTTATATTATCTGAACCGAATTTTATACGTTTGTTAACTGTTGATTGGGTTGCTGTAAGGGTTGCATCTAAACGGTTGTCCGCTACATTAAAGTTCACTACATTGTATGCATTATTTGAAGATGCGAAGCTGTTTGCAAAGGAATTTCCTGAATAAGGTCCCCATATCATATCTTCATCATCTACATCATAGTCGCCCAAATACTGCCCTATAATATAGTAATTATTTGATGAATTGAAATTGCTTGAGGATTTTGTCCTAAAGTTTGCATCTAATACATACCTTCCAGACTTTGTAAACCAAAAATGCTTAGGATCGCTGGTTGCACCTATACTGGCTGTTGTTGATTTTACGCTGCCTGAACTGTATCCTGGAATGAAACCTTTGTCTTGTCCACCGGATTCCCACACAACTTGACTGTAATCACCATTGACACCATAACGCCAATCGTCATCTGCGTGTACTGTTGCTGGATTCCCATAATTGCCGTTGTCAGCATCTGCGGCTACTGTGTATGATAGGTCCGAATCGTCCTCTACATATATAGGTTCATAGGTTTTTAATGCAAAGTTGATATATATTGGTTCTGGATCATCATAGCCGCTTATGGCTGTGCCTGTCACTTTTATTCTTCCTTTTGTGTCGGCAGTGAACTCAATTGACCCGCCCATATCCTCATCACTGTAGGCGTACCCATCTGTTATGCCTGTGTAATCAAGATTATAGTGATCAATATAATTCATGTTTACTATGTTTTTTATATTGAAACTACTCTCGTAATCAGAAGCATAATCACCAGGTTCTACATAGAATTCATTACGTATTGTTGTCGATCCTGAGTATTTTTCAGAAAATGATGCTTTACCATTGTTCGCAACGTATACGTCTACATATTTTGTATTGCTCTCACTTAATGTGTATCCATTAATCGCTGTTGCCACAAGCTTCAGTCTTACATGACCTGAATTTACCGCTTTAAAGGATTCACCATTGTAGTAAAGTACGGGCTTTGATGTATTGGATATATCGTATATATTTTTTGGAAAACCTTGATCGATATCAACTGAGTTCGTGTTGTCATAAACCTTCGCATTACAGCCGTTAAAGTAGAAATCTTCTCCATCACCTTCATCATCCCATGGATACCAAATATCATTTATTTTCATATTATAGGTTGATGGTGCGCGGAAGGTTGCTGTTCTTGCTGATTCTTTTGTTACATGGTAATGTATATAGTACAGACTTTGGGACCCATTGCTATAATACTCGGCGTCACTGCCAAGTAGGGTTGTATTATCGCCGCCCAATGAGAAAACGTGATTTGGTACATGCCCTACTGCACTTTCATTAAAGGTGACACTTACTGTACCTGCATTTACATCTACGCTGCCCCAATTACTTGGGTAACCCACTTTACCTACTTTAACATCAGTATACCCATTCACTATACTATCTTGAACATATGATGGATTGAATTTCAATGTTACGGTCTTCTCTGTTTTGTTGTAAGGTATTACTACATTTACATGAATATTATGATATTTTGTACTGTCTGCTGTTATACCTCCTGTAATGCCTGTTATATCTAGTGTATCCTCTATTTGATTATATATGCTATCATATCCTGTCATATAATAATCAACATATAATGGCACGGTTATTTCACTAGGCGAAGGATCCGCATAACCATTTATTCCTTTAAAGGTCAACTTTGCATTGTACACACCTGCTTTGCCAGACGGTTCCTTATAGTGTAGTTTGCCATCACTGTTATTATAGTATAAGGTTGCAGAACTGCTACCTTTCTTTCCTGACATGATGGACAGGGTTGCGTTGGTTATTGTACAGTTGTTGAGCTCTAAGTCAAAAGTGGCATCGCCACTCTTTATTACATTGTCATAGGTAGTGGTTGCAAGATAATTAATATCTTCATCATATTTATCAAGTTTATACGTACCTCTCTTTTTTGCTGGTTTTACTATCGTGAGGCCAAGTTGTGTGTTGTCGTTTGATAATTGACCTTCATCAGAATTGTAATAGCCACATGGATATTCGGCTCCAACATATACCTGCGCATACGTTCCATCATTAAGGTCATAGTTTATTGATGGGCCATCATTAAGCTGCCACTTACTAAAGCTTACTCTTGGTATCGTGGATGATGTCTTGGCGCATGCATATGCTCTACCTGTTTCGGCAACTATATTACCTGATGTATCTGTCGTTCCTAGTGCAAAATAGGTCGTGTTATCTACATAATTTGGAAAGTAGTAGCTAGGGTTATCTATAGATGTCCAATTACCATCTGTGCAGGTTGTATCTATATCTACCTCATAAACCTGATGACGGTCGTCATACCATTCAACACTTACCCATAAGTCGATGTGTCCACTGTAAAAATTATTTCTTACCATGTAAGATGCATTAACCTCATCGGCTGGAGCTGTTACTGTTTGAAGACCACCTTGATATTCTGCAGTAGCACCAAGTAAACCACCAAGTGCTTCGATTGCCTTGTTAGCATAAACCTTTTTCAGTACCTTGCCAGATACTGTGTCGACTACTATTGTCCTCAGGTCTGTGTTTTCCATTTCATTATTGAAGGCTTCATCTAACAGCTTTCTAGCCTCATCCTTATCCTTGATTGGATGGGTCCATCCTGGAATTGTTTCACCTGTGATTTCTTCAATAACGGAGAGGTCATCTGTTTCTGTTGTTTGGTTGTCATCTGTTTCTGTTGTTTGTGTGTTGTTTGTTGTATCTGTGTTTGATGTTATATTGTCGTTTGTATCTGATGTCTCCGCCAGTTCGGTAATGCTGGAGTCGACTTGTTCTTGTTGTTCTGGTTGTGTTTCCTGCTCTTCGGCGCTGTCGGTATCGGTCGAAGACTCTGCTGTTTGTGCTGTGTCGGTGTTATTTTCTGGATTTGTCGTCTCGGAATCTTCTATGCTCTTGCTGTCACTATCTTCAATTACGTTATCATCTTGCTCATAATTGTCGGTGTTTATAGCTTCTTGATTAACTACTACTGAATTGGAGGTTGTGTCAGCGAATACAGCGTTGGGTGCCATGCCTGCTAGCATAGAAATCGCAAGCAGTAAAGATGTAAGTCTTGTAAATATCTTTTTATGCTTAGGACTCTTCTGCATAACTAGTCCTCCTCTCATATATTTAAAAAGCCTTGAGATTAATGGTCTAGTCTACCGCCTCCTGTTGTATTGGATTCTTTAACGTGTAAAAATCCGAATTACCAGCTCCT
>Ga0255061_10000097_pt1 | contig 19422 bp, 20 predicted proteins | sample 174RNAGHGhighgp2_FD_183093 | JGI IMG/M metagenome (GOLD analysis project Ga0255061, IMG submission 183093) | Metatranscriptome of sheep rumen microbial communities from Palmerston North, Manawatu-Wanganui, New Zealand - 1742 RNA GHGhigh gp2... | ecosystem: Host-associated > Mammals > Digestive... | reverse complement strand
GGAACATGTACACACGAGAAGAGTCCAAACAACTAAAAAAAGATTTTTGGAACGGATTTAATGCGTTTTGTGAAAATCTGCCACGTTTCAAATACAGAAAGAAAAAATGGATCCTCTATAACACAAAGATAAAAGGTGTCGAATTAAAATTCGATGCCACACGTGAAGGTGCATACGTCATTCTGGAATTCAACCATAAAAACGAAGATAAAAGGCTGAACATGCTGGCAATGCTTGAAAAGTACAGAATTGTCTTCGACCAATACTTCGGAGATGCTATTTGGGAACTTAACTTCGAAAAAGAAACTGGAGAAATGGTTTCCAGAATCTACAAAGTTCAAAAAGGTCTGAACATCCACAAGAAAGAGCAATGGAACGATTTTTACACCTTCCTCTCTAAAGAGATGAATCATCTTGAACGTGCATTCAAAGAATGTAAAGATTTATTGGAAGACAACGACGAAAACATATAAATTCATACAGAGAGTGGAAAACAGAAGGGTAGTAATAACAGGATTCGGAATTTATTCATCTATTGGTCAGAACGAAAAAGAAGTACTAGATTCTCTACGAACCGGTCGCTCAGGAATAGGCATAGACCCAACTCGAACAGAATACGGTTATTCCTCCATCCTAACTGGAATCGTACCGCAACCTGATCTAAAGTCATACCTCAACCGCAAACAGCGGATTTATCTTTCTGAGGAGGCTGAATATGCATATATCGCTACACTTGAAGCTTTAAATAAAGCTGACATATCTCTTGAGAATACACAAGACAACAATATCGGCATCCTATTTGGTAACGACTCCTCCACCAAAGCTATAATAGAGGCTCATGAGAATGCTTGCAAAAACAAAGACACGATGATGATGGGACAAAGTGCTGTTTTCAAAACAATGAATTCCAACATCACCATGAACCTCTCTTCTATCTTTAATCTACAGGGAATCAGTCTCAGCGTAAGTGCCGCCTGCGCCAGCAGTTCCCATACAATAGGGTTAGGCATGGCTCTTATCAAACAAGGATGGCAGGATATTATTGTATGCGGGGGTGCACAAGAAGTCAACACCTTCAGCATGGCCAGTTTTGACGCCATCGGCGCTTTCTCAAAACATGTGGACAACCCAACAAAAGCCTGTCGTCCATTCGACAAGAACCGAGATGGCCTGGTTCCCAGCGGAGGGGCTGCCACCATCGTCCTAGAAGAATATGAACACGCAAAGCGACGAAACGCTCCTATATACGGAGAAATAATAGGTTATGGTTTTTCCTCCAGTGGGGGTTCTTTGGCTACTCCTTCATACGATGGATACAGAAAAGCCATTCAAAACTCTCTGCATAACGCAGGCATCTCAGCTTCCGAGATTGATTACGTTAACGCACATGCCACCTCTACGATTCTCGGCGATGCGGCTGAAGCTAAGGTTATCCACGATCTTTTGGGTGAAGTACCCGTCAGTTCAACAAAATCCATGACCGGACATGAATGTTGGATGGCTGGTGCCAGCGAAATCATCTACTCTCTTCTGATGATGAACAACCACTTCATAGCTCCTAACATCAACTTTGAAGAAGGCGACGAAGCGACTGCAGCCATCAACCTTATCACCCAGCCAACCGAGAAAAAAATCGACATCTTCCTTTCTAATTCATTTGGTTTTGGAGGAACAAACAGTTGTCTAATTGTCAGAAAAATCTAATTTCCATTTGTTTTTCATCTATTTTATTTATTTTTACATTTTAACAAAAAAAGATTTTCGATAACAATAAACGTAACAAAAGATGGACATAACAGAAATCAAAAAAATCATCAATGATTTCCTTTCGAACGAATTTGAAATAGAGGATGAGCAACTCAAAGAGACTGCAAAACTGAAAGATGATCTCAAAATCGACAGTCTAGATTTTGTGGACATTGCAGTGGAGGTGGAAAAGCAATTCAAGTTTAAGATCACAGCCAACGAAATGAGTTCCATTCAAACATTAGGGGAATTCTACACATTCATATTCAATCGTTTATCTGCTGTTGCAAAGGAATAAGGCATGGAGACGAAAGAGAAGAAATGGGAAGGTAAAACTGGAGGTGGACAATTCGGACAAAAATTCCTGCTTCATTTCCTTAAGCATGTGCACGTTCGTTTTTTGTATCCAATACTCTATTTAGTCATCCCCTTTTACCTTATTTTCGCATCAAAAGGACGAAATGCCGCCTACCACTATTTCCGTGAAAGACAACACTTTTCTGTTCTTAAGTCCGCATGGTGTACGTTTCGAAATCATATAGTATTCGGTGAAGTCGTTCTCGATAAGTTCGCCCTACTGGCTGGCAACAAGAAGCAATTCAATATTGATATTGATACAGATGAGGTCATTCACCACCAAATGAAGGAGGGAAAAGGGTTTATCATAGCAAGCGCACATGTGGGGAATCTTGAGCTAGCTGGTTTGTGCATACCTCACACTGAAAAGAAAATCAACACCATCATATTTGGAGGTGAACGAGCAGATTTTCAGAAGAAACGGGACGAAGCATTTGATGAAGTGAACATCAATCTAATTCCCGTCAAACAAGACATGTCTCATCTCTTCATCATAAAAGAAGCTTTAGACAATGGTGAGATCGTGGTTATTCCGTGCGACCGTATTTTTGGCAGCACCAAAAACACCATCTGCCAGTTATTAGGTGAAGAGGCAGAACTCCCTATCGGTCCATTTCGGTTGGCTGCGCAACTGGATGTTCCCATGTACACATTATTCATCATGAAAGAGGGAAATACACATTATAAGACGTATGAAAATCGCATCCCCACTCACGATGAATTGTCTAATTCCACACAGAAAGCCATCGCGATGGCCTCCGATTACACTAAATTACTAGAAAAGATAATCATAAAATACCCTACTCAATGGTTTAACTTCTTTCCTTATTGGAAAGAATCAAACAAAGAAACAATATGAAATTAAATTCTCCTCAGAAAGAAATTTATGCAAGAGAACGACTAACAGCCGTTCAAGCGCAACGTCTAGCACAAGAAATAGCATTTGGCCCGGTCGTGTTTCAAGTGTCCAGATTGATGCTAAAATTTGGCATTCTGCAACTACTGGACAACCAAAAAAAAGGATTATCCTTCGATGAAATAGCCGAAAACATTGAGATCTCTCGATACGGATTACAATGCTTGCTGGAATCATCTCTTACCATTGGGACAATTCTATTAAAAGAGGAGCGTTATTTCATATCCAAGGCGGGATGGTTCCTATTGAACGATGAGATTGCACGAATCAATCTTAATTTCAACCACGATGTCAATTATCTTGGATTATTCCACTTAGAGGAGTCCATCAAAGAAGGCAAACCTGAAGGCTTGAAAGTATTTGGCAACTGGTCAACCATCTACGAAGGTTTGTCTAAATTACCCAAAGACGCGCAAAAAAGCTGGTTCGACTTTGACCATTACTACTCTCTCTGCTCTTTTCAAGAAGCTATGAAGATCATCTTTCATGATGGAAAGATGACACTACTGGATGTTGGAGGTAACACAGGTCGCTTTGCCACAGAATGTGTGACATTCAAGAAGGATGTGGAAGTTACCATCATGGATCTCCCTCAACAATTAAAATTAATGCGTGAAGCAACAAAAGATGTGGCAGGGAACGACCGCATCCATGAGTTGGGGGCTAATCTATTGGATCCGAACGTCTCATTTCCTTCCAATTACGATATCATCTGGATGAGTCAGTTCCTAGACTGCTTCAGCGAAGAAGAGGTAGTCAGCATACTAAGCAGAGCCTCCCAAAGCATGTCCAGTCAATCCAAACTATTCATTATGGAAACATTATGGGACAGACAACAATTTGAAACAGCCTCTTACTGTCTTGCCCAAATCAGCATATATTTCACAGCCATGGCAAATGGTAACAGTAAGATGTTCTACTCTCAAGATCTGTTTCATTACATAGAACAAGCAGGTTTGAGAATCAGCCAAATCCATGATGGATTAGGCATGGGACATAGTCTTATCGAATGTACAAAAGCATAATAAATTCAGCATGGAACTACATCCTATTGATTTCTATCTTCCTCAGAAACGACCATTCATCATGGTGGATAAAATCCTGTCTGTATCTCTCCATGAATGTCAAACAGAATTCAATGTGTCAGATCAAAACATAATGGCACATGATGGAGAGCTGTCAGAATCCGGGTTGCTGGAAAACATTGCACAGACCTGTGCTACACATGTTGGATACATTGAAATTCATATTCGAAATGCGCAACACATACGCATTGGAATGGTAGCTCAAATAAAATCATTAGAGATAAATCGTTATCCAAGGGTCGGTGACTTGATAATCACACATGTGACAGAGAAAGAGAACTATGGTGATATGTCAATTTATGATGCGGACATGACGATCGGAGAAGAAGAAATTGCCACAGGTGAATTTCGAGTAATACTAACGGACAAAATAAACTAACATCCATGATATACGTAATCAGCGACAACATCATTTCGCCTCTAGGCTACACGACCGAAGAAAATCTTTCTTCCATGAAAGAAGGGAAACTCAAAAGTCAACTGCACCATCATGTTTTTGATTTGCCGGAGCCCTACTTTGGTGCTTTCCTCGATTGGAGCGAAATAGAGACTCGATTTCAGAAGATCGATTCACAAAAAAAGATACGATACACAAAATTTGAGAAATTAGCTATTTTATCAGCTTATGATGCCATTCAGCTCGCAGACATAGATGCAAAGCAATCGGATGTATTATTCGTACTATCTTCCACCAAGGGGAATATTAACCTATTGGAAAACATCGATGGATACGATAGAAACCGTATCAACATGGGCGTATCAGCCGAGCTAATCGGACAATTCTTTCTGAACCCCAACCCCGTGATGGTGGTCAGCAACGCCTGCACCTCTGGCGTGGCAGCTCAGATTTATGCTAAAGAAATGATGGAACTAAAAGGATACAGATATGCAGTTGTCATAGGTGCCGATATCCTTAGCAAGTTTGTCATTTCAGGATTCCAATCGTTCAAAGCATTATCTACAGAACGATGTAAACCTTTTGATGCCAACCGAAAAGGATTAAACATAGGAGAGGCTGCGGCAACAATGGTGTTAGAACAAAATAATACGATTCCATCAGGGAAATGTACCATATTAGGAACAGGCAACCGAAATGATGCCAACCATATTTCAGGTCCATCGCGCACAGGCGAAGGATTGTTCAATGCCATCACAGCAGCCATAAGTCAGGCGAAAGCAACTCCACACAAACTAGCATTCATCAGTGCGCATGGGACAGCCACACCCTATAACGATGACATGGAATCATGGGCCATCAGCAGAAGTCTTCTCAGTGACATTTATACCAATAGTCTAAAGGGATATTTCGGACACACATTAGGAGCAGCAGGAATCCTCGAATGTATTGTCTCATGTCATGAATTAAAAACAAAACATCTCTTCCCTACAATAGGACATGAAATCAAAGGAGTGGTCAAAGAGATGACGGTCAACACCTCATACCGAGAAATCGATGGAGATGCGTTCTTAAAAATCATTTCAGGATTTGGCGGAAGCAATGCTGCTATTATTTACGGACTAAAATAAACAATCATGAATATACAACCTCTACATAAGCTAATACTACTACTTTCACTCTTTCTATGCTATAGCTGCTCCGATGGAAAGAAGAAAGGGAACGAGGAGATGATTTCTCAAATCGTCAACTGTGCCAAACTAAATACAGTTCAGTACAACGTTCACAAATTGCTTACTTACGAAGACCTTCATGAGATCGAAGGTTCTATTTTTTCAGAAAAAATATCAATCCCCATACCTGGAGAACGGAAACTGATTGTTCCTATCGACGCTACAATCAAAGCCTACATCGATTTCTCCTCATTCAGTTCAAGCAATATTGAAGTACAGGGCGAACAACTAAAGATTACATTGCCCAATCCTCAGGTAGTGCTCTCTTCATCCAAAATCGATTATAAGAACGAGAAACAATACTTGTCGTGGAACCGCTCCAAATTCACCTCCGAGGAAATAGAGAAATTCACCGCACAGGGCAGAGCCAGCATATTATCCAGCATGGCTAACAGCGACATATTAGACAGAAGCCGTATATCAGCTTATAAAATATTGCTTCCGATCTTGACGGCAGCAGGATATAAGCAAGAGAATATCACAATCACATTCTCCGATGAAATCGAACAAAATATTCACAACAAAGATATATTACAAAAACTGATCCTAATAGAAAACGAATAGAGTCATGGCTATCTTAAAGAAAAAAACATCCTCACGAAAAAACACTTCGAAAGGGAAAGATTATATCACAGACGAAATGATCAGAAGCCCTTGGTTTTGGATTATCCTTGCAGCGGGACTCGCCATCTATTTTATATTTCTACGTGATTCCAACGATTCTGAAGAAAAAACAAAAATTGATTCAACAACAGACTGCATCACCTCAGTCAAAGAGATTGAAGAGTGGGAGTTTTTAACTCTTCATCTAGAAGAACTGATTGATACAGTCGTTCCGAAGAAATTCTCAGAAAGTCAGTCTGCAAAAATATTCAGTGGCACAGCACATCTAGGCATCAACACGAGAAAAGCCAATAAGAGCTGGATTGTACTCACCGACAACAAAGCAACCATAACGCTTCCACCCATCGAACTTCTAGACAAGGAGATCATCGATGACACACGGACGAGGACTTTCTACGAGAAGGGATCAATCAGTGCCTCAGTAAAAGAGAAGATGTATCAAAACGCAAAAAAAAGATTAAAAGCGAAAGCCTTGCAGAAGGATAACATTAAAATGGCAGAGGAAAATGCGAAGGAGACATTCAAAAGTCTATTCACTGCATTAGGCTATAAAACAGTAAAAGTAACATTTAAGAAATAGACAATATGGAAAACGATGAGCTATACATCCAACGGGCCATACGGATCACCTCAACCGATGTATTCGTCAACGGCACCCCTTTTGTAATCAACAAAGAGGAGAATAGTACATGGTTAACGTGTATATACCGGACATTAGGTGTACAATATCCGAAGTTTTTCAAAATGGACAATCTCTGCAAAGCAGGATTTCTTGCTACAGAACTGATCTTTAAAGGAATGGACATTCCTCCCGAAGAAGAGAAAAGAGACTGGTCAATTCTTTTGTTCAACAGATCATCTTCGTTGGACAATGATCAGCTATATCAAGAGACTATCAATGATCCCGGCAACTATTTTCCTAGTCCTTCCGTGTTTGTATATACATTATCCAACATAGTGACTGGTGAGATGGCTATTCGCAACAAGATTATGGGAGAGTCTTGTTCCTATATCATGGAAAAATTTGATGCGGATATTCTAATAGAAAGCGCTTCCATCGGACTTTCGAAGGAGAAAGGAATCAATCATCTTCTCATTGGCTGGGTCGAATATCTAAACGACCATTGTGATGTCCTTTTATTCCTTGTCGATCGTGACTCTGACGGGGCTCTTACTTCTTGGAATAAAACAAACATAGAAAAATATTTTTTTATACCTTTGCAACCGCATAAATAATCAATGACATGGACAAAACATTAGTACAAGAATTAAAAGAAGAAATAATAGAAGTACTCAACTTAGAGGAAATGAAGCCAGAAGACATCGATGCTAGTGCGCCTCTATTTGGCGAAGGATTAGGATTAGATTCTATCGATGCTTTGGAATTGATCGTCTTGATGGAAAAGAACTACGGCATTAAGCTTAAAAATGCCAGCGAGGGGAAAGAAATCTTTAAATCCATTGAGATTATGGCGGATTACATTTCAAAAAACAGAACGAAATAAGTTTTGATGGCAGAAAAGATTGTAGTCACAGGTTACGGTATCATCTCCAGCCTAGGTATTGGAGTTGACAAAACGAAAGAGGCTCTGTTAAAAGAAGAGCGTTCCATCGGAAAGGTGTTTCATCTACAGACAGAACACACTGATATTCCTTGTGGAGAAGTCAAAGAAAGTGATGACGAGCTTCGCAAGCATTTAGGTATCGCTGGTGATTATATTGTCACAAGAACACCGCTTCTAGCCATGACTGCTTTTAAAGAGGCTCTACAGACCTCTGGCATAACCGACAGCACCAACACAGCTTTTATCAACGGAACAACGGTCGGCGGCATGGAGAAAAGTGAGCTCTACTACAACGAGTTTTTCAATGGCAAACACACTGAATACATCACTGCACACGATTGCGGTGCGGGAACAGAACAGGTGGGACAATTATTTGGTCACTTTTCATTCATGACTACCATATCAACAGCCTGTTCATCTGCCGCCAATTCAATCATCTTAGGGGCAGACCTCATCAAGGCCGGAAAAGTAGATGCAGCCATCGTCGGAGGAACTGAATCACTCAGCAAATTTCATCTCAACGGATTCAATTCTCTTATGATTCTTGAACATGAAGCATGTCGCCCATTCGACAAGAATAATCAGGGTCTCAACCTAGGAGAGGGCGCCGCATTCCTTGTCATCGAAAAAGAATCCAATGCCCAAAAGAGAGGAGTTCACATCCTTTGTGAACTCGCTGGATACGCTAACACATGTGACGCATTTCATCAAACAGCCACATCAGCAGAAAGCACAGGAGCTTACCTTGCCATGTCAAAAGCATTACAAAACGCAGGACTGAATGCAACCGACATTGATTATATCAATGCGCATGGAACAGGAACAGAAGACAATGACATTCACGAAAGCATAGCACTCAAAAGAGTATTTGGAGAGAACATACCTCCATTTTCCTCTACCAAGTCATACACAGGACACACCACAAGTGCTGCAGGCGCTGTAGAGTCCGTTATTTCTATCATTGCTCTTCTAAACAATTTCATGCCAGCAAACATCGGCTTCTCCGAGCCCATAGCAGCAACAGGACTGAGACCTATCGTCCACACGACAAAGAAACAGTTAAACACGATAATGACCAACTCCTTTGGTTTCGGAGGCAATGATTCATCTTGTATCTTCTCAAAATATCAGGTCTCATGAGCATATACATAGAAAAAACGGCGCAGATCTCCATCCAATCGCCTCTTTCTGACGAGTGGATGAGAACTCCTATATATCCAACTCAAAGACATTGCCGATTCATTTGTCCCGACTTCAAACAATTTCTCTCTCCTGCCACATCCAGACGAATGGGGACACTATTAAAATGTGCGCTTACATCGGCTTTTGACTGTGTAAAGGAAGAACGCAGAACCCAATTAGATGGCATATTCACGGGATCAGGATTAGGCTGCATTGAAAACACGGAAAAGTTCCTGACTTCAATGTTAGAAAACAACGAACAAAGCCTCTCTCCTACCAACTTCATACAATCCACACACAACACCATTGGTTCGCAAATAGCCATTGCATTTCAGTGTCATGGATACAACATCACCTTCTCTCACAGAGGTCTATCTTTTGATAGTGCCTTGATGAATGCGCTCTTGAAATTTAAGCTAAACGAGATCCATTCGGCTTTAGTAAACGCATCAGATGAGATGACAGATGCCTACTTTAAACTATTTGATCATACAGGATACTGGAAAAAAAACATCTGTACAACAGACCATTTCAAGCATGCCATCTCCCCTGGAAGTTTTGCTGGTGAAAACAGCGTCAGCATCCTACTCACCGATAAAAAGACAGAATGCACCTTATGCGAGATAGGCGATATTGAGCTATTCTATAAGCCTTCTGACAAGGAGTTGATTAACAGAACAACCCGTTTTCTATCCTCTTATCAGTTAATGCTAAGCGACATAGACACTGTAATCCTTGGTCTTAATGGGGACGTTGAAAATGATGAAGAGTATAATAGGATAAGTAATCTTCTTGTGCCTCATGCACAAAAAGTCATCTATAAACATCTCTTCGGAGAATCATTCACCATGTCGGCAATGGGGGTTTGTGTTGGAGCAACCTGCCTCAACCAGCAGCATATCCCTTCTCATCTCCTATTACAGGAGGGTTCAACAGGTTACAAGCCAACCAATATATTAGTTGTCAATCACTTTAGAAAATTAGATTATTCCATCACACTTCTACGATCATGCTGAGATTATTAGTTTTGTCCATCATTCAATCTTTTTGTCTTGCCAGCGGACAATTCTGTCTAAAGCAAGCCCTACAAAAAGCTGGAACATTCTCATGGTCCTGGAATTTCTTTGTGGCACAACTCACCAATTGGTGGTTTTTAGCAGTCGGCATCTGCATGGGAGGCGCGACGGTTCTATGGATGTACATCTTAAAACATTATCCATTATCATCGGCCTATCCGCTCACCTGTCTCAGCTACGTATTCGGCATGTTACTAGGGTTCTTTTTCTTGCACGAAAGCATCCCTTCCACTCGATGGATCGGTGTATTTCTTATTCTATTAGGAGCTTACTTTATTATAAAATAAGAAGATGAGCGCAACAACTTATTTCCAACTCAAACAATGCCAAGAGCATTTCGAAATTACCTTCGATGATAAGCATGTCTTATTCGAAGCCCATTTCCCATCTCTTCCCATTGTGCCAGGCTCCTGCATCACCGAAATAACACGTGTTGCATTAGAAACAAAACTATCAAACAAATATAGAATCCGTAAAATAACTTCTGTAAAATTCATTAAGCCCATACATCCAGAAAATTGTGATGGATTAGAACTCCACTTCTTGTCTGTCGATGAATCGGAGTCAGGAACAACCGTAAAATCAGTCATAAAAGACAACAACATGATTTATTGCAAATCAGACATTGTCTTCACAAGGATGTCATAAACAAACCAGTACCGATGGAGCCAACAGTTATCAAAGAATATTTAGAGAAAAACAAGATTGCGCTATTAATCCCCACATACAACAATGATCAAACCTTAGAGCAGATCATTAGCGATGCGCAAGACTACAGTTCCCTCCTCCTTGTCGTGGATGATGGTTCCACAGACCATACCAAAGATATATTATCCCGATGGAAAGGCAAAATTCATATCATATCATACGAACAAAATCAAGGGAAAGGAAATGCTCTTAGAGAAGGCTTTCTCTATGCAAAAAAACAAGGTTGGGACTCTATCATCACACTCGATTCTGACGGACAGCACAAGCTATCCGATCTGTCTCTCTTCATTGAGGCTCATCAAAAGAACCAAGGAGCATTCCTGATTGGAAGTCGGTCATTTAATAATTCAAATATGCCTGGCGCCAACACGTTTGCCAACCGTTTTTCCAACTTCTGGTTTACCTTACAAACCGCACACAGACTGCCAGACACGCAAACAGGCTACCGACTCTATCCACTGAAAGAGATGAATCACATGACCCCCTTCAACAAACGTTATGAAGCTGAATTAGAACTACTGGTACGCTGTGCTTGGAGAGTGATTCCTATAGTCAGTCTAAACATCAACGTCTATTATCCACCTAAAGAAGAACGAGTATCACACTTCCGTCCAGGAAAAGACTTCCTAAGAATAAGCATCTTAAACACAGTCCTCTGCCTATTGGCTATCCTCTACGGATATCCATCCATGCTGATACGAAAGCTTTATAGAAAACTAAAAAAATGCACGAAATGAAACAAAGAATCCTTGTCCTATACAACTATTTTGAACAGAATCCAAGACGCCTCAACTGGTTACTCGCAGGTGTCATTTTGTTCTTCACCCTCTGTTTGGCTCGACTTCAGTTCTCTGAAAACATCAATGATTTTCTCCCTCAAAGCGAAAAAGCACAAAAGATATCCGAGGCTTATCAACACATCGACACGGGAAACAAGATTCTTGTCACCCTATCCTGTACCGACACGTTCACAGGCTATCGCGATAGTCTAATACAACTTGCTGAGACATTTCAGTCTGAACTGAAAAAAAACGACACCCAAAACTTAACTGCCGACCTTTTTTGCAAGATATCTGATGCTGACATAGCAGAATTAACCGATTTCATCCTAGAAAATCTCCCCTACTTCATGAGTTCGGAAGATTACAAGAGACTGGATTCTCTCATGATTGACGAATCAAAGATACGTCAGGAACTACAATGGAATCAAAACATGCTGTATTCGCCAACGGGTTCTTTCTTTCAAAATATAATTCTAAAAGACCCACTACACATCTCCAATTCGATCCTCAAGAAACTAAAAGATTCATACCAAGAGAATACTTTTCAGCAATATAACAATTACATCTTCAACAAAACGAAGGATAAACTACTCATCACGCTATCCAGCGAGACGCCTGCTAGTGAGACCAGTCTCAACAAAGAATGGATTAAAATAATCGATAAAACCGCACAAAATAGCATCAAAGGGAAAGAGGATCTATATCAAATCAAGCACATTGGTGCATGCGAGATATCCATCAGCAATGCACAACAAATCAAGAACGACACCCTCGTTTCATCCATCATCGCACTTCTAGGTATATGTATTCTGCTCTTTTTCTTTTACAAAGACATACGAGCCATTGGTCTCATCCTGTTCTCCATCCTATTTGGATCCCTATTTGCTCTTGGTTTCCTATCCCTATTCAAAGAGTCCATCTCCATTATTGCAATAGGGATTGGATCTGTCATTGTGGGCATTGCAGTTAACTATCCACTCCATTTCCTGGCTCATCTAAAAGAGTGTTCCGACAGGAAAGAGACCATACGCGAAATCGCCACTCCTCTCATTGTTGGCAACATCACCACCGTAGGCGCATTCTTAAGTATTCTTTTCATTCGTTCACAAGCCATGAGAGACATGGGATTATTCTCAGCTCTCCTATTGATTGGCACAATCTTGTTTGTTTTACTCTTCTTACCTCATCTCTTTAAAAACAAACTATTCAAAACGCAACAGAGCCATCAACTGATGTTTGGCAAAATCGTCAACATAGAATGGGAAAAGAAAAGATGGTTGGTATGGAGCATAATCCTATTAACCATTCCACTCTATTACTTCAGTACAAAAACTGAATTTGAGACAGATTTACACAAAATTAATTTCATGACCGACTCACAAAAAGAGGAGCTATCCATGCTAATTGATGAGACGGAAAACAATCATGCCAAGATATACTGTGTCTGCGATGGAAAGGACCTAGACGAGGCACTGGGACATCTCACAAAACTACAAAAAGAGACTGCCGAACTAAAGAAGAAAGGATTGATCATTCGAGAATCCGGCGTCGGATGTTTTGCCACCACCCTGCAGTCCAGGACCGACCATATACAAAAATGGAATGAATACTGGAATCAGAACAAAGACATCATGTCCAAGTTAATCATAAAAGAAGGTGAAGCAATAGGTTTCAACTATAGCATTTTCTCCCATTTTATCGATAAAATCAATCAGCCAATGGTTGTCGATGACGAGAAACATTTTCAACCCATTCAGAAAGCGCTCACCAACCTATACATATATGAGGATTCATGCAAGGCCCTTGTATATACGGTAATAGAATGTGAAAAAGAGAAAGTGTTTCAACTAGAAAAACAACTCAATAAAATCGCCCCCAACATCTATACCATCAACACGCAATCCTACTTCCAGCAAATGATAGAAACCCTTTCGCAAGATTTCAATCATGTACTCTTCATTTGCGCATTCATCGTGTTTTTATTCCTTACACTATCATTTGGAAGAGTTGAATTAAGTCTGTTAGCCTTCCTGCCGCTAACATTTGGATGGATATGGATCTTAGGTATCATGAATCTGTGCGACATCCGTTTCAACATTGTCAACATCATCCTATCCACATTCATCTTCGGACAGGGAGATGACTATACGATATTCGTGACAGAAGGTCTCATGTACGAATACACGCACAAAAAGAAGGTGCTTGCTTCATATAAAAACTCCGTCTTCCTATCCGCCTGTATCATGTTTATCGGCATAGGAGCGCTTATCGTAGCGAAACACCCTGCGATGAAATCACTGGCAGAGCTAACGATCGTCGGCATGTTCTGCGTCATCTTGATGGCATATCTCTTTCCACCACTCATCTACAAATGGCTCACCACAAACAAAGGAGAAGCACGACTTATGCCTATCACATTAAGAAACTTAGGCTCAACCATCGTCAGTTTCTTCGTATTCCTAGCAGGTAGTTTTATCATATCTATCATAGGATTTTTCCTTCTTACCATTCGTAAAAAGAGTGACAAAAACAAACTCAAGTATCACACAATCCTCTGCAACACCCTCCGTCGGATGGCCAAACTGATACCCAACATCAAACACAACATCATCAATGAATCAAATCACAACTTTGATGAACCATCCATTCTCATCTGTAATCACCAATCGCACATAGATCTAATGTACACGCTGATGCTACACCCTAAGATTATCTGTTTAACCAATCAATGGGTGTGGAACTGTCCCTTCTATGGAAGAATCATACGCTACGCAGATTTCTTCCCTGTCAGCGAAGGTATTGAGAAGAGTGTAGAAACACTAAAATCGGTTATTCAGAAAGGATACTCGATTCTAATATTTCCAGAAGGCACCCGTTCCGAAGACTGTTCAATACTGAGATTTCATCAAGGCGCATTTTATTTAGCTCAAAAATTCAATCTAAATATTGTACCAATTGTCATTCATGGCGTCGGACATGTTTTCCCTAAACAAGAGTTCATCCTTCGAAAAGGTCGCGTTGATGTGAAGATATTACCTGAAGTGGACTCTGACAATCCATTAAGAACAAACATAGACATCAAATCAACCGCACAAGCATTTCGCAAATACTATCAAGAAGAATACAAAAAGATGTGTGAGGAGATTGAAACAGTCGATTACTTCAAAGATCTGGTGTATCACAACTATATTTACAAGGGAGCTGGCATAGCAAAAGAAGCACGTAAGAAAATATTCTCTTCAGCCGCAAATGAATTCGTCAGCAAACTTCCTGACCATGGCGAATATACGCTCAAAGAATGTGGACAAGGAGAATATGCCTTACTTGCTGCACTTGTCAAAAAAGACCTGCACATAATAGCGACAGAATCAGACAAAGAAAAACTCTCTATCGCCAGAAATTGTATTTCAGTACCAAAGAACTTGGAATACAAATAAACGAATATTATCAAACAACAATCATTCATTTACAAAACCCATCTATTAAAAAAAAACATTATATTCGCACAATTAAACATTTATAGATGAAACGCAATAAGAATTTAATAGTACTCTTTTTATTTACATGGTTACTAGGCACTCTTCATGCCTCCGATTATACTGTTATAAAGCTATGGGATGAACCAGCCAATGCGAAAGAGAAGCGTTCTGAATTACGTGTCTTCTTTCCCAACGACAGCATTAAACGAAGCAAAACCTGCATTCTGATCTGTCCAGGAGGCAGTTATCATCACCTAGGACTCACCAACGAAGGATCAGAAGTGGCAGAATATTTCAACCAATGGGGGGTCATTGCGGTTGTTCTACGTTACCGAGTATCCATGCGTGGCAATCATCATCCTGCGATGATTGAAGACTTTCAACGAGGCATGCAGATCATACGAGAGAAAGCGAAAGAGTGGAACATTGAAAACATTGGCTGCATCGGTTTCTCGGCAGGCGGACATTTAGTATCCATGGGAGGCGCATTTCATAAAGAGAACTATCTTAAAGCAAGAAACATCAACACGAAAGAAATCAACTTAAGACCTGATTTCGTCTGTCCAATCTATCCAGTGATATCCATGCAGGATAGTATCGTTCATGAGAAATCAAGGCAAAACCTGTTAACAAAAAATTACACTCTTTCGGACATAACTAAATTCTCCATGGAACAACAGATTCCGGAAGACATGCCACCCGTTTTCTTACTCGCATGCAAAGACGACGACGTGGTCAATTACAAGAATAGTGAAGTACTGCACCGCGCCCTCATACAGAAACAAATCCCTTGTGAATATCATCTCATGGAACATGGAGGTCATGGCTTTGGTGTCATACGCACCCACAGCGAAGAAACCAAAAATTGGGGAGCATTACTAAAAAAATGGCTGATAGACAATCAATTATTGAAATATTAAAGATATGAACAAATTTGAACCAGCAATCGAGTTTCAACCAAGAAACATCATAAAGACTTTTCAAGAAGAGAAACTGGCACAAGCTTTAGCATATTTAAACGCCAAGTCAAACTTCTACAAAAGAATGTTTGAAACACATCATATCGATATAAAAAAGATAAAGACGTTGGAGGACCTGCAGGTGATTCCTTTCACAACGAAAGAAGACCTGCAACGTTACAACAAGGATTTCTTCTGCGTGGAGCCTTCCGAAATACGCGACTACATCACCACATCAGGCACATTAAGCGATCCGACCACCTTTGCCATGACAGAGAATGACTTAGTTCGTTTAGCCTACAATGAGGCCATCTCTTTCACAGGGGCAGGAGGTCACCCTGGTGAAGTGTATCAACTGATGACCACCATCGACAAACGATTCATGGCAGGTTATGCCTATTGCCTCGGCATCCGTATGATGGGTGCAGGACTGATTCGCGTCGGCAACGGAATACCAGAGCTACAATGGGATACCATTCAACGCATCAAACCAGATGCCATCATCTGCGTTCCTTCTTTCATCCTACGTATCATCCGCTATGCAGAAGAACATGGCATCGATTACAGAAACTCCAGCATAAAGAAAGCAGTTTGCATCGGTGAGAATCTCAGAAACGATGACTTCTCACTCAACCTATTAGGCAGTAAGATCAAAGAGAAATGGGACATTGAACTCTACTCCACTTATGCATCTACAGAGATGAGCACCTCATTCTGCGAATGTTCCGCAGGAAAAGGAGGACACCATCACCCCGAACTTATCATCTGCGAATTAATCGACGAAAACGACAACCCAGTCAAGGAGGGAGAAATCGGAGAACTTACCATCACCACCCTCGGAGTAGAAGGCATGCCGCTACTACGTTTCAAGACAGGTGATGTCGCCCGTTTCCACTACGAACCATGCAGCTGTGGCAGGACCACCATGAGGATAAGCCCTATTATCGGTCGCAAGAAACAGATGATCAAATTCAAAGGAACGACACTCTATCCTGCCTCCGTCTTCGATGTGTTAGATAATACGGATTATGTAGAAAACTATTATATTGAAGTGACGTCTAACGAGATAGGAATGGATCATCTAACCGCCTATATCGGAGTCAAAGAGCCAAAGAACGAGATGATCAAAGAGCTAAAAGATCGTTTCAGAGCTAAACTGAGAGTCGCACCCGACATCCAATTCAGAACAATCGATGAGATTCAAAAAATTGTTTTGCCTGAGATCAAACGCAAACCGACCAAATTCATAGACAATAGGAAATAACAATTATGGAGATAACTTACAATTTCGAACAAACCCGTCCCTATACAGACGCTGAGGTTCCCTATGCAATCCATGAGATATTGCATGACAACTTCTTTCCTATTGTCGTCAACTATTTACAGCCTGGAGCCGACATGGAACAAATCCGTCATAATCTTTCTGAAATTCGCACCATAAAAGAGTTTCAAGAAAAGATCATGCACAAAGCCATAAGAGCCATACTGACAAAATCAAGCACAGGCCTCACCTTCGACGGATTAGAAGAAATTGACAACCAACATCGTCATATATTCATCGCCAATCACCGTGACATCGTATTGGATGCCGCCATTCTGGATGTCTTATTGACAGAACACAACATCGACACCTGTCAGATCACCTTCGGAAGTAATCTAATGAAAGGAGATCTTGTCATCAACGTCGGGAAACTAAACAAAATGTTTCGAATCGTACGAGGAGGCAATATCAAAGATTTTTACAAGAACTCATTAGAAGTGTCAGCCTACATGCGTCATGTCATAAAGGACCTTCACGAATCCGTATGGATTGCACAACGAAACGGACGGACAAAAGACGGGAAAGATAAAACCGAATTAGGCGTTCTAAAGATGCTATCTTTGAGTAGCAACCTGAGTTTTGTTGATAATCTTGACGAACTCAGTCTCACCCCAATCTCCATATCCTACGAATATGAACCATGTGATTTCCTAAAGACAGCGGAACTTTATATCTCCCGCCTGGAGAAATACATAAAAGGTGAGAACGAAGATCTCAACAGCATCATCACCGGCATCAAACAAAAAAAGGGAAAGATACATCTTTCCGTATGCAAACCTATCACACGAGAGGAACTGGAACTATGCAATCAAAAAGAGAAGAACGAGAAGTTTGAAATGCTGGGAGAAATCATTGATCAAAGAATCAACCAAGGAAGAAAGATTTACAACACCAACTACATCGCATACGATCTATTAACACAAAGCAGTCAATATGCCCATCTTTATTCAGTCGAAGAGAAAAACAACTTCATAGAATACATGAAAAATGGATTGGCTGCATTAGAACTGAAAGCAGACGAAACAGAATTAGAAAAGATCTTTCTTTCTATCTATGCCAATTGCCTCAAATAACAAGATCGGAAAGCTATCGGACGGACAATTTTGAAATAACTTCATTGTAGCTTTCTCGCTTATGCGGCATCCTCTACAATCCTTTATACCAGAAGGTAAAATTTTAAACCCTCCTCCACAATTCTCATGTTGATTGTATAAGGGACAAAAGCAAAACAAACAATTAAAATCATCCACCTTGTCTGTTTTATGACAAGGGAAATATTCACATTCCTTATTCTGAAAAAATTTATACGACATAGAAAAAATCTTACACAATTTGACGGTTCATTCATTTTCAAAACTTCCATTTCCACGTAGAGACCGATTGTATAGGTTCCTCCTTCTTAAGAATTTTATCCAAGTCCTGCTTAAAGTCCCAATAGCTCATCCGGAAAAGGAGATGCGCACCCAACTTCGCAAAAAGAAAGAAGAGCGATGTAGCCAACAAATCAAAAAGAAAAGGGAATCCGCCTTCTGGATTGCAAAACAATACGATAAAACCACAGAAAAGCGTGGGGGCCAGCAAGGCAAATACCCCAAGAAGGCGAAGTACGTCCGAATGGAAACATTCCACAATCAAATGTCCGGACGAGTCATTGAAGGCACGAACATCCATTGCGTGCTGCGACTTCGACCGATGGTTGAAAGTGAATCGAAGAATTTTTCCTTTCGCCTCCGCAGGACGATTGTAAGCATCCGTATCCCAATAACACACATAGCGATTACGCTTCTTATCGCTCCAAAAAGAAGTTTCCTGGAGGTGATCAAAATAATCGGCTATTACCTCCACATTCACCGAAGGATATATTGTCTTATAATAATTCCACATATAATAAAATTCAAGTCATTAAACAATCATTTAGAGACCAAAGACTTATCCTCACTACCCTAAATATGGAACAAAGATAATGATTTTTTTGTAGGGACGTGGCGTGCCG
>Ga0255061_10000091_pt1 | contig 19746 bp, 17 predicted proteins | sample 174RNAGHGhighgp2_FD_183093 | JGI IMG/M metagenome (GOLD analysis project Ga0255061, IMG submission 183093) | Metatranscriptome of sheep rumen microbial communities from Palmerston North, Manawatu-Wanganui, New Zealand - 1742 RNA GHGhigh gp2... | ecosystem: Host-associated > Mammals > Digestive... | reverse complement strand
TTTGTCTTCGGTAAACATGCAATAAAAGTTTGTGTTTTTTGTTTTTTTTGTCATTATAAAGATACAACTTTTATTGCTAATTACCAAATAACCAATTAGTTAAAATTCATCGAACTCACGTTACTTTAGCGTTGAAGGTCAGTTTTGATAAGATTTACATCCAACATTCCATTCGTTTTGTTTTGTGTATAAGACAAACTTGAGTTGATTTTGTTTTGCTGATAAGACAAAATGTGATTTTGAGGTCTGGTTAGCTATGCTTTCGTACTAACTTCAAGGCCATTTTTCAAACTTTGGCAATTCTAGACTCGTTTCTTAACATCCATTTCCCGACATTCATCACTTCAATCGTTTTGTTATCCAAGTTTATTTGATACTCTCTTTCAGAGTAAGTTAGGATAATAAGTTTTTTGTATGCACTGAATTTTTTGCTGAGTTTCAGCAATGCTTGCGTTTTACGGATATAAGTTTCTGATCCCTCTTCTCCCAAATCATAGCAGACCTGTATGGCAAGCCCATGTTCGGGTACGACAAAATCGACTTCTATGTTGTGTTTGTAGAAAAACACAGTGTTTTCGAAAGCCTCATATTTTCTCCATAAGGCCGTAGCAACCATATTTTCAAGCAACGTGGTTTGATTGTCCAATGTCAGAAGCGAGATGATACCGTTATCGACAAAATAATACTTCATGTTTGTCTCCCGCTCCGTAAAATTGTCGGCCATATTTTGCATCGGCAAGACCAAGAATGTATCTTTGGAATATTCCATATAGTTTATGGCCGTACTTTTGGAGAATTTAGTTCCTGTTGAGGAAATCAAGGATGTCAGGCGAGAAAATGAGATAGGTTGTTTAATGCTTTCCGCCAATTTCTTAAACATCAAACGTAAAGCGAATGTGTTTTCTACTTTATGACGTGATGCGATATCACCTAAATATATTTTTTGATACACCGACATTAGGTATTCGGTTTTAGCAGGAAGGGTTGCGCATTCAGGGAACCCGCCATAAGTCATATACTCTTCTAGGCACCGATTCAATTTTGCCTTTTCGGTTGTTAGATATGTCTGGTCATCAGAGAAATTAATGCCATGGGCATTCAAGAATTCATGATAGCTATATGGGAATATGGTTTTCACAACATATCGTCCGCCCAAGGTGGTTGGGATGTCAGAACTTAACATCTTTGCGTTAGATCCAGTGATATAGACCTGATATTTATGATCCGCCAATCGTCTTGCGAACTTATGCCAACCCTCAATGTTTTGAATCTCATCAAGGAACATTATTGGATGTTCGTCGCTACCGCTCATAGAGGCATGAGCCTCTAAAAGTCGTTCGAAATCAGATGTTTCGAATCCCAAAAGTCGGTCGTCTTCAAAATTAACGTAAAGCATATTCTTCCACGTCTTACCTATGTTCAACAGATGTTGCATCTGCTGGAATAAAAGGAAAGACTTGCCTGCACGACGTACACCTACGAGCACAAAATTAGCGCCATCGTAGAAATCAAAATCTCGATGCACCACCTTCACATTCTCCACCATGACTTGGTTGGATCGAAGGACAGTTTTTATATGGTTTACATCCAACATATTCTTTATTTTGTTTCGTATATAAGACAAAATTAGGTAATTTTTGTTTTGATTGCAATACGAAATTAAATAATTTTTGTTTTGTATATAAAACAATATGCATCTTTTGGCTTTGTCAACTAATTTTTCGTAGTAGCTTCAAGGCCAATGTTGACCATTTTTCGAAGTTGGATAAATCCATCTCATCAATTCTTTTCCACTGAGGGTTACCTATTTCCGTGTCGAACGTTAAGTCTGCATTGTTTATATCAACGGTAAATACCACCCCAGTATGACAATGCCCGACTTCTGTTTCCTCTTCGTCAATCATGCCTATTAGGTTGAATTGCTCTTTGTGAACAGAAATACCCACCTCCTCAAGAAACTCCCGTTGTAGTCCATTGGTCAATCGTTCAACTACGGAAGAGCCTTCGTCTTGATCGTTCACATGTCCGCCAATTCCCACAGAATAGAAATCCGATAATCGTTTCTCGGATCCGTGTCGTTGGTAACATAAAATTTCCCCTTTGTGATTCCTGACAATGGCATAGGGAATAAGTTGCTTGTGGTTAAAGTCGATCTCTGCTTTTGCACGTTGAATATAGCAGAAGGGGAGGGCGTTTATCTCCGACACTTCCGCTTCCCAATATTGTTTGTTGATGTCAAATGCTGTTCGCAAGGCATCCAATGAGACACAAATCACATTTTCGTTTTTCATAACTTCCCATTTTTTATTAAAACAGCTAAATTTTCTTCTGCTTTTCGAATCAATTGCTTCTTTTGTTCGTATGGGTAAAATGCAGAGCGAAAGCCGTTGCAGATCAATTGCAGAATCTCCCATTTAGACAATCCACCGTTTGTCATACGAGCCGCTTTGTGCAGTTCGTGGGTCATGTCGGTGAGCGAGATGCCTGGGTCGTCGGTATTGACGGAGACTTTCAACTCCCGGTCGAGATAGGCTTTTAGTGGATATTCGGGCAAATTTGCTGTTTCTTTCGGGAAATAGTTGTCGCGGAAGCCCACAATCTGGAAATTGCTCGACGGGCACATTTCCACGGCAATGCTGCGCTCAAGAAATTTGGTGAGCAAATCCTCGTTTTCAAGCAGACGCAATCCATGACCTATTCGCTCGGCATTCAGGTGATAAACCGCCTGCCAGATGTTCTCCACCGGTTCCGTTTCGCCGGCATGGATGGTAATATTGTAGCACTCTTTCATTATATCCATAAACGAATCTCGCAACTCTTCGGGAGTTTTGATGCTCTCGTTGCCGGCAAGGTCGAAACCACGGAAGAATTTTTTGAACCATTGATTGTTCCTCAATCGTTTTACCAAATCCACATAATCGGCTGTAGAGTCTCCTCGATGACGTGAAATAATGAAAATGAGAGATGCCTTGAGTTTGTCACTCACAGAATCCATCATACGGCAAATCAACCGAACAACATCATCAACATAGAAACCCACCCTGGCATAGTTGAACGGAGAACAACGGATTTCCAAATATTTCACATTCTCACGGATGCAACGGTTTAGCAACAAATCCATTGTCAACTCCAAACTATGCGGATGGTCAAGAAGTGACGAACCTTGCAAATCGCCGAGACGTTCGTATTTATCTATTCCAACGTTGCAAAAACTTGTCTCGAAGTTCTCCTCATACCAACGTTTTGTCAATTCATCTTCTTTTCCTTTGAATTGCTGCAAAATTGGTGCTACGACACAGCATTTTGGTACATTGAACTTTTCAGCACGTTCTTTAACCAAATCTTTCCACTCGGGTTTAACAAAAACATCTATTGTGGAACTATCGATTGTATTGAGCCATGATGAATAATTGGAATTCTGTTCTGAAAATTTCCTTACAACATCGTTTAATCCTACAGCCACATCAACAATTTCTTTAGGATTCAGCACACCGCCCAAATGGCAGTGCAAATCTGTCTTTGGCAACTGTTTTAGCCACTCCAGTTCTTCCAGTTCCTTCGACTTGTCAAATCCTATATGCTCATTTTTGAGTTTCTCGATTTTTGAGGGAGGAAGTGTATATAATACATGAAAGTTAGAGCGTGTCTCCTGCTCGTTCAGATAATAGGTGGTAAAAAAGTGCTGTGACTGTTTTTTTTGACTTTCAACATCATCCAAGAACGTAGTAGATGGAGTACAACGTAAAAATCTTTCATTCTCAAAATCAACCTTTTGAGGTTTGACGGCTTCGTTTGTCGGTATTGCCCCCATTAGCATCGGTGTTGCATCTTCCATTTTATCTCCAAGTACATGCAACAGGTTATCGCACCCGAAAATAAGAGCGGCATCCTGCATATCCGTGCTCATGGTCTTGCGTCCGCATGCGAGCGAGAGATATAATTTACCATTCCCTTTTTGCTGATGACCGTAAGCCACTACACGAAGCAGCAAATCGTGAAATGCACGGGCATCACTTTCATTCACAATGTCGGCGACACCATCGAGCACGAACACTCGGATTGCAGCACCGTATTTGGAGCAGTTTTTAAGAATATAGTCGTAACTTTCCTGGACACTGATAATATCGTTACCCTTGGGGTTGACGATATGCTTTTGATCTGTAGCCACAAGCCAAACCTCATCAACAGGAGACAGCCGTTCACGCATAGTTTGCACACGTTGATTTCCTTTGTAGAAATCAACATCATTATCATAATTGAAGATTCCGATGGTCTCTTCAATTATGTCTGGCGTGGCACCGAGGGTGGAGATGAGAAGATTCATTGGAATTATGTTATTTTGTTCGCAGTATAGAGCCATTTATTCTACTAATTCGACTTGACAAATTTTACCAACCTTAGAAATTTGTTTGATTTTAACTCTTAACATCGCTCCAATAGGAATTTGAGTATTGGAAAATTTTGGCAAAACCAATTGAATACTATAATTGCAAGAGTCAATCATTACTTTTTTCATCTCAATACATTTGGCACTTACAATATCTCCCACATGCAAATTTGTAGGTGTATAGTCGACTGATTCAGCAGTTTCTGGAACTAACGGAATTGTACTATTATTTTCTGCTTTCTTATTCTTAACAGATTCAATCGCTATATCTTGTCCAGTAATTTTAGAATAGAGTTCTAAAGATTCTCTATCCTTCTTCGCGTTCAAGAATTCATTTCCGTCTCTATTTGTTGACATCTTCATATAGGAGAACTTTTTATCCATGCCTTGTGGAATCCCTATTGCCATTGCCACCAACTCTTGTAGATACATGGAATTAAGCCATTTGTTTGATTCAGTTTTATCTGACAATGCAGCAAATGGATTATTATTCATCTGTGGAGTTGTGTTTTGTTCCACAAAATGCCCCATCATATCTTCATAATATGACATATATGTTTCAATTGTATCTTCGACAAATTGTAATTTCATATCCGAAATTTTGACTTTCCCATATCCATAAGCTTTGCCAAATCCAAGACTATGGTAACATTTGTCGTTCATCCCGTGAAATGTTATAGCCGAAAGAAGTGCTCCCAATTCAATAGGTTTTAGATTGTGAAAATAGATTTTCTCAACAAAAGAAACACCTTTATTAAGCATTGAACACGTTTGTTCCATTTCTGTAGTGCCCTCGTTTTTATAATCTGCTTGATTTCTAATAGGATAACGTTTCCTTCCTGCTATCCTTTGTGCATTATTCCAATCACGGCCATTTTCAACATAAAGAGGGTAAAAAGATGGATGCGGTGTGGCAGAGACGAAGACTTTCCCTGCAAGTGCAGTTGGCTGTCCGACTGCGAACGCATGTGTGAATTGGACGCGACCTCGTAATGCTTTTGTTTTTTGCGTATAGCCAAAAATACATTCTGCCAAGTCTAGTTTTTCAACATTTTTATGTTCGTCAGGAATAGCATCAAGCACAGATTTCTCAAAAGGGTATTTATACATATAAGCCAATCCGATACTATGAATATTGTTTCCTTCCCTTTTGAAAAAAACAGGTATTCGTTCTCCTGCATACATCTTTTTACACCAGAAATTTTTAAAATCAGGAGATTCTGCATGTATTGTTTTGAACGTTTTAACCAATTCGTCAGACAATGCTATAGATGATTCTCTATCTGGCTTCAAAAATACGAATTCATAATATTTTCCAGTCCACTTCTCTTTTCCACTCTTTCTGTCAAACACCTTTTTCCTTTGACTAGGTTGTCCAGTAAATACAAGTATGCCTTCTTGATTGCCTCCAAACTTGTAAAACTTTCGAGGCTCAATTTTATTGGCTATCAATTTCGCTTTTTGCAATTCTTCGTCTTTTGTAAACTTGTCCACTTTGCATGAAGATTCTGCATTGCATAGCATGTATTTATATTTTGCAGTTTTGTTCCCATCGTCTTTGAAGTTATCACCCTTGACAAATTGTGCTAGTTTTGTATTGAACTTTTTGTCGATAGCTTCGACAGAAATTCTTCCTGGTTCTCCCCAATCATACAAATGATATCCATTATCTGTATATTGTAGCCAACCACAGCGAATTCCTTTCATTTGGGAGCGATAATCATTGTTGTTTAAATCTCGTAAACCAAAACTCTGATTGTCAACTTGAGTAATCTTTCCAAACGACATTATTTCCAGCACATTCCTGATGCACCCTTTAATACTTGTAGCAGGGATGAAATACTGGTTGTCTGGAGTTCTTGAAAACGATGCATACCTTTCGTTTTTTGCCTCTGCATCTTCTTTTGTATGTCCATTGCGTACAAAAATGGGTGTTTGTGCCGTGATTTTTAGATCAATGGTTCCTGATACGCCATCTTCGAATGGAATATCCTGTGATATCTTATCTGCCCAATCAGGGAAGAACACTTTATCACTTAGCGGTACAAAATTAAACGGTGCTTTTATTGTTGCCATAATCAATCCTCCTTGTCATTAAATCCAACAAATACTAATTCAGCTGGCTGCAAGACCTGCATCCCTTCGCACAATTCATCAGACTGATTTTTCCAGATTTGTATGAACTTCAATAGTTTGCCTTCCATTCTGTGAGAATGAAATGTTTGCTCTTGCATTACTCCATCAAGAGTATTCAAATCGTATGTGTTGACGATATACTTGCCATCAACATATTTTATGCTTATGGATTTCTGACCATCGAACAATTGCCCTTCAATAACGAAAGGATTTGCGTTATCAGCAATTTCAAGTTCAAAAACTTCATTGTTTAGGACTTGTGGCTCTTTATTGTCACTATACCACAGATAACCTTGATATTTTGATTTTTCTATTTTCATAATTATGCCTCCTTTCTTGGATAAATAACATCATTACCGAGCATTAGAGTTCCCGTAAATACTCCATTGCCGCGGTTCACGCCACCGCCCAATGGCAAAAGCCCCTTGCAAATGTCAATCATTGCCGCTTCAAGGGATGCTTGTATTTTTTCACCTTTACTGAATGCGTCTTCATTTACCAAGATTGTCATTTCAAAAGTCTGTCCCTTACCATACGTGGTCTTCTCCGAGAATAGTGCACCATCAATAGCACCTCCAGTAAATCGGTCGATGGCAACATGGTTCAGTATTTTGTCTTCAAGTGTATTTTCAATTACATCCGAGAAAAAAACATTGCCACGAGCTTGATTTACCATCTTTTTCGTCACTTTGTCTATTTCACCTTCAGAGCCGAACAATGCTTTTACGGCTTTATTGTTTTTTCCAACCACGTTTTTGCGTTCATCTTCGGTTTCCAAGTTGTCTGCATAAACACCCGTCAATTTATTGTAATGATATGCGACACGATGAGCCAACGCACCTTTTACTGAAGTGGCTGGAATCAGCACAAGTTCTTCAGTCAGTTCGCCTTTACCGTCTTTCCAAACCACTTTTTTTTCTTTAACTGGTGTCATATCTACCTCATCATCGCCAAAACCGCTTCCGAAAAGGAAGAAATCCTCGGGTTGGAGTTTTAGTTCGTATTTTATCCAGCCACTATGGCTTGGTTTAATATCCTTATTTTTCCAGCCATTCCAAGAATCAGACAACTTTGATGATTTTTGCAAATACAATTGTAAATCATCTGTTTTTTGCAAATCCAATGAGCGTTCTTGCAAATCAACCACTTTTATTTTTCCGAAGCCACAGCGCGTGCCGCCACCAATGCGGAAGGTCTGACTCTGGACTTGCTCCAATATTTTGTTAAAGTTGTCGATGGACTCACCTTTCGCTACCATCTCCATCTCAAAGCAGAAACGCGTTCCAGCAAAAATCACTTGCTCGTCAAACTTGCCAGATTTGTCAGTTACGCCTTTCTCATTGATGCGAACATGCTGGCGAATTGGAAGCTCATCATAATATTTCAGCAACGAATCTTCCTTTGCTTTTAGATTCATTCCGTCAACCACTTCGCCTTTCGAGTTGAGAATTTTGGCTTCTGTGAAGATTATTTCAGAACCTTGCCCGTCTTTTTTATCTTGAAAACCAAAGATTTTATTGACATTAAAGTCTTCTGGTTTTACTTCTTCAATCATGTGCCTTACCACACCTGCGATTGCTGTTCCCGGAATGTATGGCAAGCCGTTCACATCGGTAGCTATAAGTGCATCGGTAAGCACATCTTTATCTCCACTGCCTACAGCAAGCGGTGTTTCAGCCTCTATGACAAAACGTGCCAAGAAGCGATGTGTATATCCTGATTTTTTCATTCGTTAACCTCCTTTCTACATTTCTTTGACATTTCTGCGGCAAGGTTTATGATAGCCATTTGTGCATTCTCTTCACTAAGTTTGTCAAAGAACTCCTTGAATGCTTTCTTTCTACCTCTTTCATTCCACTTATCAGCCGCTACACCATGGGTGAGGTAAGCGTTTGGCTTGAGAATTTGTTCTTGCGACTCGTCCTTCTTTTTTTTTGTTTCCATCCGCGTATTGTCAAACAATTCATTTCTCAATTCTTCGAGAGCTTTATGTTTCATCGCAATACTTCTAATCGTCCCCCATTGTGAAGCGAATGCATGGTCTTGGAATTGTTTCCAGTTTTTATCAACCCAGTCATTCACTATAGCATAAACTTCACTTTCCATTTCTTCTTCATGCTTCTGTTGAGCAAGATATTGCATCAAAACATTCCCTTTTTTCAGGTTTTCTATTTCCTTTTTAATTTTAGCGTCTCTATCCTCAGATTCTTTCTTGTCGCCATCATCTAGTTTGTCAACTTGATAAGAAGCCAGACCATCGTTATCAGCCTTAAGAAATTCAGGGTTGTAAATCACCTTGCCAAAACCTTCATTGTTGAAAGAACCAACATATTGTGACTTCAAATCAAGATTGCCGCAGTTGGAAACATCCACCACGAACACGCTGCCTTTTTCAATTCCGCAACGGTCGGTGTCAAAACATTGGCGAGTGTAATTCCACGGTGCATATTGGAATGTGCGGATTTGCGATTTGTTCCATAATATTTCACCACCTTCCAATCCTAAATCTTTAGCTGTAGGTCTAAAAGTTGGCAATCCATATTCATCCAAGAAAATCAAGCGGCCATCAGCATAAACAGTAACGATGTTGTTTTCTGGCTTTTCACACTTCACATCGCTATAACCGGTTTCTGTTATTTCCACCAAGCCGTATTGTGCAGTACGCGAACGACCAACACGTTTCTTTCCGACCAATGCACCTTTGATGTCTTCCGCCAAATCGTCATTTTCGACCTGTACTTCAAAATAGAGTTCAAGTCCTTTTTGCAACGACTCATAGCCGTACATCTGTTCGTCTTTAGAACGGCGTTTTTCTCTGTCGTAGGCCGACTTGATAGCGAAATTGGTTTCGGTTTTCACCTCTGTAGCTTTGCTGTCAACAAAAGTGTAGAAACCGTTTCGACATTGCTTCAACTGTTTTTGTTTCATATCGTCGCTTTCCAAGTTGGGCACAGCATGGTGAATGTAGATTTCACCATCAGAAATCTTTTTTAGTTTCGGATAAAACATCGAAGCCGGAATTTTCAATCCCCGAACATCACCTTTGGAAGGATGCGCATCACCAAAACGAACTTTACCGCTATGGAAAATCTCCATAGCTTTACCTTCTTTTTCAAACTTATCGTATTCGCTTGCCACAATGCCGAGGAAACAACTTCCCGGAATGAAGTCGAGCGTTTGGTTCGGTCCTTCGGTAGATGCTTTTTGGTTGAGTATCACATCAGAAAGTAATGTGCATTTGAATTTAAGCATTTTCATTGTCACCCTCCTTTCTTCCTGTTATAGTACAACGTCCTAAACCTCGGTTGCGATTTTGCCCTAATCGTTTGATAAAGCCAAATGAACGGACGATTTCATCAGCCATTTCTTCGGGCACATTCAGTATTTCACCGTGCAAAGTGCATGGCACCACTACTTCCGTTTTTCGCAGACTATGTTCTTTAGCAATACCATTGTCATCAATAGCAGTGCTGGCGATATCGCGATACATGAAACGGGCGGCATCATTGGAAACAATAGCCTCATATTCATTGGGTTCTAACGTAACATTGCTGAAAAACATACATCCTTTTTCTTTCTGCTCTTTATCATCAAAGAAACCGAATGCCTTGACAAACGCTTCTGCATCCTGTTTTCCTTGAAAACCTCCAATTTCTTCCACGGCCTCACGAACTAAACCTTTGATTGTTTTGCCAGGAATAAAAGGCATTCCTTTTTCATCTTTCACCACCAAGGCATCTACGTCGGCTCCGGCTGCTAAGCCCGAACCGCAGTGCCAATCGGTGTGAAATTCTATGCTATATTTTATTGTGTGTTTTTTGTCCATTACTCGTCCTCCTTCGTTTTTTGGTTGTTGGTTTTTTGGTTGTTGATAGTATGAATGGCAAGGATGTCGTAAACGGGCGACTTATATGACTCATTTTTATCCTTGTATTCAAAAGTTACTTTTTTTATCAAATTCAATAATTCCTTATTAGTAGTCATTGACTTCAATCGAAGCAACTTTTGCTTTGCCATTTCAGGATTGTCATGCAAAAGCGACATCCATTGGCGCAGATGCGACTTGACAGCATTGCCTTCCTTGCCATCTAAATTCTTGACACAACCCTTCAATTCATCCACAGACCATCGGCTATCCTCTTTTATATAGTATGGTCCGAATTGGAAACTGACATTGGGTTGCGGAGTAAGTTCGCGCTGGGCAATGGCGTTCCAATCCTCGGTAAACGAATCCTGTACTTTATGGAACATTAGGCAGGATTTAGGCAGTTTTTTGCCGTCCTTAATTTCCTGCTTGTCTTTGGCATCTTTTTTTGCTAAAGAGCAGAGAGTCTCTGCTAAATTGTATCCGTAATAGAATGGAAAAGACGACTTGATGTAGGCAATGCCGGCACAAGCGGTCAAACGTTTGTCTGTCTCATTTTCAAAAACATCCTTCAATAAAAGTCCTCCATTATCGTCTTTCAACATCTCTCGGGTATTTTTTTCAAATTGGGAGATGAAAGTTGTGACAAAATCAAGTGCCAAATCAGCACGACAAATAACTGTCAAATCGTCGCCACCCAATACAATCGGGCGAATAGGAATCAATTCATCATCTTTGAGATTGTGTTCTTTTTTCACATAGTTATATGCTTCAATCGCTGATTTTGTTGTTGCCGCATCCAACTTCTCAGAGAAATCTTTAAATCTAGATGGGTCTACTCCAACTTTTTGAACAACTTGTCCCAATCCATTACCATCGGCATGAATGATGGCGACCCAATCGTTCTTCTCAGTGATATCTTCAATATTATATGCTATCCTGTCGTCATGATCTTTAAAAGAGATGCCAAATGCCTTCTCACACAGTTTTTTAGTAGTTTTCAACCTTTCTCCTGAAGGGTCTGCATACAGTTTTGCTTTTGTCCCTTCATCCAAATGCAACTCCTCTTTTTTGCCAAACCTTGTCTCTGGTTTCACAAAAGTGACTGGCAACCCTGTCTGCCGACTACGTTCAATACCCATCAGCCCTAATGTTGAACTGCGCATTGGTTTGTTGCGTTGCGTACGGAGACGCTTTTCCAGTTTGTTGACTGCTGTCTTGAAATCACAATACTCACCAGACATCTCCACCACAGCTTGACTGACTGTGATGCCGGGTGCGAATTCAAAAATTGCTTTTGGAAATTCACGGACAGTGTTTTCACAACTGGTCTTGTCTTTAAAAATGTACTTGATATTGCCAGCTGCGTGAAGAACGGAGCCATAACCACTCGCTTCATCATATTCGGCATAGCCATTTCCTACGATTTCTTTGAACTTGCTGGTGCATATCTCTTCCACCAGCTCGCTCGCTCCGACTATCTCCCGAAGCTTGTTTGTCTGAAAAATGAAGCTTTGTATGCCTTGCACCGCCGCTCCGTATAAATACCTCACTTCACTCATGAATTTTTATGTTTTATTATTTTTTATTCTCTGATTTCACCATCCCAAATCCCAAACTCACCCCCTTGCCCAGTCCAATATAGTCGGGCAGGCTGACGTTGCTTTTGAATTCCACATCTAAGCCTTGCATCTTGACGCCCTTGTAGGCATAGGTGCGTGTCTCCATGATCTGGGTGATCACACACTTTATCTCTTGCGCTATCGTTATGCCTACCCCTTTGCAGAAGGATAGAATGTTCCCTATCAAGATGTTTTGCAAGAACGCACATTGCTCCACTATGCCTTCCAACGACTGGTAAGTGCGGTAATTATCCGAACTCAATGGCAACCATTTGCGCAACGTATAACGGAACTCCGTGTCCCAGACTTGCACCAGTGTTTGTCTGGCATCTACGTGATCTATCTCCATATCTACCAAACGAGGTCCTATCTGAAACCTGAAATCCGCACTATTAAAGAATTCTCCTATCACCTCTGTCCCTTCTCCAACACATACTATTGCGGCTTTTTTCCGTATGCGCTTATATTGAATCAACGGATACTTATATCGGAACTCATCATCACTCAGATGATTATGAAATAACACATTGGCATTCTCCATGGCATGAATGACCGCCCCACGGAAATAAGGAAACTCCTCCTGAGACATCTCATTTGCAAAAAAAACTACCAACACATGTAATTTGTTTCGGTCTGTGTTTGTCATGAATCAAAAAACTATATTTATTCTATTACGAAAAACAAATATAAAAAGAATTATATATAGACTATAAAATTCTCAGAACAAATTATACGTTTTTTCTTTCCCCCCAATATTTTATTTTACTATCCTACCATACCTTTTCTGCACAAAAAAGACGAACCATTTCAGTTCGCCTTCCCTCCATAAAACAATGAATCTATTTCGTCGTAAAGAGGCAGATGATTTCGCTCTAGATACATATAAAACTGTGCATCATCAATGTTTCGATCAATCAGATTGACCGTCGCCTTTGAGAGCGATCCATCATCACGCAACATCTCGATAACCCCATCCTTGACCAGATACAAACATAACCTATCCTCTTCATACTTGACATAAAATGATTTAGCATAGGCATTGCATATCAAATGATCATACTCAGGATGAATCATGGCTGGATTGGCCGTCAGCGTATAGGCTCCATATCGATGTACTCTGGTAGGCGTACCATCATCATACTCAATGATATAATACATCGTATCGGGCTTTATATAAAGCGATCCCAATCGAATCTTTTCCCGCAAGTTCGCCTGCATCTTCTCTTTCAATGTAGGCATCATCCATGCCATTGGATTGGCTGCATTATATACCAACTGAAACTCAATATCCTTAATCTTCCACCCCCCAAGTATATCCTCTTTGGAAACCTCATTATACACAATACCCTCTATCTCCGGCTTTTCACAAGCAAAGAAGAGTGTGAGTATTGCTACAATAGAAACTAAATAATAATGTCTCATATATGGATCAGTTTAGATAATAATATTCAGATATACGATGAAAAGGGATTTTTTTGAGTATAGATTGATATCAATCTGCTCCTCCGAATTCCATCAGATACGCTTTTATAAATGCGTCGAGATCTCCATCCATAACTGCCTGCACATTAGAGGTCTGATAGTCCGTACGATGATCTTTCACACGACGATCATCAAAGACATAACTACGAATCTGTGACCCCCATTCAATCTTCTTCTTTCCTGCTTCGATCTTGGCCGACTCTTCTCGTCTTTTCTCCAATTCAATCTCATACAACTGAGATTTCAACAGACGCAAGGCATTCTCCTTATTTTTAGGCTGATCACGCGTCTCCGTGTTCTCAATCACAATCTCATCATCTTGGTCTGTCAATACATTATGGAACTTATAGTGCAGACGCACACCCGACTCCACCTTGTTCACGTTCTGACCTCCTGCACCACTCGAACGGAAGGTATCCCACGATAATCCAGCAGGGTTGATTTCAATCTCTATCGTATCATCCACCAAAGGTACAACAAAAACGGATGTAAACGAAGTCATACGTTTCCCTTGTGCATTGAACGGAGAGACACGAACCAAACGGTGGACACCATTCTCACTCTTCAGATAACCATACGCATAATCTCCCTCCACCTTGATGGTAACAGATTTTATACCTGCCTCATCACCTTCCAACAAGTTGGCAATCTCTGTCTTATATCCTTTTGCCTCACACCAACGAAGATACATACGCATCAACATATCGCCCCAGTCCTGGGCTTCGGTTCCACCCGCACCAGCTACAATTTTCAAGACTGCACCCATCTTATCCTCTTCCTTGCGAAGCATGTTCTGAAGCTCTAATTTCTCGATCAAATCGATTGCATGTGCATAGGCTTCATCCACTTCTGCTTCCGTAACTGCCTCTTCCTTGAAAAAGTCAAAGGAGAGTTGCAACTCATCTGCTGCCGCCTTCACTTCATTGTATCCTTCCACCCAACGTTTTAGGTCTTTGATCTTCTTCATCTGCTTTTCAGCATTTTTCTGATCCTCCCAAAAACCAGGGGCCTGTGTGTGGAGTTCCTCCTCCTCAATTTGTACTAGTTTAGCATCTATGTCAAAGATACCTCCTCAACGCATCCTCGCGTTCCAACACATTCTTCAGTTGGTCTATCGTAATCATGATTCTATAATTATTTATTATTTTATACCGATGATTGGTGTAGCTCCTTTATCTCCTGTCATATAGGTAGGAAGCTTACCGTCCCATTTCTCAATTGCATACTGACGTACCAACAGATCGTTCAATGACAAAGCCACAACACGGTTGTAATAAGCCTCACCATCACCCTTGATCTTTAACGCATTCGCCTCACCTTGTGCTTTCGCAATCTCTATCTTTGCATTTGCCTCGGCCTCTTTCACCTTGTTTTCAGCCTTCAAAGCATTCTGCACAGCCTCATTCTTCGCATTAATTGCCTCAGCCAATGTGTTAGGAGGAGTGATTTGAGAGGTGAACTCCTCTACGATGAAACCTTCAGCTCCTAAGCTTCTCTCCAAACGCTCACGAACGGCATTCTCGAATCCCCCACGATTCGCCATCAAAGAATCAGACGTATATTGGTTCGCACAGATTCGATAAGCCTCATAGATACAAGTTAAGATATAACCATTCTCTATATCCTGTAATGACTTTCTATATTTTATAAAGACATCGATAGATTTCTCAGGATTCAAACGATAGGCTATGGTCGGATCCATCGTAAATATACTAGCATCTTTCGCATTTACAGAGAATGCAGCATACGTTTTACGTTGTACATAGGTAGGATACTCAAATACATTCTGTGTAATCGGGTTATACCATACCCATCCTTTACAGGTTCCAATCACACCACCATGTTTGTCTGAATCACTCGACCACTTATAGAACTTGATTCCCACCGAACCTGAATCGATTGTTGTACAACACTTTGAAGCAATAAAGATTACTACAAGAATAATGCCCAACGGTAACAACATCTTTTTGAACTTATTGCTTTTTTCCATGAAATTTTTTGCACTCGAACTAATATTGTTCTTCGTATCATTAAATGATTTACTGTAAACTGCCATATTGTATCTTTAATTTATTATTAATTCTCTTTATACATATTCTCAATCTCTTTCTCATAATGCTGAGCGATCACCTTTCGTTTTAACTTCAACGTCAGCGTCAACTCATCATTATCCGGTGTAAACGGACGAGACAACAGTGTGAACTTCTTCACCTGCTCATAGGCAGACAAGTCGGTCTGAAGATGTTGGATACGTCCCTCATAGAATGCTATGATCTTTTCATTCTGCAATAAATCCTCGATGGAATCGTAATTAATCTTAGCACTTTCTGCATACGATTTCAGTACAGAATAAGCTGGGACAATCAGAGCAGAAACATATTTCCGTTGATCCGCAATGACAGCTACCTGTTCGATATATTTATCCACGACCAACTTACTTTCCACCTGTTGCGGAGCTACATACTTACCATTTGATGTCTTAAATAGTTCCTTGATACGCTCACGGATAACAAGACGTCCCTGTTTGGTTAAATATCCTGCATCGCCCGTACGGAACCAACCATCCACAAAAGCACTGGCATTGGCCTCAGGTCTGTTATAATATCCTTCTGTAATGGTTTTACCACGCAATAAGATCTCGTCATTCTCACCGATCCGCACCTCCACCTCAGGCATGATATCGCCAGCAGAGTTTATCTCATAATCTCGATTCGCTGGATTATAACAAGAGACTGTGGCCGTAGATTCTGTCAAACCATATCCCACACATATATTGAAACCGACACTGTGCAAGAAGATATTGACATCATCAGAAAGTGCAGCTCCTGCTGTTGGGAAGAACTGTCCCCGATCCAAACCTATCACCTTCTTCAGGATCTTAAACAATGTATGTTCATAAAACCAATATTGAATCGAAAGCAATGTAGGAATCTCCTTGTCATAACGTCTGTATTCCAAATTGCATATCTCGCCCACTTTGATTGCTCGACGCATCACCTTCTGCATAAAAGGAGAGAAGGAATCAATTTTATCATTCACACCCATATAAATCTTTTCCCAGAAACGAGGAACCGCACACATATATGACGGACGCACCTCTTTCAGAACGGATTGGATTTTCTTAGGATCCTTATTCACCGCCACCACAATATTATTCAGCATACAGAAATAAGACCATGCTCGCTCAAAGATATGACTGAGTGGTAAGAATGACAACGACAAGTCCTTATCTGACACGTTAGTCAGACGAATATTATGAATATGAAAAGCTTGCTGGTAGTTTGATTGACGGATAATGACACCTTTCGGTTCACCCGTTGTACCAGAAGTGTATATCAAAGTGGTTAAATCATGCAATGAGAGATGGCTCAATCTCTCTTTCAACTGTTTATCGGCTGTCGTCGATTCTTTTCCATGCTTGATAAAAGCATCGAAAGAGATAGAAGCATCAATACCAGACAACTGAATAGCAGGATCTATCGCAACGATTTTTTTTAGGTAATTAGACTGATGTAACACTTCAACAGCACGATCATACTGATACTGTTCACCCACAAAAATCAATTCAATTTGAGCATCATTTACAATATAATTCACTTGAGATGAAGAAGAGGTCGCATAAAGAGGAACGGTTGTGGCACGAACAGCCTGACATGCCAGATCCACAGCAATGATTTCGACCATATTTTGTGAAAAGATAGCCACACGATCTTCTTCCTTCACGCCCAGTTCAATCAGTGATTTAGCAATCACCTTAACCTGAACGGCCAGTTCACCCCATGTGACGTCCTTCCACTTCCCCAAAACATCATCATGATATTTTAAAATAGAACGATTGGCAAAATTCTTCGCCTTCTCGAACACCATTTTTCCTAAATGCACACATTCCATGTTATACTATTTTTATAACGCTAAAAACAAAATCATCTATGATTATTTACAATCTGACTAAAATAGTCTTTCTCCGCATTGATCCGTTGCAGAGCTTTCTTTGCAGCCTCTTGATGAGAACTTCTTTTAGAATAGCCAACACCTTCGGAGATATCGATTCCAGCAATCGTCACTTTAGAATAAAAAATAATGTTATTATCTCTATCTTTTTTTTCAAAATACGTGATGAAATCGACGTCAACTTTATATTTGTGTCCCCATTCAATCAATCGAGATTTGAAATTCTGTTCTACAACAGCCAACGATGGTATATCCAAATACGACTTAAACACAACATCCTGCATGAATCCGAAGGCTCTCTTATACCCTCTATCCAAATAGATAGCACCATAAAGCGCTTCAAAAGCATTACCATAGACGTTCAGATTATGAGAATGCAAGGTCTTTGGAATTGTCATCATCTTATTGATTCCCATATCCACTGCCAGTTTATTCAAAGTCTCACGTTGCACAATCTTCGAACGAAGGCTCGTCAGATACCCTTCTTCCTTATCAGGGAACATTCTATAAAGGACATCCGAGACGACTGCCTCAAGAATAGCATCTCCCAGATATTCCAATCGTTCATTATTAATTCTATGGCCTTGCTTATCCTTAGCACAAAATGATTTGTGGAGGAGAGCCAACTCATAATACCCCATATTTTTAGGAGCAAATCCCAATAGTTTTTTTAACATAAAATAAGGCTCCTTGCGACGAACCATCAAGAGCCTTATATTGTTAACTATTTTTTTTATAAACACTAATACACTAATTTTTTAAATACAACCGTGGCATTATGGCCACCAAAACCAAACGTGTTGGACATTGCGACACGCACTGTCCGACGCTGTGAAGTATTGAACGTATAGTTAAGCGAATAATCAATCTCCGGATCCTCGTCCCCCTCCTGATGATTAATCGTAGGAGGAATCACATCGTTCTGGATGGCCAACACAGAAGCAATTGATTCGACAGCTCCCGTTGCACCCATTAAATGGCCCGTCATCGACTTAGTGGAACTAATATTCAATTTTTTTGCCGCATCACCAAACACCGTTTGAATCGCCTTTATTTCAGAAGGGTCACCATTCGGTGTAGAAGTACCATGAATATTGATGTAATCGACATCTTCCACAGACAATCCCGCCTCCTTTAATGCGTTCTGCATAACAAGAACAGCCCCTAATCCATCAGGATGAGTGGCTGTGATATGATAGGCATCTGCCGAAGCTCCCATACCTACCATCTCCGCATAAATATGAGCACCACGTCTTACCGCATGTTCATACTCCTCTAGAACCAAACAACCGGCTCCCTCTCCTAAGACGAAACCATCTCTCGACCCACTCAATGGACGAGAAGCTGTCTGATACTCATCATTACGAGTTGAAAGTGCACGCATGGCATTAAATCCTCCTATTCCACTTATGGTAATAGGAGCCTCTGTTCCTCCAGTTATCATCACATCAGCCCTTCCCAGACGAATCTGGTCATAAGCAAGACCTAAAGCATGTGTCGATGAAGCACAAGCCGATACAACTCCAAAATTAGGACCTCTGAAATTGTACTGCATCGAGATATGTCCAGCTGCCATATTGGCAATCATTCGTGTGATAAAAAATGGATTGAAACGAGGCAGATCAGTATTCTTTAAATACTCTGAAAAATCATGCTCATACGAACCTATTCCCCCGATTCCAGTAGAAAAGATAACACCCACACGATTCTTATCCGTCTCCTCAAGATTCAACGCAGAATCTTCAACCGCCTCTTTTGACGCTACCAAAGCAAATAGAACATGACGATCATATTTCCGTATATCCTTGTGATCAAAGAAATCCTCCGGATGGAAGTCCTTCACCTCACAAGCAAAACGTGTCTTGAACTTTGATGCATCAAAAAGAGTAACGAGGTTGGCACCACTCACTCCCTTAAGCAAATTGTTCCAGTAATCTGAAACACAATTTCCAATGGGAGTAATCGCCCCTAACCCCGTTACTACAACTCTTTTCAAACTCATAAAGTGAATTTTATTTCACGCTATTTTCAATGTGAGCTATTGCTTCACCTACAGTAGTGATTTTTTGAGCTTGATCATCAGAAATTTGTACACCAAATTCTCTTTCAAAATCCATAATCAACTCTACAGTGTCAAGAGAATCTGCACCCAAGTCATTTGTGAAACTTGCATCATCAGTTACTTCTGCTTCTGATACACCCAACTTCTCTACAATAAGCTCTTTTACTTTTGCTGCTACGTCAGACATAATTCTAAATTTTTAGTTAATAATTTAAGTACTAATTTTTTTATTAAATTTGCG
>Ga0255061_10000081_pt1 | contig 20568 bp, 3 predicted proteins | sample 174RNAGHGhighgp2_FD_183093 | JGI IMG/M metagenome (GOLD analysis project Ga0255061, IMG submission 183093) | Metatranscriptome of sheep rumen microbial communities from Palmerston North, Manawatu-Wanganui, New Zealand - 1742 RNA GHGhigh gp2... | ecosystem: Host-associated > Mammals > Digestive... | reverse complement strand
CGAGCTTCCTGTACTCCTCGGAAGAGTTGACGTCGATGTCGCGCAGCTCGAGGCCTTCCTCCGTCTCCAGCTTGTTGATCTGCCTGATCCAGGCCAGGTAGTCGGAGATGTTGATATCGCCGTTTTCGTCCTCAGTCACGTTGCCGCGCTTCTTCGTCTTGGACAGGGCGTCGATGTCGTCCTTGATGGCATCCAGGCTGTCTGCAATGTCGTCAAGGGCACCCTCGATGAGCTCCTTGGCTTCATCGCTCGTGAAGTCCTCGCCGTAGGTCAGCGCATTCTGGAGCAAGGCAATGTCCTCGTCCTTGCAGTTGTCAAGCTGCTCCTTCACCTCCGTGTACTGCTTGCTGCTGTCGGTGAGCAGGTTGTCGTTGTCGTCCACCAGGGCGTCGAGCGCCTCGGCGAGTGCCTTCTGCCTTTCCTTCAGGGAGTCCAGCTGGTTCTGGTATTCAGCACGTGCAGCATCACCAGACTGCTGACCCTTGATGAGCTCATCCACCTTTTCCTCGAATGCTTTCACGGCATTGTCGGCATTCTCGGAACCCTCACTGATCTCCGCAGCCATGTTGCGCAGGTTGCCGGTGTTCTCGTCGTACAGCTTCTGCAGGTCGGCCACAGCCTCGTTGGCAGCGGTCTTGGCATTGTCAGCCTGAGCCAGTACGCCAAATTCAGCAGCCTTCTCCACAGCGTCAGCGATACGTCTTTTCAGGTTGTTAATCTTGTTGGCGAGACTCGTGGCGGCAGCAGCCTCTTCCTCCTGGGTCTTCTTTTCGGTAGCCACCTTGTCTTCCAGGGCCTTCACGGCAACTTCAGCAGCCTCCTCCAGATTCTCAATCTGCTCAGCCACTCCGTCCTTTGTCAAGTCGCCCTTATTGTCGTCGACGAACTTCTTCAGTTCAGCCACAGCATCGTCGGCAGCTTTCTGCTCTTCAGCCACTTTGTCCTCCACACCCTCGGTGTCAAGTCCGGCACGAGCTTCCAGGTCGTCAATCACGTTCTGAGCATTCTGCAGCAGTTCGTTTTCACGGGCCTGAGCCTGTTCAGCGTCCGTCTTCAGCGTGCCCAAAGCATTGTTCACCTCGGTCGGGTCAATCACATCTTCATTCGTCAGTTCTCGGTTGTCATACTTGGTCTTCACACCATTTTCAATATCCTCTACGAGTTTATTGATGGCTTCGACGTCAGCACCGAACTCGTCGAACACGTCCGGATTGTTCTCCTCGATTTCCTTCAGGGTGTTTTCCACGCTCTCCTTCAGGTTCTTCAGCTCATCATCCAGCCGCTTCTTGGCAGCCTCATTGGCCTCATACCTGTCGTTTTCGGCCTTGGCATCCTTCTGCAGTTTGTCAATGGCATTCTTGATTGCCTCGTCGGCATCCACAGCGTCTTCGTCGGTGAGACTTCCGGCCTTTCCTGCAATGCGTTCACGCTCAGCATCGATTGCATCCTGAATGTCGGTAATCTGCTCCGCAAACTCGCTGGCAATGTCATAAGTGTTGATGACAGCCTTTGCACCATTGAGGCTGCTCTGCAGATTGTCAATCTTAGCGTTCAGTGCCTCCAAGAGCATGTCCTGCTTAGCCTGTGCGGCCGTGGTCTTGATCTTCTCGATGGCATCCTCCACGTCCTTCTTCTGTACCGACATGGACGTCTCGGTCAGTTTCTTCTCTTCGTAGCGGTCGCTGATACGAGTCTTCAGAGTGGCCAGTGCCTGTTCGGCAGCCTGCACGGCAGTAGTGACCTTGTGGTAGTCCTTCACGTCGTCAGGTATGGCAGCCACGGCAGCATCATAGGCATCCCACTGTCCGTCAAGGTATTCAGACAGACCGACGAGCAGTTCAGCCTGCTTGCCTGCACTTATCAAAGCCTTATCGGCATTCAGCGAAGCCTGATAAGCATTCTGATAGTCAGTATTGATCAGCGTGCCCTCCTCGTATGCGTCGTTGACGAGCTTCACCAGCGCCTCATAGGCATCCTTGGCAGCGACCCACGCCGTTTTCACGTCGTTCTTGGCCACCGTCATGGCAGCCTCCTTCTCCATGTCGCGAGCCGCCATCACGTCTTCAGGGCGCAGATACTCGGCAATGCTCTGCTGAGCAGCCTGCAACTGTTTCTTGGCTTCGTCGAGCATGGGCTGCACGTCGATCCAAGCCTGTGAGTTCTGGTTCTCCACAATCACGCGCACGTCATTTGTCATTACAGTGGTGTAATGGTCTTTATTAAAGACGGAGATTCGACCCACTTTGATGTTGATAGTGTCCTTGACAGCCAGATTCTTGTCGGCCTTCACGATGAAAGCAAAGATCTCGCCCTCGCCAGCCAGAATCTTTCCCTGTGACTCTGAACTTTCTTGCGTCAACGTCACCACACCAGTATTTTTGTTCAGCTTAGGCTTCAGCGTCTTGGCACGCTCGTTCAGGCTGATACCGGCCAGAAATCCTTCGACACCATCAACAAAATGCAGTCCCTCCGGCAAATCAATGTCACACTGGAACATCTCTACGTCGAAGTTGTTTTTCAGCGAGACAGTCACAATCTGATAGGCATCGGCGGGAGTGATGCGGATGTAGGGACTTGCCGAGAGAATGCCTGATGGGGGAAGTGCGTCGACCTTCTTCACAGGCACGTTGAAGTTGTCCTGCTTCACCTCATAGTCCATCTGTCCAATGCCACCATCTATCTGGAAGTTGACGTTGGTGAACTCAATCTGCGACGAGTCGGGCAGTGCGTCATTAGCCTTCACCGTGAAGTGGAACACCTCTTCGCCCGAGTTGCCGATGAAAGGATAACCGTCATCGTTGGCAATACCCATGATATAGGTTTGCCCATCTTTCTGCAATTTGCTTTCCACGAAATGCCGCTGTCTCACCTGTCCCTCATAGAGTTTCGTGGGGTCATAGGTTCGTGCGGGATTCAGCACAAAGGTCTGATTGCCAAGATTGGCGTCGTACTCTTTCACGATTTCCAAGCCAACGGGCAGCTTGATATAGGCACCCATACCGTTCACCTTGGGATCGTTCACCATCTTCACCGACACCACAGCTGTGCCGTTTTCCATGATGGTGACGTCCTCCACGGTGATGCGGTTGTCGGCCAGCAGCGCCGAAAGGCTGCTGACAGCCACCAGCAGCGTCATTGTGGCTCTACGTGACACGTACTTCATCAAATTATTGTATTTCATTTTTCTTGTGTTTTGTGATTTGTAAGTCAAGGAAAGTTGGGGGGCGTGGAAGCGCCCCCCTGCTCCCTATACTACTTAATGACCTTCTGGGTCGTGCCGTCGGCACGGCGTATGATGTTGATACCCTTCTTCAAGGCATTCATCAGACGTCCTCCGATGCTGTACACCTGCTCACCCTGTTCAGCAGCGGCCTTCACTCCGGCCACTCCTGTGGTTTCAGCCTCGCTGACGGTGAACATCTTCGACTGGCAGTTTTCCGTTGCGAAGATAACGTGGTCGAACTTCACGTCGCCTATACCCTCCACATCGAGGTATACCACAGCGCCACTGTTGCCCTCGATGAGGTTCAGCTTGGTGCTGATGATGACCACACGCTGCTTTCCGTCGACAGGTTTGCCCACGTACAGGCTGTGGTTCTTGTTGCGACTGCCGAGCTGTGCGCCCACGATGCTCATGCCCTCAGGCAACACGACGTCGAACTGTGCAGCGGCGTAGTTGAGCTCATTGTTCAGGTTCAGAGCGATGCGGCGTACACCATCAACGTTCTGCTCCGACATGGTCAGGCTCTCGTTCACAGCCGTCATCTGGCGTGCCAGCTTCAGACCTTCGTCGGTGCCGCCATTAGAGTAAATCTTCAAGGCACCCAGAGCATCAGTCACGTTGATTTCCTTGTAGTCACCAAACTCAGGCTCCTGAATGACATTGGCCTGATCGAAGTATTCATCGCTTTGCACTGCAAGATCACCGCGGACATAATCCTGAATGATGTTGTAGTCAAGCATAGACACATTGCCGTCCATGTTGGCGTCGCCGCGCTTGTGCGTGTTCTTATACTTCTCCACGGCATCGGCGATGTCGCCTTCAATGCCGCCCTTATCGTCGAGGTCACCGTCATCACCGAGAAGCTCCTTGAGCAGGTTTTCCAACTCTACGTTCCAGCGGTCGATGTTATCCTGAACGTTCAACTTCGTCCAAGGCTCCTTTTCGTTGATTTCTTCGGCAATCGAGTCGAGCTCATGCTTGATGTTGTCCAGGGCGTTGTTAATCTTTTCGATGTCATCCTTGGTGATGACGCCGTCCTCCAGATACTTGTTGTTGTCCGGGTCGATGGCATCCTGCAGTTTCTGCTCCACCTTGTCGTACGCGTCTTTCACCTTGTCGATCTTTACGTTCAGATCCTTCAGGTTTCCGATGGCATCCACAGCCTTGGCCAGCTCATCCTTAGCGTTCTGGAGGGCCTCCTTCAGGTCCACGCTGTCCTTGTCGCACATACCGAGCGAGTCGTCGTGCTCCAGCAGGTCCTTGTAGTCCTTGAGGGCGTCCTCAACAGCTTTCACGATGTCCTTGTAGGTCTCGGTCTCCTTCACGTCGGCGGGAACACCGTTGCCCAGCGAGTTCTTGCTCACCTCGAGGCCCTTGTATTCATCCATACCCTTGCTATAGGCGACGTAGTTCTCATCCTTCAGCTTCTGTGCCACTGTCTTCACGTTCTCGATGGCATCCTTGGCCTTCTCAACGGCGTCGAGCACGGGGTTGATGCCCTCGGAGAAGGGCAACCAGCCCAGGTCCTTGTACTTCTCGATCGAGTCGTTCACGGCATTGATAGCATCCTGAGCTTCCGAGACAGCATCCAGAACCTCGGGGAAGTTAGAGAACACTTTGGTGAGGTCCTTCGTAGCGGGCGACATCTCGTCCACAACTTTCTGCGCGTCTTCCAGCAGATCCTGCAGGTCGTCTCTGGTGGCTTCGTCTCCGTCGTCAACCAGCTTGCCCAGCTCCTCGGCGGTCTCGGTGTTCACCTTCTTCAGGGTTTCGGCAAAGTCGTCGATGGCCTTCTGGGCGGCCTTCTTCAGGGCGCTCACCTCGGCGCTGTCGATCAGCAGTGCACCGTCGTATTTCTCGGCGGAGGCGTTCTCCAGCTTCACTGTCTCTGCATGCTTCTTTTCATTCCACAGCTCGTCCACCTTCTCAGCCAGTGCCTTGATGGCAGCCTTGGCGGCTTCATAGTCTTCTGCAACCTTGGCAGGGATGTAGTCAAAAGCCGACTCAATCTTGGGATACACCACACCCTCGGGAATGGTGTTCTCCAGCGAATCAGTCAGTGCAGGAATGCCCACCTTGACATACTCATTGTACAGATTCTTGTTGTTCACCCAGTTTTTCTCCAGGGCCGTGCGGATGTCTTTAATGAGATTCTTGGCTTCATCCGTGACGCCGTCAAAGTGCATCACGCCCTCAGCATACTTCTCTTTCAGGAACTTAGTATAGGCATTGCGAGCTTCGAGCACTTCAGGATAATCCCATACACGCTCGATGATGTCGTTATTTGCGATGAAGTAGGTGATTTTCTTCTTATAGACAGCCATCACCGAGTCGTATGCTTCCTGGTTCAGGTTGCGCACCTTGAGCACGATGTCGTCTTTCTTGAGCTCGGTGTTGAAGATGCTGGTCACGGTGACGTCGGTCAGTTTCAGCGTGTCGAGCGCCTTGGCCGTGTTGTCGCGGTCCACGCTCACGTCGAAGCTCACGATGCTTCCATCCTCCTCAGCAATTGCCAGCGTAGAGCCCATGACAGCAATGACATAGCTGTTGGTTCCGGCAATGCGCTCAATGTGTGCAGCCTTGTCGGTGCGAGCAGCATTGGGCTTCACCGAACTTTCGTCGAGCGACATGCCCTTCGGGAGCATGAGGTTGAACGACAGTCCGCCAATCTTGTTGCCAATGTTCTTGAGGTTCACGTCGAAGTGCTGCTTGCGATACACGGTGTCGTTGGGCACGAGCGTGATGGTGCTGTCCTTGAGCGTCAGAATGCTGTCATTCTGCAGGGCGGGGTCAGCGGTATTCACGTTGGTAGTGCCAGGCACGGTCACGTCCCAGTCGCCGGGCAGGATGTCCTTGTCCTCAGTGATGGGAGCCAGACCCAGCGAGTTGTCGCCTTCAGTGCCTTCCTCGTCGTTAGTGCCCACGTTTCTGTAGCGGAACTGCTCAGAATTGCTGCGCGAGAGGTCGATGATTTCCAGTCCGATGCCCACGGGTTGCTCCGTCAGGTAGTTGGTGGCATGAATTTTGAATTTGGCAATGGTGTCGCCGCCTTCTTTCGTTGTTCCAATCTTCTTCAGCTGGTGGGGGTTATAGATACCCACCTTGTATCCGTAGCTTTCGGGCACGATTTTATAGATGAAGCCGGTAGGCAGGTTTTTCCCCACGAGCTCAAACGTATTTTCAACAAACCACAGTCCGTGTTCCGGCATGAGCAGCTTGAACTCCACGATGGAAAGGTCCTCGACCTGGTTGTCCATCACCAGATACACGTCCTGATCTTGACCGATGGCCATCTTCTCAGGTCCCACCAGTTTCAGCGTGGTTTTATAGTCGACAGATTCGGCCATGGCAGGAGTCATTGCCATTGCAGCGAATGCGATAGGCAGGGCCACCTTCTTGGTCAGGCCATTTGCCATTGCTTTGATATAGTAAACCATATATCTTTTAGTTTTTTGATTTTTGTTTTGTAATTGATAAGTGGGAGTGTCGGGGGGCGGGGTTGCCGCCCCTCACACTGCCATTCATGCTTACTTCTTGATCACCTTCTGCGTTTCGCCGTTGGCGTTGCGAATGATGTTGATGCCCTTCTTCAGGCCGTTCACCATGCGTCCGCCCAGGTTGTAGATGCTCTGCATCACGCCCGTCTCAGCGTTCACGCCGCCGATGCCGGTAGTTTCTCCTGCAGCCACAGCGTCGAGCCGGAACTTCTTCTCAGCACAGTTCATGTCGGCGAAGACCACTTGCTGGAACTCCACGTTGCCGTTTCCAGCCAGCTCCAGGTAGATCAGGTCGCCCTCCGTTCCCTCGAACGCCTTGGGCTCTGCAGGCGAAACCAGGATGCGTGTCAGTCCGTTCTCGAGCTCGTTGGTAGCGATGCCGAATCCCTCGGTGCGCAGGGCCGTCGAGACATTCTTCAGGCTCATGCCCTCGGCGAGCTTCACGTCGATGGCGAAGATGCCATACTGGCGTGTGCTCTGCAGTGCCACAGCCACGATGTTGCCGTTGGCGCGAGCGGTGAGCTGTTCAGGCATGTCGTTCATCACGCGTGCCTGCTCCTGGCCCCGATAGTCACCATAGAAGGCTCCGTTGAGAGCAGCCTGCTGGTCGCCGATGCCGACAACGCCGTCGCGGTTGATGTCGTAGAGTGCCAGCAGGTAGGCATCCTCAGAAGTGCCGCCTTCGAGCACAGTGATGCCCTTGTCAGTGTTCACCATCGAGTTTTTCACCTCATTCCATTCAGCCTTCGGGAAGAACCTGTACAGGAACATGTACTGCTCGCGAGCATAGTCGTTGGTGGTCAGACGTCCGTCGCCGCCCACATCGCCGCGCTGGTTGGCAATGAGGTAGTCAACCAGCAGTTTCACAGCCTCCTCGTTGGCCTTTTCGGCGAGTTCCTTCATGGTTTCGTCCTGGAACTTCACCACGCTGTCCTTGCCGATGGTGCCAGCCATGAAGGCAGCCTTCACCTTGTCCACCTTGGCCTGGATGTCTTCAGACTTGGCCGTGAGCTTGATCATGAGCTGGTCGTAGTTCTCCTTCCAGTTCTTGGTCTGGAGCTTGCCCTCTTCCTGGATGTCAGCGTAAGGATTAGCCACGCGAGCCTTGCCCACCTCGGTCACGGTGAGGTTCTCGTTCAGTGCCACCACGTCGGCGTTCATGGCATTGACAGAGTCGATGGCCTCGTCGGCAATAGCCACGGCATCCTCATAAGCCTCCGTCTTCTCGTCCAGCGTTTCGACAAGGTTGTTCAGCTTCTCAGTCTCAGCGGCATCGCCCGTCTTGTGGTTGTTGACCATGTTCTGATACTGATTCTCCACACCTTGACGTGCTTCATCCATCTCGGCCTTGGCATCCGTCACAATCTTGGCGTCCTTGGCATCCTCGTTCTTAGGCTCCAGAACCGTAGCTGTCTTGACCGAATCAGCCTTATCATAGTTCAGGGCAGCCTGCTTGCTCTGTTCCTTCAGTTCAGTCTCAAGAGCCGTGCGTGCAGCCTCGATGTCTTTGATGGCGGGCTGCAGCGGGTTGGGCGTGTTGCCAATCTCGCCGGCATTCACATACTTGCTGATGCTGTCGGTCACGGCACCCTTCAGGTTCTGCAGCTTCAACTCCAGCTCCTTGATAGCCTCGCTCTCCTTGATGTCGGCGTATGCATCGTTCTTGCCGGTGCCCTCGGGCAGCGTGGTAGCTTTGGCGGCCTCGTCTTTCAGAGCCTGCTCGTTGGCAGCAGCAATATCTTTCAGCTTGTTCACAACCTTGTTCAGGCTGTCAGCAGCATTCTCGAAGTTCTCAATCGCATCGGCAAAGACATCGTCTTTGGCTTGGTTGCCGTTGGCGGCAGCCTTGTCCACGGTGTCGTTCAGAGCCTCCAACGACTTTTCATAAGCCTCCAAGGCATCCATGTATTCTTTGTTTTCAGCGATTTCGGCATTGTTTTCAGGTGTGTTCAGGGCAGCCTGCTGAGCAGCCTCAGTGGCCTTGGCATCCTTAACCTTCTGCACGTTTGCTTCGCCCTTAGCAACCACTACGCCTACAGAATCAGCAATGCCGCTGATGCTGTCGTTCACGGCCTTGATCAGAGCATTGTAAACGCCGTCCTTGGCCTGGTTGCCGTTCACAGCAGCACTATCAACGCTGTCGTTCAGAGCCTTCACAGCAGCCTCATACTTTGCTAAGGCAGCAGCATAGGTGCCCTTCGAGTCGTCGTTGGCCACAGCCTCAGGCAATTTCTTATAGGGGTTCTTTTCCACGTCGACAGCAACCGCTGCCTTTTTATTGTTTTCATCAGCCTTTGCTACCACCTCCTGCAGCGTCTTGTACAGTCCGGTAGCCTCGTTGGCGTCGGTCTCAGGATCGTCATCCACGCCGATGGCAGCCAGCAGAGCTTCGATCTCATCCTTGAAGATGTTGTTGTCAGCATACGTGCCCTGCTGCTTGGCAGCATTAATTTTATCGGTGAGTGCTTTCTTCAGCACATTATTCACGTTAGCTGTTGCCATATTGAAACTCTCGGGTGTGTCGTCATTACTCACATTGCTGGGCAACTTGGGCAACTCTGTGCCAAGAGCAGCCTGTGCTTCATTATAAGCAGTGGTGGCGCGGCCTGTGGCTTCGTCGATTGCCTTCTTCAGCAGATTGTTCTGCTCTTCAATGGCAGCCTCAAGATCCTTCAGCGACTTCTTTTCCTCATCAACCGTGGCCTCGTTGTCGCCCAGCGTTCCGTTGACAACGGCAGCATCCAGATACTTCTTCAGTTCTTCCTTGGCAACCTTCAGCGAGCCATTGTTTTCATCGTTCACGTTCTTGATGGCCACGATGGGGGCATAGGCATTGACGCTGTCGGGCACATCGAGCTCATACTTGTTGGCGATAGAGTCGTTGGCCAGCTGAGCGTACTCGCGAGCCTTGATCATCGTCTCGTCGTTGACCGTATCGATCTTGGCGATGGCCTTCTCGGCAGCCTCCTGCAGTGCCGATCCATCCCAGCCGACAAGCGTACCATCGCCATAGTGCTTAGCCACGGAATCGGTCAGCGCCTTGATGGCTTCCTTGGCAGCCTCTTCCTGAGCCAGCACAGCCGACGAAGCGCGCACGCTGTCGTTGACTGCGTTCACGGCAGCTTCATACTGGGGCCATACAGACTCTACGGGAGTCTCGTCGCCTTCCTTGCCAATTTCCTTGTCCCAGTCGGCTTTGGCAGCCGAGTCGGGGTTGTTCACGATCACGGTGAGCAGGTCGTCCATGGTGAAGGAGCGATAGATGCCTTTCTCCTTGTCAGGAGCATCGATAATCACATTCTGAATCAGGATCTGGTCCTGTCCAGCCGTGAAGTCGTTGTTGGCCTTCACGTTGAAGGTGAAGAGCGAGTCGGCAAACTCAGCGTAGTTGCGGATGCCACCCTGTGTAGACGAAATGATGAAGTGCACCTTTGTAGTACCGTCGGCCTGCGTCTTTACAGAAGAAAGCAGGTTCTCACCGGTTGTACGGGGAGCCACCGACCTGATAAACTTGTTCTGATTGCCTGTACCGTAGTTCACGGCCTCCAGTCCCTTGGGCAGAATGATGTCGCCCTCCAGACCTCTGATGCGCAAGCCCCAGGGGTTGAGCTCATTGTTGTCGGCATCCTTCACCGACATGTTCACCAAGCCCACGGTGAGTTCCTTTGCGTGTGTGGGTGTGAGCGTGATGGTCTGAGAGGGGCGCGTCTCATCCTTGAGGGTGAGATAGTTGTAGTCCGAGTTCAGCTTGAACAGACGCGTCACATCGCCATTCACCGCCTTGATTTCGCCGTCGGGCGTGTATGGGTAAGGCTTATCAACGTCGGTTGCCTTCAGTGTGCCGTCAACAACCTCGATGTCTTGAATTTCATTATTTTGAAGAGTGTCATAGTCGGCACCGGCAATCACGTCGAAACTGAAAGCCAACTTTGTGGGGCTATCTTTGGTGAGCTTGTTCTCGCTGTCAAGAACATAGTCCAGGTTCTGTCCAAAGAATCTCACCCTATTGACGCGTTTCTGAGCATCTATTCCCTGATAGCTTCGCATGAGCTGCCATCCGTAGTCGGTTTGGGTGGTCATATTGTCGAACGACTTGAAGTAGAGTCCCTTAGGCAGCTTAATGTCCATTTGATAGGTGCTCAGCTCAGTGGCATCTGTCACGTCAATGTTCACATTAACGGTCTTCGTCTCGCCAGCGGCGATCTTGAGGTCTGCAATACGGAACGTCGCATCGGCATTAGCCAGTGTGGGAAGTCCGAGCAGTGCTCCGAAGACGAGTTGTTTTTTGTTCATAATGATAAAAGAATTATGATGTTATTTATTTGTTTTCTTGTTTGGGAAATCCGGTGGGTGGTGGGGACGGGGAATCCGTCCCCACACACTCCCGGTAGAAATTTCCTTTCGGGCATGAATTACTTCTTGATGACCTTCTCGGTGTTGCCATTGTTGCCACGGATGATGTTGACGCCCTTCTTCAGGCTGTTCATCACGCGTCCGCCCACGTTGTAGATGGTTTGCTTGGCAGCGTCGGCAGCGTTAGCGATGCGATCCATGATGCCAGTGGTCTCGGTGTCCTGCATCTGGAAGTTGACGCCCATGCCGTCGGTGGTCAGGAAGGTGATGTCGCTGTACTGAATCTTGCCTCCGCGGAAGTTGTCGCTGGTCTCCACGTCGATGTAGAGCACGTTGCCCGTTTCGCCGTTGAAGGCGTCGCCACCCATGGTGTAGGCCACGATGCGGTTCTTGGTGCCGTTGGCCCACTCGTTGGCGTAGAGGGTCTGCGTGGTGGCGCGCTCGCTGAGCTGCTGTCCCACGAGTGTCATGCCCTCAGGCAGCATCACGTCCATCTGGAATCCGGCATACTGTCGCCAGTTGTTCAGGCTGATGGCAATGCGCTTGCGGTTGCCGTCGGTGCTGAAGACCTCTGCGGTGAGCATCTCGCCGTGGTTCCTCATCTGTCGGGCCAGCTTCAGGTCCTTTGCGGTCTTTCCACTCACGAGGTCCTGCATGATGCCCAGGTCGACGATGTTGATCAGGCCGTCGCTGTTCAGGTCGTAAGCTTCCTTCTCCTCAGGTGTCAGCTCCAAGATATTGTCTGGTTCGATCACGAGTTTGAGCAGCGAGGTGAGGTCGACCACATCGACGTCGTTGTTGTTGTCGACGTCGCCCAGGCGCTCGCCTTCCACGTCGGCCAGGAACGAGCCTTCGTTGTTCTCAAGCTCTTCGAGGGTTGCAGGATCGTAGCCCAGCATCTTGATGAACTGCTCCACAGCCTCCTGATACTTGCCGATGTGCTTTTCGTTGGCTTCATCGAATACGCGGTCTGTCTTCTGACCTTTGAGCGAATTGAGCACGGCCGTGAACTCTCCGGTGACGATGTTTCCAGTCTCCTCGTCGTAGGTGACAGGATCATCGAACTTCTTGAGCAGTTCAGCGCGTGTTGCCTTCTTAATGCTGGCATTCTCCAGGAACTTCTTGGCATTGTCGTAGGCTTCTTTGGCAGCAGTATAGAGGGCATCAGCCTTCTGGTCCACCTTCTCAGTGAGCAGCCCGTTGACCTGAACCATGATGTACTCCATGGGGTAGAGCTCCCGAGAAGCCATCGCCTCATTGTCCTTGTATGCATAATAGGTTGCGGCAACGAAGGGGCCATCGTTCTTCGTGATATAGTTATACGACGAGTTGGCAGACAGTCTATTAGCCAGATAGACCATATTCAGGCGCTCAATGGTGTATTCAACCCAGTCCTGATACTTGTCGAGCTGACCATTGAACTCCTTGTGAGTATCGTCTTTGAAGCCCATGCTCTCGATGGCCTCGCGCACACCTTCAATCTTTCCCTGGTAGATTTTGATTTGTGCCAGGAGGTCGTCCTTGATCTCCTTCTGTTTGCGTATCTTCTCGATTTCCTTCTGGTTGTCCATCCAAGCCGAGGTTGTGAGATCTCCGCCGTTTTCGGCAAACAGAGCCACACCGGCTTCGTTGGCATTCCACAGGGTGTCGGAAAGCAGAATTTCGCTCTTGTAGCGATCGATGCTTTCCAGATAGGTATCCTTGTAGAGCAGCATGTCCTCCTTGTGGGTCTCGATGTTCTTGCCCAGTGCGGTGAGCTGCAGGTTCATGGGAGCCAAAGCGCTCTGGATTTCCTTATAGTCGGCGCTCTTGTAGTACTTAAGCAGTCCGAAGTCTTCGGTCAGGAACTTGTCGTCGTCCTCGAATGCGGGGTTCTCGGGAGCCAGCAGGTTCTGTCCGATGATGAAGCGAGACTCCAGGCCCAGGAGTGCGTCGTAGGCGTTCTTCACCTCGCTGTACATTTCGGCCAGTTCGGCTTCGCGCACAGCATCGTCGGGCTGGTAGATGAGTGCCTTCATGCGAGCCACGTTGTTCTCGATCTGCAGATACTGCTCCCATGTGGCCTTGATGCCATTTTCCTCTTGCTTGCGTCCGTTCTCATAGGCGTCGAGCGAGTCGGTGTTGTGCTTGATGTTCATGTTGCCGGGCTCGGTGCTGATGGTGGCGCCATTGTCGAAGTCGCCTGCAGCGAAGTTGCTCTGATAGAACGTCACGAGCTTGGCGCCCTTCTCCTTGCGTGCTTCGAAGTCCTCGTTGCTTTCGCCCTCGTTCTGCGTCATGCCGTCGGGGTCGTTGAGCGCCGTCTGCGTGTTGTACTCGGCATACATCTTGCTCAGCTCCTCCTTCATCCATGTGTACTCGTAGCTCTTCACCTTGTTCGTCAATCCGTTGAACTTGGTCTTGAACTTGTTGAGAGAGTCTGTCGTGATGATGCCTGCGAGCTCTTCGCTCAAGTCTTCGAGATAGTCAGCCGCACTGGGACCAACAATCAGGCTGGAAATGCCGGCGCTGTCTTTCTTGAACTGGTTCTTGAACTCTTCGTAGGCAGCCAGGAATGCGCTCTGGTTCGTGAACTTGGTGTATTCCTCGTTGAGCAGTTTCTTGATGGCGCTGTACTGCTTCACGGCCTTGCCGTCGAGCTCGGGCGTCACGTCGGCTTTGCCGTACTGGTTCATCAGATAGAGCACGGTGTCGCGTGTGGTCCTCGTGCCCCCCTCGTTGGCAATGACGTTGGGCAGCTGACCAGCCTCGAAGTACTGCTGACGCAGTGCGGAAGCACGCTTGACGGTGGCCTTCAGCAGCGAGTCGTACATCTCCACATACTGTGCCCATGTGGTGTTGCTGCTGCCGTTCTGGTTGTTGAAGTTGACGGCATGCTCATAGGTGTAGTACTTGTTGTTTTCGCCGATTGGCAGTGCCTCCATGCCCACACCGTAGAAGCGACCCTTCAGGGTGTCGATGACGCCGGCGTTGTCGACATTGTCGATCAGGCCGTTCTCAGAGATCTTAGCGGTGTAGGCATCCAGTCCGCTGTCCTCGAGAGCTATCTTGTAGGTCTTGGCCTTCAGCCGTGCCATCAGGTCACTGTTGGCAGCGCTGTTCATGCGCTTGTTCAGTGTGGCAATGAGTCCGGTCTCGGCATTCTGCAGCTCAACAAGCTTCTTGTCGAAGAGCAGGAACTCGCCGTAGGCAGCCTTCTCGTCCTGGCCCTGCAGGTCCATGTAGGACTTGATGAGCGAGATGTCCTTCCAGAGCTGGGCAAAGAAGCCCACCTTGGTGTCGGGATTGGTACTGATCAGGTTGTCGCTGTTGTCGAACATGGCAGTGACGGGCACCAGCTGCTTCGTTTCTTGGCTCCAGGCACTGCTGAAGTACTTGACCTGCTCCCATGCCTCGTTGATCTGAGCCTCGTAGCCATCTTCACCACTGTTGACAGCGTCGCAGTTGACATCGGTGTTCCAGCCGTAGTCTACACCGTTGAAGATGCCGCCCGTCCACTTGTACAGCATGGCCTTCTTGATGTCGCTGAGGAAGATGCTGATGGCCTCGTCCACAGCGGTCTGCTGATTCTTGATGATGTCGTTGTCGGTCTCATAGCCATTGGAGGCGTAGCGTGTGGCAGCCGTCACGATCTTGTCGTTTTCGTCGGTCGTCATGGCGGCGTCGCATTCGGCCTTCAGGGCGAGGCCGTGCTCCTTGGCGTTGTAGAGATTGCCGGGCACGTAGACAACGGCGTCGTGGAACTTCTTGGAGGCAATCTGATACATTTCGAGCAGCTGAGCCTCGGTGGGCTTGTCGAACTCGTCCAGCATTTTCACCGCCTTGTTATAGGCAGCCATGACAGAGTTGTAGTGAGCCAGGAGCGAGTCCTTATACTTATTGTTGTCTTCCAGAATAGACTGGTTGTAGCCCTGGGTGTCGAGCGAGAACTCTATCCACAGCTCGTTCAGGTGGTTGAGCGAGTCGGTCAGGATGGCCTTGAGGGTGCCGCGGTTGGTCTCTTCGTCCTTGTTCTCAGCCACAGCCCTGCCTTTGGCATAGCAGTTCTCGATGCTGAGTGACAGCTGTGCGGGAATGGGCAGATAGTCGTTCTTGATGCGGTTCTTCAGATTGACCACGGTGTCGATCTGCTCATACTGATTCTCGTCTTCCAGAATTTCGATGAGCTGCTGTGCGCGGTCGAAGAGAGCCGTCTTGGCAGCGATGATGCCGTCGTAGGCCAGCTTGTTGAGCTCGGCAGCCAGCAGCTGTGCGGCAATCATGTTGTTGGGCACATCGTTGATCGAGGCGAAGACCGAGAGGTCGTGAACGTCCTGGTCGGTGGGAGTGGCCACGGTGAGCGAGTGTCCCAGCTTGTTGAGCATCGTGTTGATCGCCTGTGAGTCGACGTTATACTTGCTCCGGTCGTAGTTGTCGAGGTCGGTGAAGATGGGCTCCAGACGCTTGTTGATAGAATCGATGCTGGCCAGGCTCCATGCCGTTTCTTCATAAGTGAGCTTTCCGAACGACTTCAGGTTCTTCTCGAACACCGAGCGGCCCTCTTCGGTGCCATACTTGCGCTTGTTGTCGGCGCTGGTGATGAGGTTGATGGCAGCCTGCAGCGTGTCGGCGGTCTGCATGGTGCGGAAGTCAAAGTCGATAGCCTCGATGAAGATAGTAGTCTTGGCCTTCAGCGTTTCGAATGTGGGCGCCTTTTCCGTTGCCCAGTTCTTGCGCAGCGTATGGGCCAGCCACTGCTTCTGAACCCAGGTGGCAACAGCACTGAATTCACCCTGTAGGTTACCCAGCTTGGCTTGATAATCAGTCCTTTTTTGATCGGGCAAGGTGTAGTACTTGCCGCCCTCGCTGAGCTGAGTGATGGTGTATTTGATCGTGTCGATCCACTGGCCGATGGTGCTGTCGGGACCCACAGTCCACGATCCTTCTACACCAATTTCTTCATATACTGACGTCTTGCCCACGAGGCTGTCGCGCAGGTTGCGGTCGTCGTTGATGGAGTCGATGGCAGCCTTGGTCATCTTGAACAGCTCCCAGATATTGTTCTTATAGGTGAGCTTCACGCCCTGCACCTCGTTGTCCTGGGCTTTGAGAATCTGAATCTTGCTGCTCAGGAGGCCCAGAGCATCTGAGGCCAGCTGCGGTGTCATATAGGTGGTGGGGTCGTCGAGTTGGAAATCTTCCATGATTGCCTGGCGGCCGTCAAAGGCATCACCGTTGATTTTCGAAGCCTTTTCGAGAGCAATGACAGAGTCGCGCAGATGCTTCCAGTATTCTTCGTAAGTGTCCTTCAGGTCGGTCTGGTCTTCTTTCCAGTTGTCTTCGGTCATGAGCGAGTCGTGGAGGTGCTTCCAGCCATACTTGTCGGTGATGACCTGAGCAATCTTACCGTCAACGCGCACGTCGCCGTCATCGTCTGTGGTGCCGTTGCCTGTCAGGTCGAACTTCGTGGCATCCACACCCCTGAGCTGGTCGTTCAGGTTGTAGACAGCGTGAGTCAGGGCGTCCTTGGCATACTGGTCCTTATCTTTCATGATCTGAATGCCGTCCTCATCGGCGGAAACGTCATCGTAACCAACGGTCTGGAAGTTGAGCTCACCCGTAGGCGTCTGCAGCTTGAGATTCACGAAGTCCAGCCCATCCTTTGTTGCGCTCAGATACTTCAGGCTGCTCAGCACCTTCCAGTGTTCGTTGGCCTGGTTCTCAGCCGATCTGGCGGTGGCAGGCACGTAGCAGGTGTCCTTGAACAGCTGCAGCGTGTCTCTCCACTGCTTGATGCGCAGGTCGTAGCGCAGCTGGTTGCTGCCCTCGTGGTCGGTGTAGATGGCGTGATCCTTCACCCTCTTATATATGTTTTCCACCTTACTGGAGTCGGCAATCCAGCGCTTGCACTCCTCAGCAAAACTCTTCACGGCAGCATAGGCGTTGACGTTGTCAGCGTCGCTAAAGCCGTCGCGCTCCAGCTGCAGCACCATGCGTGCCACGTCGGCGAACGAGTTTGATTCTTCCTCGCCCACCTTGATGTTCTTCGTGGCAAACGTTTGGCCACCGGCGGCTGCTATAGAGTCGATGCGCATGTTGGACAGGAAGAACTGAGCCGTGTTCTTGAAAGCGAACTCGACAGAGACAGAATCATCAGCATTATTGGGGGTGTTGAACGTGAAGGTATAGGTGCCCTTGCCCAGCAGAGGCACATTGCTTCCGGAGCGGAGCAGAGATTGATCTTCGCTTTTCACATCGAATAAGAGTGCGTCGCCGCTGGCCATGTTTAAGTCGAAGCTGACCTGATACTGAGCATTCTGGGGAAGCTTCAGACTAATAGCAGCACTGTTAGCTTCTGCGGCTGGGAGCTGCTTAACCACAGAGAGGTAGGTCGTGCCATTCTCCACCACAGTCGTTATATCTGAATCGTCATCACTTGACGCGAATCCGAGAGCATTGCCCTCCTTCTTCACCAGGGGCACGGTTGTCATGCTGCCAATCTTGTAGCCGAAGAAATCCTGAGCCTTTTCGTTCTTGTAGTTGGCCTCGATGCTGTCGCGGAAGGCGCCGATGAAGTCGGTGATCACCTTGGCAAAGCCCGTGTTCTGTGAAGCAAGATCGCCAGTGCCCTTGAAGCCATAGAAGTCGGAGCCTCTGTACAGATAGTCCACTCCCTTGGTGAGTGCGTTGATAGAGTCGCTGGCGTTCTGCAGGCGCGTCTCCAGGTTGGCGGCAATGGCCATCAGGTCGTTGTAGGCGGCGAGCTCCTTCTTGTAGACGTCGGCAATGGCCTTGAGAGCGTCGAGACGAGCCTTCAGGTTGGCATAAGAAGAGTAGTCGCGGCTTGCAGTGGCGTCGGCCTGATAGGTCTGGTCCGTCCAGTTCTCCGTCCATGGGGCATTGTTGATGGCCATGTCGGCAAGCTTGCGGTCGTCGTGGTCAACCTCGACGAGGGTCTTGTTCACCAAGTCGATCTTGTTCTTCAGCACGGCGGTGTCGGCCACGATGGAATCCCACTGCGTCTTGTAGTCCTTCTGGAACTTCTCGGGCATGTGGGCATAGTCGATGTAGTCCAGCAGGTTCTTCAGCACGTCGAAGTCATTGGCTTGGGTTTCGGCGTCGCCGCTCACAAGGCGGTTCTCAAGGTCGTAGGCAGCGCGAGCGTCGGTGGCCATCTTCATCCACTCCTCGGCACGCACCTTCAGCAGGCCGTTTTCGTCGTTCATGAGGTTTTTGATGGCCGTGAGCCACTTCTCGGCGTTGGTCATGCCAGTGAGGTCGTCGGTGAACTTCGAGTTTTCCGTGCTGTAGTCGATGAAGTCGCCGGTGGCCTTGGCCTTCTGGGCATGCTTCAGCACAGAGTCGAGCTGATTCTTGATCTCCTTGTTCAGCGAGTCCTTGGCAATGTTCAGCAGCTCGTCGTACCAGGTGTTCTGCACCTCGCCCACGGTCTCAGCCTTCTTGAAGGTCACCTCCACCTTGGCAATCATGAGGTTGTAGTCCTCAACGGCCTCGTTGTACTTGCCAACCACGCTGTCGTACTTGGCCTTATAGTCCTGCATGAGCCACTTGAAGTAGGCTGCGTTGCCACGGATGCTGTTGATGCCGATGTCGGTTCTTTTGCCGTAATTGATGGGCGCGATGTCTTCGGCTGCGTCAGCCAGGAAGATGTTGTTATTACTCCAGCCACCCATGAGACCTTTCAGGTACTTCCACGTAAGCGAGACTTTGGGGAAAATCACTTCCGTGCCGCGAATGTCGACGGTGTTGGCAGGCGTAACGACAGTAATGTTGGCAGGAGGTGTCCAGGTGGGCTGCTCGTTGTTCGCCCACACGGCCTTGCCCGCATCGAGGAATTTGTCGAAGCTGAGCTTCTTCTGGCGCAGGCGGTTGCTGCTGTGTGTGAACTGGTCGATCCAGTACTGGTCGATCACTGCATTGTGGTTCTTGTCGATGCTGTCTTGTGCAGCGTTGATGAGGTTCTCCAGATAGGTCAGATCCTTCTTGGCATCGGTGGCCGTCTTCAGGAAGTCTTCAAAGCCCTGCAGCTTCTTCACATAGTTGCTCACAGCAGTGAACTCTTTCTGCAGGCTGTCGATCTTCTCCTGAATGGCCGACACGTCGACGTGGTCCTCGCCCAGGTTCTTCACCTCCAGGGAATATTCGTTGACGCCCTTCTCCACGGCATTGATGCTGTCGAGGAGCTCTTTCTTGGCCATCTCGGCCACACTGATAGAGGCGTCGGCGGAGTAGACGTTGTTGTCGATGTCGGTGGCATCTACATAGTGCACGCTCACCTCGCTCTCGGCCAGCTGGGCCTGGAGAGCCTTCAGGCTGTCGAGGTTAACAATCTGCTTGGTGAGCACGCTGTCAACACGCTTGGCCTGATACTCCGACTCGGCCTTGTTGATGAGCTTCTCCAGATTCTCGAGGCGCTTTTTGAGATTTTCGATGTGGCCGAGATCGAACAGATGATACACGGCATAGCTGTCCCACATGGCATTGGTAATGACAGTGCCATTGTTGTCGATGATGTCGCCAGTAGACGGCACAGCGTCTCCCAGGTGTGCGGCAGCAGCCTTCAGACGATGCAGCTCCACGTTCTGCTGATACTCAGGCGACTGATAGTTGGCCGTGCTGTTCAGGAAGTTGTTCATGGCGGTCTTCCAGTCATTCACATCGTCGTTGTTCCAGCTCTCGTCAGCAAGCTCCACGGTGAAAGCGAATGTAGTCTTCGCACTCTCACTATTATGCACGAGAAATACAGCAGGTGACTCATTATCGCCTACTGTGAATTTATAATTGACATCCTCATTAGAAGCATATTCCTTAAGCTCCGGTTGATTGGCTATGCCTAACACATTGATGGTCCAAGCTCCAGTTCCAATAGAAGAACCAACATTCCCCTTTAGTATGTAGGTGCCTTTTGGCAACCCATGAAGAGGTATCTGCTTATACGAATTTGCGGATACGGTTTCATTACCTGAATAGCTCGTGACTTTGCGTGATTGGAGAGTGTCCGCAGACGGCGAAAGTGCGGTGCTTGCCATGGTCATGGCCGGTGCGGCGGCCATCGCAAGCATAGAGTAGATAACTTGTTGTCTCATACTTCTTTTTGTTTTAGTTATTACTTATAATTTGTTACTATTTTTTGATTTTCTGGTTAGAGTCAGAGCCCATAGTCCTGCAGGGGCGCCCTAAAGGAAGACGGGCTTCATGCACGAGAAAGGAACGGTGGCTCACGGGCCGCAGTCCTTCACAGCCAGGGTCTCTGGCAAAACGGTTGTTGCGTATCGATGCTTTCGTTTCATCTTTTATTGGTCGTTAAAATTAATTTTCAAAAAATTGTTTAAAAAGCCTCAATGCTGCCTATTATATATTAATAAGGTGTACGATGGCTGACAAAGCGCAGATGGCACAATAAGTGCTGTCCTGGCCTGCAAAATGGTCGCAGAAAGGCTCCGCTTCTTGACGGGATTTACGCCCTCTCGACGGTTCGTACTGATTGGACTTGTT
>Ga0255061_10000077_pt1 | contig 20884 bp, 32 predicted proteins | sample 174RNAGHGhighgp2_FD_183093 | JGI IMG/M metagenome (GOLD analysis project Ga0255061, IMG submission 183093) | Metatranscriptome of sheep rumen microbial communities from Palmerston North, Manawatu-Wanganui, New Zealand - 1742 RNA GHGhigh gp2... | ecosystem: Host-associated > Mammals > Digestive... | reverse complement strand
TTGGCTACGAACCATCAGGTCACAGGTTAGAATCCTGTAGGGAACTCCAATGCGTCCATAGTTCAGCGGCAGAATACTTGACTCTTAATCATGCAGACGAAGGTTCGAATCCTTCTGGGCGCACCAATATGTGCCGTTAGCTCAGTTGGACTAGAGCAGGGTTCTTCTAAAACTCAGGTCGGGAGTTCAAGTCTCTCACTGGGCGCTCACCTCGCTAACAGGTACTAATTTAGGATAGCTGCTTATAGGTAAGACTATACGGGCCGGCACTCGTTAGCTCAGATAGCATGCCGGTATGTCGCTTCTTTGGCGCAGTTCAGAGCGACTCATAAATAGTTAACTGGCACTGAAACGGCTTTCCACTGGCCTTGTGCCGCGAACAAGGTCTGACATTTGGTGGCGTAGTTCAGATGGCTAGAACGTCGGCCTGTCACGCCGAAGGTCGCGGGTTCGATCCCCGCCGTCATCGTTGCCTTTAAGACGGATCAGCAACTATTTTGAAGATTTTTATATGGACAATAAAAGGGGTGGGTTCGAATCCCACAATATAAGGTGGGCACTTATGTTTGGTGTAGTGGATAGCACTTCTTTCGCCGTCTTGCTTTTCGATACTTAATTCAGTTGGTTAGAAGCCCTGTCTTATAAACAGGTCGTCCTTGGTTCGAGTCCAAGAGTATCGATTTTTAGACCTATCAGCAACTTTCTTTTGCATGTACAGCACGTATGTGATGGTTCGAATCCATCTTTGGGCTGATATGCCCAAATAGCTCAATGGTAGAGCGCGTAATAAGTGGGTCTAGTTTTTAACGAGGATTGGAGCAACGTTGTAAAATAAAGTCCCCAAGATGTTTTCCGGTATCAGAACACAACCGGCATAGAGCGGAGGGGTTTTGTGGTGAAGCTAGTATAAGTACCAGGTATGGAAATCCGCAGCAGTACGAGAAACCACATTTAGCGGGCATTGGCACAGTTGGTTAGCGCGACGCTCTGATAAGGCGTAGGTCCTTGGTTCAAGTCCAAGATGCCCGATTTTAGGCGTTTTCAGCAATTACACTTTATGTGTTATGGGTTCGAGTCCCATTTTGCAATCCTTTTTGCGAATCGTCCAATAGGTAGGACAATAAAAAAAGACGCCTAGTATTTTTATTTTCAGGAGATATAAGAATGGCGAAATTAACTCTATCAGCCCCTTGGTACATTAGAATACGCGAATTAGAAGCGATGTTTCGGTATGATGAACAAGTACATGTAGTTTATAATGATGAAGATAATGTTGTAACGCTTTATGTTGATGATTGTGATAAAGCGGCTGCTCTTGAAGTATTGCTCCCAGATGAGTATATCTGCGGCAAGACCATTGGTGTCAGAATAGTCCCCGCAAATGGCGCAAAGAGTGATTGCAATTTTGCAGATGAACCAAAAGATTATCTGTATGAAGTAGCCTTTGAGGGCAATCCTGCTCTTTCATTTGCTAGAACCGTTCAGTTGGGTACTAATCCCCTTACTTATGTGGTGTTTGCTAAGGTAGTAGTGCAGTTCTTTACTGATGATTTAGGCGATGCTTATGGCAATCGTAGTACGCTTTATCAGGAAATTGCAAAGAATATTTTCGGTGAAAGTGAAGGCGTTACTTTCTGTACCGATGTTCGTGATGTTGTTTGGGAAGAGACTGAGGAAACCGTAAATATTGATCTTGACACTTGCTGGCCGTAATTAACGGCCTCTAACTGGGTATAGCGCAGTTTGGTAGCGCGTCTGGCCTGGGACCAGAAGGCCGTAGGTTCAAATCCTACTACCCAGATTAGCCGCTGCAAGGCTTAGAATATTGCAGATACGTGATGTAAAACTTGGGAAGCGGATTAATGACCCCGTCCCTCATTTAAGAAGATACCAACATCGAGAAATGGTGTTGAATACTAGTTGTATTTTTTTAAATGATGTCCAGCATGACTAAAAACCGCCTTAGGCTGGGTGAGATGCCCCTGGTCCACCGCTATGGCAGCGCAACCCGCCTAGTCTTCCAAGCAATAGAACTAGGCACGCTTGCCATAGTATGCGTGGGAACCCACGCTTTAGACGGTTACAGCAATTTTGAAGATAGTAAATAATAATAATTTTTACAAAAGGTTGGTCGCGTTGCGACTGATTTTTTTTATTCAATTCGCCGTCTAGTTATTTGACTTCTTTCTAAAATTATAGTATAATATTTTTAGAAAGAATGAAGGAGAAATAGAAATGGGTATTGAAGTAAGTAGAGAGCATATTGAGGCGCAAATGGCTGAAATTGACAGACAGGAAAAAATTAGCCGTGCGGAAGCCGCATTAAAAAGTGGCGTTAATATGTCCGAAGAAGAGTGCGAAGAATTTATGAAAACTCTTGAAGAATTGGAGAATAGTAAGCCTTTGTATGTTACGCCGACAAAGAAAGAGGCGCTTGGCGTAAATGCTACAAAAAGCATGTTTGTTAATTCTATCTATAATTGGCTTATTGCAACTTTAAAAAAAGTTGGTAATGGCGATTATACAGATATGTTTAAAATCGAAGGTTCCAGTATTATTTGTAATGTGCCTACTAATTATTTTTCCCGCTATTCTATTCCCGAAGGAACAAAAATTGAAATGAAATTTATTAACAAAAAGGGATGATAATTATGGTAACAGCATTTTACATTGCAGGTACGATATTTTTCGGTTCTGCTAGTATTATGATACTGATTGAATTGGTTAGAATGTGGAGACGAAGATGGTAAATACAGAACAAATGTATGAAGAGTTCTTGGAAAGATTAAATAACAAAACCACCGAAGAACTTATGACAGAAATTGAACAGGCGCGCGAAGATAGTAAGGATAGTTGGATACTTGATGAAATGACAGGAAATAAAATGAAAGATGAATGTTTTTTGTTTCGGAATCCTTGTCCGAACAGGTCAGGCGCTTGCTTGTGCTCGGAGCCTGACGGAGACAGTTGTCCTTTGTACAGATGGTTTAAGGCAAAAGTGCTTGAAATAGAAAAGGATATTGTACACGTGGTGCGATGTAAGGATTGCGTATCAAAAGAATTTTGTAAGTCTTATGACAGTATCACTTATAACGACAACTGGTTTTGCCCAGATGGAGAAAGAAGAGAAAAATGAAACTTTATACATCCTATTAGCGCGAGACGCACAGGTGGGGTGAAGATAATGAATATGAAATTATATACATCATACTTCTATCAAATACGCAACTTTCCTCGTAATTTAATTCCGCTTTCAACAGTAGTTTGGCCGCCGAAATATCCAATCAAAGATAGCACTGGTAAGCCCGCTTTAATTATTGACTGTCCTCCTCTAAAGCCAGGTAGCGAGTGCGCGGGACTATGTGATGGAAGTTGTAATCCACCGCATCCACAAGACTGTAAGTTTTTACAAACATATCGCAGGCAACTAGAAGCAATAGATGTAGATGAATTTATTGCGCAACTTACTGTTCTTAAAGAACAAATTGAAGAGGGCGAGCATCTTAAAGATGTAGATTTTGCACTAATTGTTTTTGAGGCTCCTTCGCGCGCGTGCAGCGAAAGAGGCGAATTACAGAGTTGGTTGCGGGCGCATGGAGTAGAAATTGAAGAGTGGAAAAATATTTGACTTTCTTCAAAATTTATGATATAATTGTTACATAAGAAAGGGGCGAGAAACTTATGCGTTATTTCATCTACGTAGATGATATTCGTAACGATAATCGTTTTTATCTGACTTATCGTATGCGTATGGGCGAGTATTGGCAGCCCGTTATTATTCGCTCGTATGATGAAATGATTAAGTTTTTTAGCCACACTCTTCCGCACGATGAGTTTTTCCTCGATCTCGACCATGATTTAGGTTTTGACGAGGATGGCCGCGAGCGTAACGGCTATGATATTTGTAAGTATGTAATTGCTAACAATATCAATGTAGTTGGCTTTCACATTCATTCTATGAATCCTGTGGGTGTTCACAATATGCGCCAACTGCTTACGAAATTTGGGATTCAAGAAATAGTTTGACTTCTTTCTAAATTTATGGTATAATTATTATACAATAAAGGAAAGGAAATACGCTTATGAAAACTGACCCTGAATATCTTAAAGACGCCTGGGGATATTGCCATCGTAATGACGCGGGTTGCGAACTTGGGCAGGTCATAAATGATGGATATATGACTACTGTCTATTGTAGAATTAAAGGTGATTATGCACAATGTGAGACTTGTGAAATGAACAGAAATGCTCATAATTTTGTAGAAGTTGAAGGAGCAAAAGAATGACCATTTTTGTCTTTAACAATTCAATGGTAAAAAATGACTTATGGAATAAAACTTATAGAAAAATTAAAGTCATAGAAAACGATGGTGATTATCAGGTTGATTTAGATCAAGTGCCGTATTATGTTGGAAAAGATGATTTTTTTATCTTTCGGCACGCGGATTATGGTAGACGATTAGCTTATAGTAGCTATGGAATCTCGTGGGTATTTATTGATGAGAATGGTAACAGAATTTCAGCACAAAAGTATTTGACTTCTTTCTAAATTTATGCTATAATTATTATAGAAAGTGAGGGAAAGAAAATGAAGGAATACAGTATGAAATCTCATAATCGCCGCGCTCATCAGCGTTGGCTTAATAAGTTTTGCCGCGATATTAATAAGTCTATTTATGACGATAATCTGTGGCGTGGGCGCTTTGTTGTAGAACAAGTATCTACTAATATGGATTGGTTTGAGGACAAAAGTGGCGGTATTCTTCGTTGTGTTCTTCGCTTTCGTGATAAGAAAACCGGTCGTACTAAGCTTTGGCATACCGATTGCCTTGAAGTTGCTTGGAATATGTTTTTCCAAATGAATGATTTTATCGTAAAAGACTGTGCTGTTTGGGATAAGGAAAATCCTTATAAGGAGACTGAATCATGGAGATAAATAGACCTGTTACTGTAGAATTTAATTATTATAACGATGATAACGAATTTGATGATAACGTTGATTTGACTTTCAGAACTACACCAGATATGACTATTGGTACACTTCATAGTTTTTGTAAGTCATTCGCCGTGGCACTTGGTTTTTCGCCAGAACAAGTTGAAGAAGTCTTTGGTAAAGATATAGAAGATAGAATTTAATGTCGGTGTGGTGTAACGGCAGCCACCTCAGACTTAAAATCTGATGTCCTTTGGACGTGCCAGTTCGAATCTGGCCACCGACACATGGAGGTTTACCCAAGTTGGTGAAGGGGATTGTTTGCTAAACAATTAGGGCTGAAAGGCCGCAGAGGTTCAAGTCCTCTAACCTCCGTTTTGCGCCCCTAGGCTAATGGATAGACCAAATGGCTACGGACCATTCAGTGGGGGTTCGAATCCCTCGGGGCGCGTTTTAAGGCGGGCACAGCAATTGTTAGCTTAGACTGTAAATCTATTGTATTCCGCCTAGTTTTGCAGCTATGATGTAGTGGTAACATACGACCTTGCCAAGGTTGGTTCGCGGGTTCAAATCCCGCTAGTTGCTTTACGACAGGAACAGCAATTATTATAGGAACATTCTTTTAAAATGTAATTCTAAAACTGTCGTGTTTATGGAAGTGTGGCCGAGTCTGGTTGATGGCACTAGTCTTGAAAACTAGAGGGTGTAACAGCTCCGTGGGTTCAAATCCTACCGCTTCCGTTTATGGGCAGATAGCTTAGGCGGTCTGAGCGTGAGTCTGAAAAACTCAAGGATGAAGGTTCGACACCTTCTCTGCCCATCAGCAAAATTTTGGTTTATTGTAGAAGAATAAGTTAATATGCGTCAGTATGCCTAGCAGCGAGGGCAGGAGTCTGTAAAACTCTAACATTAGAAACATCGGTGGTGCAATTCCATCCTGGCGCACCATTATATGGGGCCCCTATGGCCTAATGGAGAAGGCATCGGACTTCTAATCCGTTGATTGGGGTTCAAATCCCTATAGGGGTGTTTTTATGGGCTTCTAGCACAATTGGCTAATGCACCTGACTCTTAATCAGGGGATTCTGGGTTCGAGTCCCAGGTGGCTCATTTTCACGGGAGTGTAGTGTAAGGGTTCGAGTCCCTTAGCGGCGGTTTAAGGAAGCGGTCTTGTCAACCGCGCTCGCCGCTCGGATATAGGCGCTACCGCACTTGGTAATTTGACTGATTACACCGTGAGTATAAGCGCGCTTAGCTCAGTTGGGAGAGCATATGCCTTACAAGCATAGGGTCAGTGGTTCGAGCCCACTAGTGCGTATGTTATGCGTCAGTAGCGAATCGGCAAACGCAGGGGACTGTAAATCCCCCTCCTTCGGGAATAGGTGGCTCGACACCACCCTGGCGCACTCTTTAGTCCCATGATGTAACGGCAGCATATCTGACTCTGACTCAGCATGTCGAGGTTCAAATCCTTGTGGGACTGTTTATAGGAGTCTGGTGTAACGGTAGCATGTCGGTCTCCCGGATATAAAAAGTTTTCACTTGGGGCAGTACCAAGGTATCCGACCAAAAACCGTTGGTCAAGGTTCGAATCCTTGGGCTCCTGTTATGCTCCCATAGCTCAGTCGGTAGAGCGCATCCTTGGTAAGGATGAGGTCCCCAGTTCAAATCTGGGTGAGAGCTTTTTTGAGAAGTCCGTGTGTCGGAGTGAGGATAATCAAACACTTCTCAATTACGTGTGGCCCGCACCGTTCAAGAGTGATTAAGGAATCCAAATCACAGGGCAATATGCGCCCGTAGCTCAGTTGGTAGAGCACTTGACTTTGGGGTAGTAATGTAAAGAGCATACTATTAGAGACGTCTAATAGAGGACAAGGTGCAATACCTTGATACTCCACCATAATCAAGGGGTCGCGAGTTCGAACCTCGCCGGGCGCACGAGGAGCCATTAAGCTACGATGTTAGTATCACGTGCTACGGCATCAATTGTGAAACAGATATTGCAAAAATGATGGTATAGGCACTCCACACCATGGGCTAGTGACGCAACCGGCAGACGTACTTGACTCAAAATCAAGGTTTTGTGGGTTCAATTCCCACCTTGCCCATTATTTTAAAGGAGAAAATATGAGAACAATTCGTAAAAAAGATAGCAAATGGGAAATGCGTAAATATAGAGGCGAAATAACTATTTATGCGCATTGCAAATGCGGATTTCAATATGGTTGTTCGCGCGATGAAGGCCCTGGGACACTTAAACAAATTATAGCTATTGTTTATCCTTATTGTCCAATTTGTGGTGCTCATAAAAAAACATATAACGAAGAGCCGATTAAAATGAATTGTTATTCATGGGAGGGTAAGTAATACCCCAATGGAGGAATATATATATGACAGATATTAATAGTTTGATAACAAAGTTAGTCAATTCATCTTCAAGCAGCGGTAGCAGCCGCGCGGAAGCATTCGTTACTCCAACACAGACCACCGCAATTCCTACGCCAACAGTTCCAGTTACCGGCTCTCTTCGTAATACTGCCGCACAAGGTTGGCAGTGCCCAGTTTGCGGTGCTGTTATGTCCCCTTGGACTTCTGTTTGCGTTAACTGCCACGGTAATTGGTCTTATACACCTAAGGTTACTTTTGATAATTGGCAGGTAACTTGTGGTTCAGATCAGGCATCATGCGGACAAACAACCACTACTACTACTTCTTCTAATACTTGACTTTTTTCTAAATTTATAGTATAATAAATATATCAAAGAGAGAAAGGAAAAACAGTGTTTAGATACAAAGTCTCATTCATTGGTAAAAACTCTTATACCGAAAATACTGAAAGTGGTATTGTTGCGGCTTCTTCTTATGAAGATGGCGCGAAAAAGTTAGCTGATTATTATGGTGAAGAGAATATCATTGCCCTCGGTCTTTATGAGCTTTGTGACAAAGTGCTTACCGAGAATGTAATTAGAGAAGAATTTGCTACTGAGTTCAAAATTTAATGGTGGGCGTAGCTCAGATGGAAGAGCACTAGGTTGTGGCCCTGGGTGTCGCTGGTTCAAGTCCAGTCGCTCACCCGCCAAATATAGCGGCTTCGCCTAGCGGTTTGGGCGCGCGGCTTTGACCCGCGTTAGGTTGGTTCAACTCCAACAGTCGCTGTTTTCGGCTCATGCAGCAATTACCTTACCATAGGGGTACTATGGTTCCATTTAAAATTTATGAGCCGAGAAATTAAACTAACTTTTTTAGACCAGCACAGCCATTTATTAACAATTATGGATGATTATTTTTTCTGATACAAAAAAATATAGAAGGTTCAAATCCTTCAAAAATAAACTGGTCTAGTTTTTATTATAAGAAAGGACATAAGATAATGGAAGTAATGTATCATCGTAAGAACGGTAAGCGCTATGAAGTTTATAATTATATAACGGATAAGCATACAATTGCTATTTGTTATGATACGGCGCAGGCTGGACAATGTGGCCAAGGTTGGTGTAGAGTTCCATTGAAAGAATTGGTTCCAGAGTGTCATGCAAATAAGACTACTGGGCAATTTGAATCTAATACCGCTAAAAACGCTATTAAACGAAATTTACAACCAGTAGCTTGGCGTTGTACTGATGGTACAATATTTGACCACTCTAAGATTGATGAAGCAATTGAGCATCAAAGAGTGCTCATGGAGGCGGAACAAGAGTGCGGCAACTAATAATTGCACGAAAAGATTTACAAATGAGTCCTGGTAAGTTGGCGGCCCAAGTATCACATGGAAGTATGGCTTTTTTAACTACTATGATTAAGAATAGTCCTTATAATACGGAGCCTGATTTTCATAATACTTGGGTTAAATTAACGATACCAAATGAAGTGATGGAATGGATTGAGGGGTCATTTGTAAAAACAGTATGTGAGGCGCGCAATCGTAATCATTTGGAAAAAGCAATTACATACGCGCGCGAACTTGGATTGGAAGAAGGAAAAGATTTTTTCTTAATTAGGGACAATTGTTTAACAGAACTAACCCCTGAAGATGAGGATGGCCGCACATTAACGTGTATCGGATTCAGACCATTACCTGATGAGATTGCACATGCCATCTCCCATCATTATCAACTTTATAAATAATAAAATCGTGGTGGCGGAAAAGGTAAACGCGTTGTATGGTGGAAAAACACAAAGGTGTCAAGTTGCAAACTAATCCTAAGTGTGCTATTACGTAAGAGAATAGTCTCAATGGCAGTGCACGGCCCTGCAAGGCGCAAATCCTTGCTCACAAGATTATGGCATAAAAGGGTGATACTATGTCGATGGATAAAGCGATACTTCATGGTAAAGAACACCGCAAGCCGTATAGAGGGAATAAAATATACTCAGGACAGTGTAGAAATCATGGCAGTTGTTTGTGGTGTTTAGAAAATCGATTGCATAAGTTTAGAGATAAACACCCTCCCGAAAAACAGGATGAAGATGCTAATTTAAGTGACAATGTCCCTTGCCTATAGCTTGGGAGTTAAAGGCTTCGGCGGCTGAGCCGAATAATCAGCAGTCAATTAATTTCGACCTACACAGCAATATATATATTCTACTAGAAGAAAATACTTATTACAACGGCTTGAAAACCGTGATAGGTCGAGTATTGGCCAATTATGATGGCGGAATAGGTAGACGCTTTCTCCCATGGGACGCAACCGGAATGCATACGGTAGACAAACTTTGAAGGGGAGCTTAATATAACAGGCGTCCATGTGGGGTGCAAATCCTCACTCATAATTTATTTTCGACCTACACAGCAATATATATTTCAAGAAAATTCTATCTGTTGAAGAAAGCATATTCTAGCGGGTTGAAAACCCGTGATAGGTCGAGTTTATAGGTGATTTAATGGCAAGTCGTAATAAAAAGAATAAAGCGCGTAATAGTTATATGGAAAATGGCGGCGAAAGGCGCGATGATAAAATGAAGCATATTAACTATTATAAAAAGCGCGATAGACAGAAATTAAAAGTACATGCCGACATGGCTCAATGGTAGAGCAGCGCACTTGGGAAAGTGGCGAAGTGGTCAACGCGAGAGGACGCTCTTAAAACAGGTTCAATTCCTGTCTTTCTCTGTAATGCGCAGGTTGGGGGTTCAACTCCCTCTGTCGGCTTGGTAACCCCATACGAAGTAAGGAGGCCCACTGGAGACGTGCCGGCGTAGTCCGTCCGCAAGCCCGCGCAAATGGGTGATAAATAAGTGGCGGTGTAGGTCGCGAAAGCATAAAGGAACCTTGTCGGCTAAAGTGAGGGACCAGGGTAAATGTGTTTGTTAGTGACGGTACTCCTTGACTAACAAATTATTCCCGAGACGGCGTATTATTGTGAAAGGTCATAGGCATGTGGAAGTATGGATACGAGCGAGGTTAGAGAAATCCTGTATGAATTTGGGTTAGACGCTCGTGGTTGAGGTAGGCAACCAAGCACGCGTAAACAGGTGCGTCCTACCCCTAGAATCCGCGTGGGTGTGGTATCCTCTACACGTTAAACAAGAGTGCGGTATTGTCGGGTAAAAGACATTAAACTTTGCCCATTGGTCTGCGGCGGCAAGACCTTAAATAGCCACCCGGTGGCGCCAGAAGGATAATGCGAAAGCAAAAATGCCCCTTTAAGTCTGGCGTGTAGGCGGGAAGAATTTCCCGCCATTTTTTATTTGACTATTTTTCAAATTTATGATATAATTTTATTATAAGAGCGGGAGGGATATAAAATGGAAAAGCAACCAACATACATCCCAGTTCGGTGCTCTAAGTGTCACCGTATTGTAGGATATACTCGTCCTATTGGTTTCATAAGAACCAACGATTCGGTAAATGTTAGAGATATAGGTAGTATTCAGAAAGTAGATGGACAAAATTTAAAAACAATTCTTTGTCCAAATTGTCAAGAAAAGAAGGAGCCATAAATGCCTAATTTGTACATCTTAGTTGGTATCCCTGGTTGTGGGAAGTCTACCTTTAGCGCAGACTTTGTTGCAGAAGGTCAGCGTGTTGGTATAAAGATATGCCATGTTTCGCGTGACGATATTCGGATGCAGTATGTTAGGAATGATGAGGAGTATTTTGCACACGAAACTGTGGTATTTAATAAGTATGCTAAGACCGTCGCAGAAGCCCTCGCAAATGGTTCTGATGTAGTCGCAGATGCTACTCATGTTAATCAGGCTTCGCGCACGAAGCTAATTCGCGCGATTGATAAGTATTTTACTGAGTATACTATTCACTATGTATATTTCGACATTCCTGTTGAGAAGTGTTTGGAGCGGAACGCTAAGCGCGAAGGCCGTGCTCGTGTTCCGGAAGAGGCTATTAGGATGATGGCGCGCAATTTGCGTAAGCCTACCGCAGGTGAAGACCCAAGATCTATTGGTATCTGGGAGATAGGAGCATTTTATGAGTGATGTTTTTCTGACGAGTGACCTTCATTTTTGTCATAATCAAGAATTTCTTTATAAGCCTCGCGGCTTTAATAGTGTAGATGAAATGAATGAAGCCATTGTGGAAAGATGGAATAGTGTTGTGAAGCCTGATGACATGGTATTTGTATTAGGCGATTTTATGCTTAACGATAATGAAAAGGGTATCGAGTATATTAAACGGCTCAATGGTTGGCTATTGGCTGTTTGGGGCAATCATGATAGCGTAGCACGACAGGAATTTATTTATGGACACCACCCCATTATTATGAATATGGGATATGCGCACCAGTTTAAGCACAATAAGCTCACCTGTTATCTATCCCATTACCCCACACTGACAGCCAATTACGATGAAAAGCATTTTAATCAGCATGTAATCAATTTTCATGGTCATACTCACCAGCAGACCAATTGGCTTAATCCTGCCAACCCATTTATGTATCATGTAGGTCTGGATAGTCATAATTGTACTCCTGTCCATATTGAAGAGGCAATTAGTGATATTAGAAATAGATGGAATGCGATTGGAACACTTCCAACCGCTACAAAGCCAGAAGACCTTTATCCATATGGAGTGATATAATGAGTTGGAAAATGAAGGTAAAGACAATATTCGCAGAAGCCATTAAATTGTTATCTAATTGGCAATATCTGCCGAAAGATACGCGTGTAGTAATTCGTGAAGAAAATATTATTTATGTTTGGACGATACAAGAAGATACTATTGCACAAATAACCAGCATGTTAGATATATCACCAAATGTGATAGTCGAATTTTGGTCGCCAAATAGTTGACAATAATTCAAATTTGTGATATAATTATTATATCAAAAGGAAACCCACGGTCTTGAACAAGACTAAGAAGAAAAGGAGAGAAAAGGAATATGAATACTTTTATGAACGCAATGAAGGCCCAGAACAACTACAAGCGCACCGAGAATGGCGCTATAGCTAAGAAGTCCACTATGTCTAAGGTCTATGATCTTTTCGCACTAGGCGGCGCTTATCGTTCTCGCTCTGAGAGCGATATACTGTTTCTTTTCACCGAGGCATATCAGGAGAGCCCTGTGTATGCTATTAAGTGCCTTACCTATCTGCGAGACATCGCTGAGGGCCAGGGCGAGCGTCGGTTCTTCCGCGTTTGCTTGAAGTGGCTTGGTATGTATCATCCTGAGGTTGCGCGTCGCAATATGCGCACTTGGGTAGAGGATAACTTTATCCGTTGGGATGACCTGTTCGTGCTATTTGATACCAATAACGAGCGCGATGTGATGAATCTGATCAACGATCAGCTCATCGCTGATATGCACGCATATCAGTCTAGCAAGAACGCTCCCGTGTCTCTGTGCGCGAAGTGGATGCCTTCCGAGAATACCTCTAGCTCTGACACCCGTCATAAGGCTCGCAAGGTTATTCAGGCACTCGGTGTTAGCCCCCGTAATTACCGCAAGATGCTCTCTATGCTGCGCGAGCGTATCCAGGTCGTTGAGCGTCTAATGTCCCAGAACCGTTGGGAGGAGATCGACTTCTCTAAGTTGCCTTCTCGCGCTGGTTTGATCTATCGTAACGTGTTCAAGAGCAAGGGCCTGATCGCTGAAAAGTATAAGGCTTTCGCGCAGAACAGCGAGACTAAGGTCAACGCGAAGACCCTTTATCCTTATGATGTGGTTTCGGCCGCGATTAAGTGTATGGGTAACGGTTACGGTGAGCCTGCTCTAAACGATACTGAGCGCCTTATGGTAAACAAGTATTGGGACAACCTTACTGATTACTTCAAGGGCGCAACCCTTAACGCTATGGTCGTTTGCGATACCTCTGGGTCTATGTGCTGGGGCGGCGGTTCCGTACAGCCTATTGATGTCGCAGTTTCCCTTGCGCTCTACACCGCAGAGCGTGCGAAGGGGCCCTTCGCGGGTAACTACATCTCTTTCAGCCGTAACGCTCGTTTGGTTGAGACTAAGGGTGTAGACTTCTGCGATAAGGTAGCACGCATCGTGCGTTCAAACATCTGCGAGAACACTAATCTTCAGAGCGTATTCGATCTCGTATTGAATACTGCTATGCAGAATAATGTTCGTCCTGAGGATATGCCTAAGACTCTTATCGTCATCAGCGATATGGAGGTCGATGCAGCGCAGGGCTACGTGCGTGGCAATGAGGACTTTATGTCCACTATCCGTCGTCAGTGGGCAGCAAAGTGCGGCGGCTGGTATGAGTTCCCTAACTTGGTCTATTGGAATGTGAGCGCTCGCAACAACACTTTCCTTGAGGACAGCAAGTCGGGTGTAACTTTCGTAAGTGGTTGTTCTCCTGTATTGTACGAGCAAATCTTGAAGGGTGTAACTGCTCAGCAGCTTATGCTCGACAAGCTTGACTCTGAGCGATATGAGAATATCTGCTAAGTAAAAATTGATTGGCGCGAAAGCGCCAATCTTTTTTTTTGACTTTTTTTCAAATTTATGATATAATATATTTACTAAAAGGAAAGGAGAAAAAGTAATGAAAGACTGGATGGAAGCGGTTGAGCGCCATCACGCCATGGCTAAAGAAATGGCTACCGAGCATGATAATTATGTAGTATTATGGACTGCGCTAGTTGGTTCTCAAAATTATGGTCTTGAAAGCGACCTTAGCGATTGTGATACTTTTACTATTATCTTACCCAATTATTTTGATTTTATTTCTAATGCTCCGCTTATTTCTTTTGAGCGCGAAGTAGAAGATGGCAAAGTAATGGTAAAAGATTTTAGGCTTATGATGAATTTGCTTCGTAAAACTTCACCCAACAGTATTGAAGTTTTTTCTTCAAAATATAAGATTTTTGAGCCTGATTATTATGAAATTGAATTAAGTTTTTTCAACCCTGACACTATGTATTATCTTATTCATGCTAATCATCGACATATGGTGAATGCGGTCGCTGGTATGGCTAAACAGCTTCATGGCCGCAATATGACGCATGGTAAGCGACTTTCTCACGCTTTGCGCCTTGAGGATACCGTATATCAGTATTTGAATACTGATAAGGGAGATGTTCTTAGTTTTCACGATCTTTCTAAATGGGCACTCGCGCGTGGTTGTAAGTATTCACTTACCCCAGAGGATGATGATTATGCCATTGAGCAATTGGAGCAGGTAAATGCAAAGCTTCAACAGCTCGCGGATGAATTTCAAACCTCTCCAGAACAACAGAATGTAGAATATACTGCAAACCGCACTATTGGTAATCTTCAACTTGAAGCTACCAAAATCTATCTAAAAAATAATGGCTTTGAATATAAGGAGTAAATATGATTAACCTACCAGATGATATTTATAAGGGAATGAGAGTTCTTTTTAAGAAGAATCATGGATGGCAAATTGGTGAACTTTATAGCGCGAAACTTGATGATAATTTAACCTTTTCAGTGATTGATATTAATGGTGATGAAATCACTGATATTACTGGTGATAATATTTTCTTTAATACCCGTGTTCTTGATGAATGGGAACAAGACTATGTATATAATAAGGAAGATTTTTTGCAACGCTATGAAGATGGCGAATTTTCACCCACTACTCATACCGCTTGGGTTTCTGATGGTGAATATGTTTATTATCGTGTAGATAAATGGAACAAGAATTGGCTCAGTAAGCAGCCTTTGAGTTACGTATTTTGTGCGTAGAAAGGAGATAAAATGACCCTATATTTTGAGGATCGTTATGGTGAACGCCACGTCATTGCCTCTAATATTACCAACGAGCAAGCTGGTATTGAAATGAATAAGTTCATTAAGAAACAGAACGAGGGACGCGCGAAGCCTTTTAAAAGTTATTATATAAATATGTGGATAAACGATAAGGGTGAAACCGTCTATGATGTTGGGTCATGGTCTGAATTTTTTATCCTTACTAAGGAGTAAAAATGAGTAACGAATACAAAGATTGGGTATGTGACCAGGTTACAGAGATTGCTAAAAATAAAGGTATAATTGAATATGCGACTTATTATACAATGACTGATGATGGCCATTATTATATTTTAGGCTTTAAGCGCGATAAAAGGAAGGGCTGTGAAGTTTGGCTTGATGCAGATAAAGGCTGGCAATGTGAAGAAGTAGGAACCGATCCTTATATTCCTACTCAGGTAGACTTGAGTTATAAGGCGGGATGGCGCAAAGGATATGCTTGCGCGCAGGCAGAGGCTCAAGAAGCATATACAAAATTAATAATGTCTTTACATGATACTATCGATGAATTACGAACTGAATTGTTAGTAACGCGGAATGGTTAAAAGGAGAGTGTTATCAAATGACCGACCAAGAAGCTATTAAACTGATTCGTCGCGCTATTGCCGAAATCGAATGGGAGCAGCCAATGGAATACGCTGCTGCATTTGATAGGGCTATTGAAGCTCTAGAACTGCGGAAAGATAGCATCATTCCCGTGCGTTGCTATGAATGTATTCACAGAGGTTCATCACGATGCCCACTTTACAACGATTATAATGACTACTACACCAGTAATCCCGGACTGGTTTCTGACTGGTTTTGTGCGGATGGAGAAAGGCGGTAGAATAGAATGGCGGAGCTTGAGAGAGTTATCGAGGGACTGGAGCAACATATGAAAATGTCATGCCTATCTAGAATAGAAGGGTTACAACCGATTTTTTGTCCCTATTTCAGAGATGGTGATTGTATTATTAATATGTGTCGTGACGCCTTAGAGCTGCTAAAAGAGCAAGAGCCAATAGAACCAATACACAATTTAGGAATTACACGTTGTGGTAATTGTAATTGTGAAATTGATAAATACGAAGGCATAAAGTATTGCCCTTTTTGTGGTAGGAAGGTGAAGTGGAATTGAAAATAAAAAATTTATATAATCATTGGAAAACAATTCGTACTCACCGCAAATGGGTTAAGTATTATTGTTGCATGGCCGGTATCCCATGGCGCGGCTTTACCCATGATTTAAGTAAATATTCACCTACGGAATTTTTTGAGTCCGCGCGCTATTGGACAGGTGTCTCCTCTCCAATCACAGAAGCAAAGAAGGCACAAGGTTATTCGCGCGCGTGGCTCCACCATAAGGGACGTAATCGTCACCATTGGGCTTATTGGACGGATAATTATAGTGAAGGCACCACTACTCACCTTATGCCATGTAATGATTTTGTTGAGTTGGTGTGCGACTTTCTTGGCGCCGCTCGCGCCTATTGTGGAGAAGATTTCTCTTACGAGAAAGAGTATGAGTGGTGGTGTAATGATAGAGAGAAGGGCAATAGGGGGATGCATCCTCTCAATAAAAAAATGTTAGATATTATTCTTTCAGACTTTGCAAATGCCGAATATCTATCTACTGCGCGCCTCTCTGTGAAATTTGATACACCAGAAGAACTAATTAAAAGTGGGTATATACAACAGGTTTATTATGCCCAAATTGGAGGTCTTGTTAATGGAACAGCTACCAAATGATATGCTTGAAACTTTAAAAAGAAATTTCACGCTTGTTTATAATAGAGGATTTGGCGATGGCTATGAAGCCGCGTTAGCGACAATAAATAGTAAAAACCAAGAAGAACCAGAAGAAGAAGAATACTTTACGATACATAATTGTATTCCTGACATTTCTGTTTATCAGAAGAATCCTGATTTTGATAAGCTTTGTAATGAGTGCGATTTCATTATTATGCGCGCCCGTGTATGTAACAAAAACGATACCGTATTTGAAGAGCGTGCGAAGGAACTTGTAAAGCGCGATATGCCTTTTGCAGTATATGATTATGTTACTCTTATGAGTAATTCTAACGCTATCGCACAGGCAGATGCTTTTTATAAAATTGCCTCGCCATATAATCCGCGCATTTGGTATATCGATACCGAGCAACTTGGCACAGGCGTAACGTATGGCATGGAAAGAGAGTATATTAAGACCTATGTTGCACGTCTGCGTGAACTTGGCGCTAAGGTTATTGGTCAATATACTGGTGATTGGCTTTATTCTACCTATTATTGGCAGATACAGGATTTGTTTGATACGCTTTGGATTGCCAGCTATGGTAAGGATACTGGTAAGTATGAAGGTATTGAATTGAAATCTGCGGCAAAAACTAGTAAGATTGACCTACACCAATTTACCAGTAAAGGTGTAATTCCAGGTATTGCTACCAAAGGTGATTTGAGCCGTTTGACGGGCAATAAGCCATTGGAGTTTTTTACAGGAAGAAAATATCTATAAAATGGAATGGATTTTTTGTATATTACTTTCCATAATTATACTACCAGCAATGATATTAACAGCCGTATTTATGCTTGTTTTTCTCATTATTATAGTTCTACCAATGACAATATTTAATTTTTTTGTTTAAGAAGAGATAATTTTTCACTCGGTTCTATGAACCGAGGGTCTTTTTTTATTTGACTTATTTCCAAATTTATAGTATAATTATTATATTAAAAGGAAAGGAAAATATAAATATGTCTAACGAATACAAAGATTGGATAATGGATAGGCGCGAAGAGTACGATGCGGCGGTAGCTTGTTTTAACAAAGAATGGCACGGCTCTCTTGGGTTTTACTCAGTGCAAGATGAAGACGGCAAGTATATCATAATCGTAGATATGGATTATGGTAATGGAATTATGTATAATCGTGAAGACGGGACTTATAAGAGACTAGTAGATTGTGATAGACCGTAAATTTTTTATTTGACTTATTTCAAAATTTATGATATAATTATTATACAAAAAGGAAAGGAAGAAAAGAAAATGTCTTATTATGGCTATGTAGTAAAGGTGGAGCATCTGCGCCCGCACTCCAACGCGGACAGGCTTCAGGTAGCTACTTTCTTCGGAAATGATACTATCGTTAGCCTTGATACTCAACTTGGTGCGATGGGAATTTATTTTCCTACGGACGGTCAGCTTTCTGAGCGCTATTGCGCGGTAAACGACCTGGTGCGCCGTAAGGATGAGAACGGTAACTACTGCGGTGGTTATCTTGACCCCGATAAGCGCAACATCAAGGCTATCAAGCTTCGTGGCGAGAAGTCCGATGGTTTGTTTATGCCTATTACTTCACTGGCTGACTTCTGCACTATTTCCGATCTCAAGGTGGGCGACCGCATTGATGTTCTGAATGGTGAGGAAATTTGCCGCAAGTATATTCCTCATAGTAATGCGTCTGCGCGCGCTCATGGTGCGAAGGCACCCCGTAAGGCAAAGGCTAACATTGCTCCTACCTTCTACGAGCACGTAGATACCGAGCAGCTTGCTTATAATCTCGACAAGTTTAAGGTTGGCGATACTGTACAGTTGACCCTGAAGATGCACGGCACCTCTGGTCGTACTGGATATCTGCCTCTGCTTCATACCAAGCGTACCCTTATTGATAAGATTTTCCGCCGTCATGGTAAGGATTATTATGAGTATGGTTACATCACTGGTACTCGACGTGTAGTGCTGGATGGCGCGCGTACTGGCGGCTTCTATGAGTCTGATGACTTCCGTCACGCAATGGCGGCTAAGTTTGAGGGCAAGCTTCGTAAGGGCGAGGTAGCGTATTATGAAATTGTAGGCTTCCAGGGTTACGAGGGCGCGCCTATCATGTCCGAAGTTCAGAACTCTAAGGTGAAGGACCCCGAGTTCTCTAAGCAGTATGGTAAGACTACCGTGTTCTCTTATGGTTGCTCGGCTGAGGGCGGATATACTGATGACCAGCCTTGCTGCGAGGTATATGTCTATCGTATGACCATGGTAAACGCCGATGGTGATGTGGTAGAGTATTCTCCTGCCCAAATCAAGGAGCGCTGCGAGCAGATGGGCGTTCACACTGTAATGGAGTTCGAGACTTTCGTAATTCCTGAGAATGTAAATGCTGGCGAGTATGTTCTCCGTAAGGTAGAGCAATACTTCGATGGCGCCGACCCTATCGGTAAGACCCATGTGCGCGAGGGCGTAGTGGCGCGTATCCTTAACCGTCCTAACTTTGCGGTATATAAGCATAAGAACTTCAGCTTCAAGGTTCTTGAGGGTATCGCAAAGGATGAAGCAACCGCTCCCGACATTGAGGAGGCTCAGGAGGTAGTAGAAAATGTGGATTAAATTAACGCATTCATACTCAGGAAAGCCGATGTATATAAATACAAGGTATATCGTATCAGTTTGGAAGCATCCTGACAACGATAATACACGTGTGAGTACTGTTGAAGACGCGATACCGATACAGGTCAAAGAAGACGTGGAAACGGTAATGAACTTAATTAAGATGGCAGTGCCGTCAGAAGAGCAAGAAAATGCCTGAGTATTGGTATCGAAAACTTCATTATAAGTTATATATGCTTCTAAAAGAATTATTCGGTCACAATTATGGATGTTGTGACCGAATAACCAAATCATGTAAGAAATGTCAAATAAAGGAGAAATAAAATGTTTGGAACTATTTTCGCAATCATCATACTACTCGGTTGTCTAATTGGAGCAAGCTTTTTAAAAGACAAGAAGTACCGCAGCGGTGAAGTGCTTAGCTATAAGGGCGCCCGCTTAGGTATCCGCCTTGGCGGTATCATCCTCGCGCTCATTATTATTCTGCTTTCCTGTTTCACGCAGGTACAGACAGGACACACGGGCATCCCTGTAAAATTTGGACAGGTGCAGAACTATACAATGGAAAGCGGCCTGAACTGGCACTCCCCATTTATTAGTGTAGTTGAAATGGATAACAGGGAGCAACGCTATCATTTTGAACTACTTGCGTTTAGTGCCGACTTGCAAGAAGTGCAGGTTAAAGGCAGCGTAAACTATTGTATTGATAGCACTAAGGCTATGACGTTGTATAAGACCGTAGGTGTAAATTATGAAAACATTCTTATTGTGCCTCGCACACAAGAAGCCGTAAAGAGCACATTTGGTGACTATACCGCCGAAGGACTAATTGAAAATCGCTCTGTTTTGTCAGAGAATATTGGCGCTGTGCTAAATGCTGACCTATCAAAGTCTGGTATTAATGTAATCTCTATCTCTATTGAAGATATTGATTTTACCGACGCATTTACGCAGGCAGTAGAAGCAAAGCAGGTAGCAACGCAGGAGAAGTTGAGAGCGCAGACCGAACAGGAACGTCTAACTATGGAAGCCGAAGCTAAGGCAAAGCGTGACGTAATTAATGCTAATGCCGAAGCAGAAAAGGCAAAAATCGCGGCCGAGGCTGACCTTGAAGTAACCAAAATTCAAGCGGATGCCGCAGAATACGCAGGACAGAAAGAAGCCGCAAAAAATAAGGCCATTTCAGAGTGGCTTACTCCCGACCTACTTTATTACTACTGGGTGCAGCAGTGGGATGGTAAGGTGCCTACTGTCGCAACCGATAACATGATGCCTATTCTTAATATCGGAGAGGTAAAAGGTAATGACTAAAGAGGTTAGACTACTCATTCTCCGCGCCCGCAAGATTGTTCTTGCGGAGCGTGGTAGAGATAATGGTAATATTATCAAAAAGATTGACCGTGAAATCCGGGCG
>Ga0255061_10000075_pt1 | contig 20990 bp, 25 predicted proteins | sample 174RNAGHGhighgp2_FD_183093 | JGI IMG/M metagenome (GOLD analysis project Ga0255061, IMG submission 183093) | Metatranscriptome of sheep rumen microbial communities from Palmerston North, Manawatu-Wanganui, New Zealand - 1742 RNA GHGhigh gp2... | ecosystem: Host-associated > Mammals > Digestive... | reverse complement strand
TTTACTATCAGCCAGTGGAATTTAACCACCGATCTCCTGGGTCACAGGGGCTTTTACGTTAAGCTAGAAGATAGGGTTTATTTTCGTCTTTTCCTTGACTATGGTGGCAGAGGTGAGATTTGAACTCACGATCTACTGGTTATGAGCCAGTCGCCCTAACCGCTAGGCTACTCTGCTACGCGTTCAACATCGGTTGTTTTACAAGCTGACGTTGACAGTTCCTTGGGAAAGCGATGGGGTAGCTACTCCCCTTATTGCCGTCGCCCAGTCATCCTCTCGGCCGCGTGTCCCCTAAAGGATTTGAACCTTCAAAAACTTGGTCCTTAGCCAAGCGCGTCTGCCGTTGCGCCAAAGGGACATAATATGAATTTGTTCGGAAATTCATAAACCGTATCTCACTTGTACTGCCGAGATATTACATACCGCTTACTTTCTTAGGTGATAAGAAGTCGGCCAAGAACCCTTTCCGTTCTTTCTGAAATAATTATATCATAATTTTGAAAGAAAGTCAAATAAGTTTTTCTGTGAAATTTAGGTGTGAGGCTTGTGCCCCGCTTTCTTCTTTTTCTCTCACTTTCTAAAAAAATTATACCATAATTTTCAGAAGAAGTCAAATAATTATTTTGTTTTCTTTTTTTGACGAATTAGTTTCATTAACTGTGCGTTTTCTTTACGTAATTTTGTAATTTCTTTTGCTAAAGACTTAATAGTTTCATAATGTTTTTCTTTCTCATTCTCTTGCTCTGTTGACATTTTCTTTTCTCTCTTTCTTATATAAAAATTATACCATAAATTTCTTTAAAAGTCAAATAATTTTTTTCTTAATTTTTAGAAAGCACCATACGGGATTTGCGCCCGTGACGTCTGCTTGGAAGGCAGAAATGTTACTGCTACACTAATGGTGCATATCAGCGCCGAGTTGGAGTTGAACCAACGCCAAGGGATTTGCAGTCCCTCACCCCACCGCAGGGTCTTCGGCGCATAAAGGGCGGCTCACGCCGCCCTGCGACTTGCGTCGCTTCGCGTCAATTCAATCAGAAAAATCTAGTAAAGAAATCATCAAAAAGACAGGGAACATCATCAATGTTTTTAGAGGTATAATGATAAGATCCATACTTTTTTACAAAAGCTTCAATCTTTTCTTTATACGCCTTTTGCGCTTTAATCATAGCCTGACGGGCTTCTTCAATCTCGCCTGCCATAATCTTGCGCTCTGCCGCGGCTTTTTCCTTCTCTTCCTTCTTGCGCTCTGCTTCACGCTCAACAAGAATCTTTTTACGATTTTCTTCTTCCTTCATCTTGAACTCGGCATCTTCGGCTTGTTCAACGGTATCGTAATACTGTCTAGTTTTGTCTGAATAAATTTTAATCGCCATAACAATTATCTCCTTGTGGTTCCTATCCCACAATATATTTACCGATTGGATTCCTTTCCCCTTTCGGTATTATAATTATATCATAAAATTTGAAAAAAGTCAAATAACTGGATGGGTAGCATTATACTCATCGAGTAGCGCCTGAACCTCAGCGCGCAATTTTTCGGGCACATCTTCAATGGTTTTGCGCCCGTTAATAATAAGATTAAAATAAACGCGTGCCATTATAATTGCCCTCCTTCAAGCATTTCATATATATCGCACAATGCTTCTTGAGTATCAAGAAGTTCTGCGGTTAAAGCGTCATTCTTGTCGCTAAGAATTTGAATATATTCTTCTTTTGTATATGCAATATAATCAAAAACATATCCACTGGTTTCACGATCATCAAAAGTTTTGGTATAAGGCTGAACGTTAGAGGCTACATAGACCATACCTGCTGTTACTTCTACTGGTTTTGGGACTGTATCACCATATACTCTACCATAATTAATCATACCTTACACCCCCATTTTTGCCTGCCATTTACTAATATTGGCATTATAAATGTTATTTACTACGGGGATAAACATAATACAAGCATTATTAGAACGTGTGGCATTAGCATAACTACTATCACAGGCGTAGTCAAACGGGCCTGCCTGTAAATCTTGAAGCCATTGACCACCAACCACTAGTCCTAAAATGCCCCTTAGAGTCTTTCCGATGGTATAAAGTCTATCGCCAACTGGCACAGCAGATTTTCCATCGCCGCATACGGGGAAATATACCCAGTCTAAATCAGCGTTACTATAACCCATATTACCAATCCAAACGCCTGAGCTATTAGCTGATAGCGTAAAATCAGAACTAATATAATTGTCTATGCTATCAGAAGAATAATTGTAGTCAGCAGCGATATAAGGCATACCATGTCTCTGTTCGCCGTCGCCATAAATAAGGACACCACCAACCATGCGCCATGTATTACCCCAAAGGTTTTCCATACCACGATATGAAATAGCACATTGCTTTGCTTGTGTTACTGTATAGCTGTTTTCGCCACGAGTTTGAATAGATTCAGTTGCTGTACCAGAAGCATTGCCTAAATCTGCGGTTGAGCCGGTGAGTAACGCGCAATTGTGATTCTTTAAATCTGCTAAAGTAACAGCACCATAATCAAGAGCAAGTTGCATATTCATTTGCCCGTATTCAGTAATCATCAACATTTGATTAGCGCTTTCCATACGCATGTTAGTAATATGCCAACCTGGGCCACGATTTTGTGCCATCTGCTCTGCGGTAATAGCTGTAAAGCCTTTACCAACACCAGAAATTGGTTTTACACCACCAATAGAACTGAGTTTATCAGTAGCAAAATCGACATCTGCGCTGTCGTCTACGATATATGAAGAAGCACTTACATCATAAGCGCTACCTTCATAAGCGGGAAGAAGAACATAATCGAGTATATCATTGCTGTCATTAATAAATAATGGATGTACTTTATAATCATCTTGCTCTCCATAAGAAAGATATAAGCGTTCCTTTGATATTGCCGTAGGATTATCTTTTTTAAATTCAAGAACCTCGCGCTTATAGTAGAACCTAGGCTGATAAATCATAACTTGACCATTACTGCCATCTTCTGCATAATTAGCGTCACCATAAAAAGCATTGATTGTGCCATCGTCCGCTACATTACAACGCATGCGGCCGCCATACATTTTAAATTGGTCAAATTGTGCGCCGGGATTTAGATATTCAGAATCTTCTAGGCGGGTAAATACACTATTGGTGTAATCAATTTCTAAGCCAACAATCTTTTCAGGTACTACTGGAGGAGGTGGAGGTGGAACTACACCACCTTTAATATCTTCTTCAGTTAATGTGCCGGGAACTAGCCCGCCATCATCACCTACAAGAACAAGTTTGCCAGCATTTTCTGGGCCAAGATTGATTTCACCAACTACAATATTATCAATGCGAGTGTTGAGTAAATCTAATTCAGCAGTAATTGCCTTTTGAGTCATTGAGCCATCTTCATTTTTACCTTTAGAGGTATAATTTTTCATTACTTCATAAGCCTTAGTAATTGCGTTTTTACGCACCTTGGCTTTCTTTATTTTTGCGGCAGAAGTATCCGCGTTTTCAACAGTCACATCAGTAACTGCATTAGAGGTGTCGCCGCCACCACCGCCACCGCCAGATGCACCGGCGCGCGCGAGAATGATGTCAATAATATCCATAGCGCACCTCCTTAAATTACTTGAACCCAAGTTTTATCACTCTTTGCGATATAGGCGGAATAGCCATTATCGCCCTCAAGTACTACACATACTGAACCAAGATTAATATATTTGGGATCAATATTATTCTTATCTTCTTCGGTGTCACAGAAATGAGTATAGGTTACTACATTATCCTGTGAACCACGTTGAGTCATTACATTTGCCATAATATTTTTCCTCCTTACTTGCAAGTAAAAGGGATATAAAAAAAATGTCCCTACACATTATAGGTGTGTAGGGACGAGTTAACTATTATTATAGTTTATTCAAACCAAATATTATTAAAGTTAATATCCTGTCTTGAGGATGTATTCTTTGCCGCGGCAATACAAAAAGCATAATAGCGCTTGCTATAATCAAAGCTATCTCCTAAAGATAAGGAGGTGGTCGTCGCACTACCCAAAGTTGTAATATGAGTTGCTATAGAGCCATGATTACCAGAAAAAGTTGGTAAAGCATTACTATTACTCAATCCCGTAACGGCTGTAGTCTCATCTTCTGCCAATAAGCCGAATGCCGCATCGGTCATATTAGAGTTGCCAGGCTTAGAAGAAGATACTTTCATAACTGTTGTTCCATCTGGAACCCAAATTGGTCCAGCAGTTGACCAACGTCTATATCCGACACCACTTGAAGTTGTAGTATATAGATGTAAAGTAGTTTGGGGCCAAGTATGACCAGTAGTTAACTGGCCATAACAAGGAATTAATGTTCCGCAGCCTTGATTTGGATTTTGTGTCCACTCAACACCATTTACTAAACCCCCGTCAAATAAGTAAGTATTGGGATAAGGTTTAATATAATCGACCGTTAAGGGGGTTGAATTATTTGCAAAATAATCAATATTAAAATCTACAATAAATGTACCAGTAGTATCGGTAGTAATTTTATTGTTAGAAGGATCGGTAGTAGTGCCTGATAGCAAACCTGCATAATATAATTGTAAAAATCCTTCGGGTAAAACGCGTAAGCATGCAAGTCGTGCATGATTGCTTGTATTTATAATTGGCGCGAAAAAGTAACCAGCATAAGTTGGAATAAGTGGCACGGGTAAAATAGCTATAGTTGATGGGTCTGTTACCACCGCCACATTAACCTGCAATTGTCCTTTAAGATATACATGCGCTCCTACCTTTTTTGCTACCAATGTTTGATAACCGCTAGGAGCATCGGCGCCATTCATAATTAAGGCTGTGCAATCTACCCAATTTGGATTGTAATTTACTGTATTGGGCAAGGTGGTTTGAATATGAAAGTGCGCGGGATAATTGATTTCTAATCTGCGCGCAGTTGAGGTTCCAGCATTGGTTTTACCCATTGCCACTCCCTTATTAGATATATCAAATAAATTCATATTATACCTCCTTATGCCCAATACTCATAAGCAATATTTAAAGTTTGCGCCCCAGTAGCATTAGATGAACCATTTCTAGCCCAAACAATGCCCAGAGCGCCTGCGGTTGTTAATTGTAACATAACGGTGATGTCAGCCGCAGGTCTAATTACCCACTGTTCTTGCTTAGTAGGACGAGCTTCGGCGGCAACGGTGCCGATTGAAGTAACTCCAGAACCGCTCCAAGCTTTAGATACCGAACCTCTCAAAAAGATACGTCCACCAATTTTACTATAAGAAATTCCACTAATTCCAGTAGCGGTCCATGACGTGGTTTGTTCACAAATACCTGGTAATTTTACATCATCATAGCAATAAGTATCATAGGCCATAGTATTTTGTTTATTTTCGCGGGAGGTACCGCCACTCATAGTACCAAAACCAGTACCTGCATGATCGCCAGCAATATGAAATATAGTCGCCATATTATATCCCTCCCTTATATTCTAAAACCGAAATTTAAATTAAGCCAAGAGTAGCTATCATTAACAAAGTCCGCGCTATTTACAACACCGTTGCCACCATTGACTGGTTTTACTAACGAAAGAACAACTGTGCCATTTGTATTAATTGTTACTACACCGTAAGCCTGATAGCGCGTGGCCGCTTCATTCTTTGCACGTAATTGTAAAGGACACATTTTATATACAGTAGTTGATGGTCTATAACCTTCTGGCAATGTTAAAATTGTACTGTTAGCGGCGTAAGTTCTGGCCGCCCTATATACAAAACCACGAAGATAAACGCAACCATTTACACGGCAATATTGTATTGTTTGATCTTCATACTGAGTGCAAGGACTCCAACCGCTCCCGTAGGCGTTTGCCAATAAATCACGCCAAATGGGCATTTGAACTACATTGGCTGTGTTGGCGATTGTTAAACTTACATTACTGCTCCATACATTGGGGATGTAAGAGTCAAATGAAGGCTTTTCTGCATCTTCACTTATAGGGATGCCGCCAGTTGCTACACCATATTTATGTCGATTTTCGCCATATTTCTCAATAATAAATGGCGTCCCATCGCCCTCTTCTGGCATTGGGTCTTCTGATTCTACTATACCACCTGAAATCTCTTCTTCAGTATAATAGGTAATTGTAATTGTCATAGCAGTAGGGGTTGCGGCATATGAAGTATAAATTGGACTTGCGGTATGTCCGTCACTTGTAATTATATCAGGATGGCTAAGATAATAATAGTTAACAGTGAGATATTTATCTGTTAATGGAAGTGAGCTAGTAAGATAACTAATTAAATCATCTTCATTAAGGTAACAACTACTATCTACCATTGTTTGAAATGCCTTATTAGCACTAATTTTTATTCTTTGGATATATGCGCCCGCTGGTATACTAATAGCATTTGTAGAACGTCTTATGCAATTAGTGCGTTTCCAGCAAGAACTCCATTTCCATTGGCCACCATATAGTTCATCACCAATTGGAGTTATGTTATAAGGACCATAAATATGATAACCTCTGCATTCTGTGCCAGCGGTAAAGTTGAGAGTTACTGTAGTTGGCATACTTTAATCCCCCCATACCCAACCGCCGTCTGCGGTAGCCTGGACTGTGACCGTGGCTTCACCTAAGCCCGCACCTTGTCCATCTACCATTTCAAGAGCATACTTAGCGGCTTTGAATTTTGCTTCAGTTGGAATTACACCAACTAATGAAGTATATTTTATTCTATTAGAATCAGCGTTATTTGCGTTATTATCAAATAGAGCTGGAATGTAATTAGTGGTTGCGTCATCCAATTCTGGAGTGACGGTAATATTATATTGTGTGCCAAGCACACTAATTTTTGAAATTTTATTAGCCATATCCTTCATCTCCTTTCAAAGGTATATAGCCCTTTAGTCACTCCAAACCCAACCGCCATCAGCGGTTGCGGTCACTTTAACACCTGCTAATGCACCAGTTACTCCGGTATCATTTAAAGCATAAGTAGAAGCAACCATTGTACGAGTTGCAGGAATCATACCAATATTTTTACGATAACGAACCGTGCTTGCGGTGCCGCTAGTTGGATTATCGTTATAAGCGATTATCATTGGAGCAACATTAGTACCAGATGTATCTGCACTTTGAGTAACTTTAGTATCTGAGCTACTAATCGCGCCGGTAGGCGTAAAAGCAGTACCGTTCCAATAAATGGGGGTAGATGTACCACCAATTGCAGTACTGCCCATATGTAGCGCAGTAGCGTCCTTAATATTATAAGGAGTAGTTATATTTGGTAATTTAATTTTTGAAATATCAGCCATAAACCTTCATCTCCTTTCAAAGGTTATTCTTCATAAGCGAACTGAAGTAATTCTTCATTTGTATCAACGCTTATGGTATAATGGATATTATCCTTTAAAATATGCGCGGCATAACGCTTATCAATAAACGGGAGGTCGCGAACATTGGTTCGTCCATCACCAATTTTAATACCTGGGACAGTTGTATCACCTGAAACATAATAATCTTCATAGACAATAATTTCTCCGTTTTTAGGAGTAAAATTAACTGCTTGGTCCCAATGTGCTTGTGTGTCATGCTTCATTATAACGCGCACGGCAAAACTTTTATCTGCCATATAGTCTCATCTCCTTTCAAGACTAATCTTCTTTATTTAAATATCGCTTCTCTAATAGAGCGATATAATTTTTCAAAATGCGAACATCGTCTGGACAAAATCCTATTGCTTTTTGTGAAGCCTGAATACCCATATCATATTCGCCAGTATAATAGCAAGCAATAGCAAGCATATCCCAAGGCTTTTCGCGCCAAGTGTCTGGACGTTCAAGCCAAGAATAATGGCGAGTGCAAGTTTCTAAACCTTTTAATATTGTTTCTTGTGCTTTATGATATAGCTTCATATTATTGTATACTTCTGCTATAGCACAATATGGGTCAAGATATGTTGGATCGTCATTAATCCACTTTTGATAATATTCTATTGCTGTAGTATATTCACCCAATACAGCATAACAGTCTCCTAAATAACCATAACTTATCATTTGAACATCACTATTACGATATTCAGCTGGCATATTAATGGTTTTTAGGAACTCTTCAATCGCGTTAACATACATTTCCATGTTGCCATATTCACGCGCGAGAAGATAGTGGCTGTAAGGCTCATTAGGATTTTCTTGTAAACGAAGCACTAACAATGGAAAATATGAGCTGCGTTCTTTACTTTCATCTTGATAATGATGTAAAAGTATCTCGTTTGGACGCCATTGTAAGCCGTGCTCTGCATCTTCAGGATAGATATAGCCATCATTGCGTTCTAATACTTCATGTACCGGAAAACGCCAATGGTAATCACGGGTATGAACTTTATCATACCCAAATACAAGTTGTGGAGAGCCATCAGTCGCATGATTCCAAGCATACTTATAATATGCGCGACGATGCTGTCCTTCAATCCATTGGTCACGCAATGACTGCGCCCAACCCTCTACAAATAATTCATCAAGGTCGGTACAAACAAGAATATTTGCCTCATCGGGTACAAGCTTCATGCTTTCATTACGAGCCACGTCAAAACGCCATGGATTAATAACTTGTTGTTTTACTCTATAGCATCGTGGGTCGTTTTGTAAATATTCATAGGTTCCATCATCTGAACCAGTATCAAGCACTACAATATAATCCGCTTCACTCATAGAAGCAAGCCATTTATCTACGAATTGCATTTCGTTTTTACAAATAGCATAAACACAAATTTTATTTTCCATCATAGTCTCCTTTTATCTCTATATTAAGCCGCGGCGGTTTTAGGCCGCCGCGACGGAACTATTATTAGGTATAAGATACAGTTGCTGCGGTAGAAGTACCACCGATACTGTGACTGTGAGCGCCAACAGAGTGACTGTGGGTCGCAGTTGTACCAGTAAAGGTTGGCTGAGAAACTGTACCAGCGGGCTGATAACTGCCAGTAGAGCTGAAGGAAGTACCGCTGAAAGAGCCAGAAATAGCAGCAGAAGTACCACTGAAGGTTGGCTTGGAAACGGTACCAGCAGGCTGGTATTCAGCAGAACCACTGAATGTACCCTGAGTAACGCTGTGAGTGATAGTGGCTGTAGTACCAGTGAAAGTAGGAGCAGCGCTAAGACCGCCAGCAGGAGTGTAAACGTGATCAGCAACAGCAACGCCAGAGGTAGAACCAGATACGCTAATAGTAGCGGTTGTACCAGTGAAGGCAGGATTAGCAGCAAGAGCAGCAGTTAAGCCGGTATAGGCATTAACAGCAGAACCTTTGGTTGGTAGAGAACCAGCACTCCAAGCACCAGAAGTGAAGGAACCATCAGTAATGGTAAGAAGTTCATTAGATACAGAGAAACCAGTGTTAGTATGGCTATCTGCGCCATGACTTGGTAGAGAGCCAACATCGGTAATACTATAAACACTAGTTTTAGTAGGAGTTAGTGTGATGTTTGGCTTACTTACACTACCAGCAGGCTGATAAGAACCCTCTGCACTTACAGTGCCTTGAGTTACGCTATGGGTAATGGTTGCTTTAGTACCAGTCCAACTTGGTTTAGAAACTGTACCTGCGGGCTGATAGCTATGATCTCCAACAGCTACACCAGAAGTGCTACCACTAATATTGATAGTAGCAGTAGTACCGGTGAAAGTAGGCTGGCTTACAGTACCAGCAGGAGTGTAGTTCTTGGTTACGCCAGAACCATTAATAGCAATACTTACTGAACCAGTAGGAGTACCACTTACAGTAATGGTTGCAGTTGTACCAGTAAAGGAAGGGGTGCTTACGGTACCCGCGGGCTGAAGAGAAGCATTGCCGCTATTGAAAGCGGTGCTATTGCCAGTGTTGGCATTAGCTTTAGTGTACTGTACGCTTACACTGTTCTTACCAGCAAGAGTACCAAAATCAGCGGCAGTGCTACCAATTTTTTCCCATACATAGGTAGAAGAACCAGTTTTTATGGTAATATATTCATTGTAGCTACCTGATTTTACACCTTTTTCAGGAACGAGATAAATTTTGTTTTCAGTATCGGCGCTCGCTGCTAAAGTACCGGTGGTTTCAGTAGTGCCACTGAAGATAGCGATAACGCCAGAAGGAGTAGTTGCTGCATTAGTAGACACAGTATAAGTAAAAGGATTGCCAAGTGCTTCAACTGCGGTATTTAGTGCAGTAATATTAGCACGGGCATCATCGTCTTTAAAGTAATAAGTAGAACCACTGGGTAGTTTTACTTGGCTAATGACAGGAGTATCTGTCCAACTCATAGTAGCCATAATTGCTCACCTCTAATTAGTCTTTAGTTAGGATTAATGTCTCGCCGCTTATATCTTCGTCGGCGTTCATTTTGTTATTCCAGAAAGTGCGGTCAGCCGCACTAACATGGATTGCGGTATTATTGATGTGTTGAGATAGAGTGGAATTAGTAATATAATCTATGAAGGGTAGGTCTACTAAGTAGGCCAACCCATCACAGACTTTAATTCCGGGGACATAAACTGTCTTTGTTTCGCCGCCTTCCTCTATCTGAAATGAATACCGATCGTCATAAATAATAATCTCGCCTGGGAGACCAATAAAATTAACTGCCTTATTCCAATTAGCGGTGGTATCATGCTTCATTGAAATACGGGTGTTGATTGTTTTTGTGCCCATAAGATTAGCCTCCTCGCTTCATCGTTTTCAGAATGGAAAGCTGTCACGTGTGCATCCTTTTCAGCACACGCATATTATAACATAAATTTAACAAAAAGTCAAATATTAAATTGGAGCTCCGCCGCCATCCATAATAACTTCACCATCAAAGCCAGGTGCAACAGAACCAGTCATTTGAGATAAGTATTCATATGGTGGAACAGTCTCTCCGGCCTGTGGAGCATAGATTTCTTTAGTAACGTTATTTACAGTAATCTCAGCAACCTTGGTGCCAGTGCTAAGGATAGGATTGACGCTAACATCACTGCCACCTGCGGGTGCGTAAAGATCTGTGCTAGTACCGCCAACTGTGATTGTACCAATCTTAGTACCAGTAGAAAGAGTGGCGCTCGCACTAATGGTAGGAATTTGTATCTCATAATCATCATTACCAGCATAAAGAGTACCAATAGTTGTACCATTAGATACATCACTACTATACCAAGGCTTTGGTGCATGGATTCTATATTCTTCCATCCTCTCTGTATCAGGATTTGTAATACTAATGACAGCAAGCTCATCGAAATTGGCGTCATAAGAAGGATAATCAACTGTGACGCTAATCATTTGATTAACTTTGCTCATCGCATCCTGTAAAGCGCCTAGAGAAACTGGCATTGCTTCTTCAGCATCGGTAGAAGAATCAGGACTGCTATATTCTTTAGCAATGGAATCATTAAGTACGCTGGCAGTAACCACGGCTCCGCCATCATAGTTGTCGTCGGTGCTATCAAGAGTGGTAGCAAAAGGTAGTTTAAGATCGTAATAATTATATTCATCAGTAGCTTTGTCATGCACTGTAATAGTGCCAATAGTATTACCTTCAGAATATAAACTATTTGCTGTTACTTCAATACCATTATAATTAAAAGCACTCTTTAGCGCTTGTAAACTAACGATCTTATCACCATCTTTATTGAGGTCATCACTATAATTGCTTAAAATATAATCTTTAAGAACGCCTGTAGGAACAAGTGAATTACGGTCGTACTCGGTCTGTGTACTATCTAAGGTAGAAGCAACAGAGAGATTATTGATTACTTCATTTACATGGCTAACCCAGGTTTGATAATTGCTGTCATTAACAACATAGGCATTTTCATCGCCAAAGAGATGCCAAGCGTTATTATAATAAACATACTCTTTGCCATCATTAGTTATAATAACATCTGCGTCTTTAGGAGTGAAGTCAAGATTATCGGGGTCATAAACACCCTTAAAGTGAAGAGCATCAAGGTCTCCGAGACCATCGATGCGCTCATTAAGAGCATCATTGATTTCCTCTAACACTGATACAGGAACCACTCTTGAGGTATCTCTATCAGGATTATCCTTATCCATATCACTTGAAGTAGCGACATCAGACCAAGCGGCTTCACCTAATGTAGTAAGCCTTTCATATAAAAAATCTACGCGACTATCGTTGCTATTTTCATAAGCAACCAAATCCTCGCGCACGCCATCAATACGAGATGCGATAACACCGGCGGTAACAAATGCATCTGCATCATAGCCTTGTTCTTCTGCATTAAGTGTCTCAGATGTGAAGTCAAGTAATACGCCCGCGGGGACAAGATCATCATCATTATATTCGCCAGTATGTAAACCAGAGGCTACAGTATAAGGTTGTCCGCCGCCAATATCCTGTGCAAGTTCCGCGGTTACAAGAGCATCAGGATTATAGCTCGCGGCATCAGGGTCAAGGGTTGCCGCTACTGGGGTAAAGGCGCCCTCTTTAAGTGTGCCCCATGGTATTGGAATAGTATCTACTTTTGGCTCGGTTTCGCCAGGCTGAAGTGGATAAATAACATCTACCATACCAGTGGTTGTATTGTATTGATAAGTAAGTTCATCACGAGGACCATACCACCAAGGTAGGTCTTTTAAATAATGTGCGCCATCGCCCACTTTATAATAGCCACTTTGGCTATCTGCGGCATCTTTATAGAAAATAACTTCGCCCTCAAGAGGTTTAAAAGTATCTTCTACCGCAGCCCAATTGGCAGCAAGATCTGAACGAAGCTTAATGCGCACATTCATAACTTTATTATCGGCCATATTATTCACCTTCTATAATTTCATCATATTCTGAGGAATGTGCCTCAGAAATTGGGATTAGGACATTTGTTTCATTGTATTCGGTGAACTCTATATCAATGGCTTCTTCGTAAAGGTTGCTGTCTTTTTCAATATAGTAACCTTTATCACTATAAGCCCTATAAAATTCGTTTAATCTATCGTAAATAATCATTATACTATCCCCCTTATGCTATTGCTTCAATTTGAGAAGCAAGTGTTATCCAGTTTGTCGCGCTCTGATAAGTGCTTACCAAAGATGCGGGAACATAGATTTTTAGATTGGCGGGGGTATTTTCAAAAGCATTTACATTGCTTAGAGTTACTAGAGAATTAGAAAGAAGCGTTACTGAAGTTAAATAACTACAAGTGCTAAATGCTAGAGAACCAATAGTAGTTACAGAAGCAGGAAGTGTTACTTCTTTAAGCCCTTTATTTGTAGTAATCGCGCTATTACCCAATATAACCATGTCATCTGGAAATACAATATATCGTAAAGTAGATACTTGAATACCAAAATCGCCATTAGCAAGAGTAGTAACTTTGGCTAATGACATATCGGACATATCTAAATAACGAAGTCTGTAATTTTGATAGAACATATAATGGACATTAGTAAGTGCCGGAGTATAGAAATCGGTTAAATCAACTAACTGTAATGTATTACAAGATTGAAAGGCACCTTCAAGTGTTGTTAAGGAAGAACATGATGCCTGTGGCATTTTCACTTCCTGTAAGCAAGCACAACCATAACATAACTGCTTCATTGTTGTTACTACATTTGGTGTCCAGCCACTTAAATCTAATGATTTTAATCTAGTCATACCATAAAATGCCGCAAATAAAGTCGTTACTTTAGCGACATTCCAATTACTTAAATTAAGACTAATTACATTACTGCAATTCTTAAATATGTTTTCCATATCCGTTACTTTAGCTGTATTCCAGTTAGTTAAGAAATCGAAGTCTTCCATACAATAGCAATCGGTAAACATACTTTTCATTGTAGTGCAATTAGTTGTATTAATGTTTTCTGCGCCCTTAATTATTCTTAATTGAGAGCATTGACCAAAAGCATTACTTAAATTGGTGGCACTCAAAGTACAATTTTTTAATTCAATACAACGCAAATTACGTGAGCGCGCCCATACGGTACTGAAACTGCCATTAAATGAAATATTCTCCCACACATCATGTTCTACACCACGAAGTGATATAACAGATACTGAAGTCATTGAAGGAAGCTTCATATAACGTGCCACAACATTCTGGTCAACATCGCCTACTTGAACGAACTTTAAATGCGCGTTTAACTCTTGTGGCACAATCTCAATTAACATATAGTCATACGGTAAGCCTGAAATAAAATCATCGGTATAAGCAGAACCAATATTACCTGCGGTTGTAAAACTATACAATAAAGTATATTCTTCATCCGCAGAACTATATCCGTAAATATACCATTGCGCGTGGTGAGAACTATTTGATGTATTAGGCTTTAAGCCATAGTATGTAAATATATCATCACCATACATATAAAGGTACAAAGCATATTCAGTAGTATTATGTGGTTCAAAAGTAGATAAATCCGGGCGACCCGCAGGTATTTCATAATGATATGCACTAGATGGAATATTACGAATATGTGAGGGCATTTCGCTTGGGTACATTTGTACTGAAACACCCTCCATATCGCGTATAGCATCAGCGATATTAGTCAAAGTAGACTCATTTATTAATTGCTTAGTCATTAATATTGTTCCTCCTCAGCATCAGTATAGGCTGGCGCGTAGATTGAAACACCGTTAATGGTAGCAATCAGCGTACCGCTATCAAGCGCGGGAACAATCGTAACACTGCCGCCGCTCTGACTAATTAAGGTATCTACTTCTGATTTTGTATAATGATTATGATCTATAAAGTTTAAATTTGCTATGGTGCTCGTGCCATCACCAATTTTGATATTAGGCACGGGACCATCATATATAATCATTTCTCCCGCCTTAGGGATGAATGAAGAGTGTAGTTCCCAATTTGTGGCGGAGTCATGTTTATTTTGGATACGGACATTGATCATTTTATCCATAATTCCGCCTCCCTGTATTTAATTGGGGTGGGCTTAGGCCCACCCCATTATATATTTAACGAGCGATTAACCCTGTACAACATCAGAGGTTCCGCAATTGAGAATAAACTCGTTTACGCCTTGGAGTAGATTGTCGGTGCTAATATCACTCATGGTAGCAACCTTATTAGTGGAAGCATCATAAGCGGTATTGGTCACGATATTGACTTTCTTAGCAGTGATAGGTAGATCAGTACCATTCATCTGAACGCCTTCAAGAACGTTAACCTGAGCACCTGCTTCGATAGCAGCAAGTTTCTCGCCTTCGGCAACGGTCATTAGACGGTCAGTACCATTCTTATCAACTTTATCGTCAAGAGCGTCTTCAAGGTTGTCAATCTGATCCTGAACATCGGCAAGAGCAGTTGCGATTTTGTTGTCAACAGAATTAGTTACGGTAGAATCACCATTTAGTGTGGTAATAGCGCCCTCAGCAGCAGTTACGCGAGCAGCAAGTGCTGAATCGTCGTAAACCTGTACTTCAACGTTATCAACTTTGATGTTACCATTGGTATCAGAGTCTTCTACCTTAGTGGCGCCTTCAGAGATATTGGTAATCTTTGTGATCTGAGCGTCGGTAACAAGATTCATACCAGCAGCGAGATCAAGTTTACCATTAGCATCTACGCTGAAATCAGCGGGGTCAACGCTCTTAATATAGTTAACCTGAGCGCCTGCCTCAATACCAGCAAGCTTGGTCTTCTCTTCGGTGGTGTAGTTGTTGTCAGTATGTACATAGTTAGCATCACTTACGATGTTGCTAATAGTAGAAACACCATCAGTTACGCTCTTGTTAGTAGCATCAACTACAACGCCAACATCAGCTGCGGTAAGATCGATGTCGCCAGAAAGTGCATGACCATTAACTTCAGTGGTCTTAGGAACATAGGTCTGAGAAGCATGAGCCTGAGTCTCATATACGCCCTCATCACCGAGAATCTGCCAAGCAGAACCGTTGTAAACATACTCGGTGGTGCCATAGATTGCGATGTCGCCGGCTTCAGGATCGGTAATAGTGGCAAGAGCAGTAGCAGCATCAGCGCCCTCTACGATACCACGGAAGTGCATTGCGCCTGCGATATCAGCGATATCAGCCTGGGTCGCTACTGGGTTAGAAGCACTATAAGCGGTCATGAAGGTTAGAGCATCCTGCTTGCCATTCCATGCAGTCTTATCTGCGGCAGTTACGTGGATTTCAGTATTAGCAACGTGGGCATCGTAATCGCCTACTTTAGCTGCGGTAATACCGCTGTTGGCGGCAGCAAGCTGGGCCTCAGAGAGAGCATCCTGTTTGCCAGACCAAGTTTCTTTCTGAGCTGCGGTTACGTGAATATCAGTATCAGCAACGTGAGTATCATAGTTACCTACTTTAGCAGCTGTAATACCACTATTCGCTGCTGCTAGCTGTGCCTCGCTAAGAGCATCCTGCTTTGCGTTCCAAGTAGCGGCGGAAGCGATGCGAGCATCAGCGAAAGTACCACTGGTAATTTTAGAAGCATCAAGAGCGGGGATGTCACCAGCGGTGATAGCACGACGTGCTGCGGCAACCTGGCCATCACTCTGCTCGATGTAATCAATCATGTAACCTTCTTCAGCGGTTACGCGTGCCATGTCAAGACCGGCAATTTGATTCTGAAGTGCTTCAATATCATCAGCATTGCCTTCAGCCAATTCTTTCGCGCCAATCTCATTATTCCAGTTGTTAATGTCCTGCTGGGTAATGCTGGAAGCAGCAGCAATGTTGTTAATTTCTTGAGCGGTTACATTGATGCCGAAGCTGGTGAGGTCAATGGTGTAAGCGGTTTGCCAATTAGGAGTAGCCGCGGTGCCATCTGCACTCTGGAAGAATAGTTTACCTGCGTCATCGCCGGTACCAGGAATAACTTGATAAATAGTATTAGTATCAAGGTCGCTGTACTCTTCAATGTAGTTCCGTAAAGCGGTCTTGAAATCATTGCTTAGATCATTGAAATCAAGACTTGATTTCTTTGCCCAAGCATATACGTCAGCAGCAACTGCCGCGCCCCATTTTAGATTTTTAAAAGGGGTGGTGCCATCGCCAACCTTAAAAAGAACAGTAGGGGTATCGTTTGCGGTTTTAACCGCGCTGTCATTAGTAGGAACCTGAGCGAAGCCAATTTCGCCCTTCTTTAGTACATAATTCGCACCTTTGCCCGCGCCAGCAGACTCGTTCTGCCAATTTTCGAGGGTATCAATTTTCAACATAATGCGAGTATTGATGATTTTATCAGCCATAATTTTTCACCTCATATAATATGGTTAGTCATCTAGCCAAGTTCCATTGGCATCACTGCCATTGAAGATGAGCCAATCGCCCTCATCTTGATAGAGGGCTTTAGCGTTTACACGTTCTACATTTAATGTACCATCCGATTGGATAGAAACATTTTCACCACTCTTGATAACGCCCAAATCGGTTTCATTAGCAAGAGGAATGATTGCATAATTGTCTTGGTCAATTGCTACGGGTACATCAACAATTTTTACACCAGCTATACCAGTAGGACTGATAGATTGATCGACATTTAGAGTACCATCTTCGGTAAGCCTTAGACCAGAGCCAATTGTTTTGATAGCGGCACTAAGAGTGCCTGCATTATCAAGTTCAAGACCCGCGCCAATTTGCTTAATGAGAGCCATGTTATCTAATTTTTCAAGCTGCTCATCTGAAACAAAGTTGTCGTCATCTCCCTTAACAGGAAGATTGTTTATGGAAATACCAGTATCTACTAATACACCCTGCGCATTAGAAGTGATTAGATTATCTGGTACAAGATTTTCTGCTTTCACATAACCAGTAAGGTCAACAGAAGTATCGCCAATCTGTACGAAAGCACCATTGAGAAGCATGTATTCACGATATTGATCGCCAACTGCTGTCTCATCCTTTATCATATAAATGGTATTGGGTTTAGCCTCCGCTACATCAGGTAATTCTGTTACGATTTCTCTGGCTAGGTGGCCCGCGGCTTCAATCTGCTCTATAACATAATTTTGGCTCGCGGCAAGAGACCCGTCATTTAACGTTAAATCACCAGTCATTGTGCCACCAGCGATAGGAAGATAATCGCCTTCGGTGCCATGTAATAATTCAAGTTCACCAGCGGTGTTCTTGATAACATAAACGCGGCTAATACCTTCAACTGCATCGACTAGTGTTAAAAGTTGACCTACATAAGCTACTGGACTGCTTGCGGCATATGCTGCCATAGCATCATAATTATACCATATAGCCGTAGAATCAAGTGGTATTGGATTATCTCGCTTGAAACTGAGAGGAATAGCCGCAATACCAATGTTTTTATCTTTAATTACTGCCATAATTGTTTCCTCCCTTATTAAGCAAGTTCAATTTGGTAAGATTCGGTAGAATCTAAGTGTGCGGGTTGATAGACATATACATCGTAATAATTCCAATCGTCTAATTCAGAGCCTGGATTTGCTTGTTCAAACACCTTTAATCCTTCAGGATATGGTAGCTTATGCCATTCAGAAGTAATATCAAGATTCATTGTTGAGGGCATTGTCACACGTTTCAAGGTTGTATGGTCACGGTGACTTTCAGAAGGAATTGCTAAAATTGCGCTCTTAGCATTTAAGATGCGCTTGGCTTCAAATGCGGGAAGAACCTTACTATCTAAATAAGCATAGGGTTTCATTGTATGATAACCAGCAGAGTGAATAAAAGTATTCCATTCAAGATCATCCCAGTCACCATTGATATACCATTTACCGTCTTCGCCTTCCGTAATTAGTTGCTCAGCACACATACCATAGAAGATAGGTAAGAAGCCTTGAATATGAATCTCAGTGCCGGTTTCCTGCTGGGAGATACTATGAATTTGTCCTTCAGGATATTCATTACCAAGATTGGTAACAGGCATCGCGCCCTCAGTAGTATCAGAAATAACATAAATGTAAGAATCAAGGGATTTATATCCTTCTACCTGCACTGTTTTTTGTTCTGGCTCAAGTTCCTCTTCATGATAGTCATCATCTACATTATTATACCACATATATCGAATATTGGTTGCTTCTACGCCAGTTTCGGGACCAAACTCATAAGAGCCTGGGTTAAACTCTGCGGAGAATGTAGCACTTACCGAGTCACCCGCGGCAACCCAATAAACTTTATGAGGTGTTTCTTCAGAGTCGGTGATTCTATTTGGATTTAAATTTGTGAATTTAACAATCCAATGAGGCTGTTCGACTTTAGGATTTTTTTCTTTCTTTAGAATGGTGTCCATAATCTCTACGAGATTACGCCCTTCTGCGGCTAAGGTAACGTAATTATCTTCACCAAGAGAAATTTCACCTATATCTTTAGTTACTATAAAATCTTGATCAAAATAAACATCTTTAGCATTGTAAAAACCATTACATGCTAACCATTCAGACTCGTTATAGACATAAAGATTATAACCATACTTGTCATCTGCAATTAGTTTTTTTACGATACATACATCTTCTTTTTTAGGAATTGCGCCATTGAGGATGCGCTCAATTGCTTCCATATCGCTCTCTTCTGCTTCTGCCACGCCAACATAATAATTAGCTGGAACATAGCTGTTTTTCTCCGCGATTGGTGGCAGTTCGGTCCAAGGACGAACACCATCACCAATTTTAAGGATATTAGCATCAAGCGCGAAACAAGCTTCACCAGCGAGTGGGATAGGATTAATCTGTTCCCAATTCGCTAAGGTATCGCGGCGAAGCATTACACGAACATTTAGGGGTGTTGAAACTGCCATAGTATTTTACCTCCTTACTCTGTTTGTGCGTTGCCACCATCTATGATTTTTGCAATAAAGAACTCCTCAATTTTCTGATTGATGTAGTCGTCATCAATATAGGTATCGCCGCCGATAAGCAAGCAATAGCCTTCACCAGACCAATAATATGCTTCCGCTTTTTCGGTGTCAATGTAAATACCATTTTTGACGCCAATCTTTGGAAAATCTCTGTAGCTCTTTTTCTGAACGATAATAGCATATTTATTATCGCCCACGCCGTTTAGCGCATTAGCAAAGTCGCGATCAAACTCAGAGCGGTCGCCGGTATAACCAGCACGAGCCGCGAACCTAAAGAGCATATCAACGAATGCGCCAATAGGCATGCCAGGCATTGGCATAGGGGGTGGTAGAGGAGCAACTGGAGGATGGCACATACATGCTGGACTTAACTCATATGGAGACATAAGCTCAGCTGTTTGACGTCTAGAACTAGCCATTTAAGGTCGCCTCCTTAATAATTAGTTGCGGTAATTGATAAGCAGAATAATACGAATCAACGCTTAAGCCGTCAATTACCATACCATCTTCATCATATTCAGGACAATGATAAATCTTAATGTCCCAGTAATATTTGCCAGCGGGTAAATTAATTGTGTCGTTTTGATCGAACATTATAAACAAATAATCTTCTGATGCATCCACGACTTTCTTTAAAACGGTTTCTTGCGTAACAGTATCTAAAACAGCAAATACCGCAACATCGCCATCTTGAACTGCTTGTCTGACGGGGAGATAAAAGCTACCCGTGTCACCACGCGGTATTATGAGTTTGCGATGAATAAATCTTAACATTTTATCTCACCTCATATATATTGTAAAGCCCATAGGGCCGTTACATTCATCTATTTGGTGCGATTATTCGCACATAAAGGTATCGTTTTATACTGAATACTATAAAAATCTAACGCCAATAAAAAAAGAGGCGTACACTATTAATGTACGCCAATCCTCTTACGAGGGTATATATAAAACGCCTCATGGGCGCAGTGAACCATTATTAGTCTTCTGCGTACTTGCGACCGCAAATGGGGCAAAATTTACATGGACGCATATTATTCGCGCGATCTAAGAAATACAATTCAATATCCTTTTTCTTGCGTCTGTCCCAGCAAAAGCCACACTCTGGTTCCATATTAACCTCGGGCTGTTGTTCTATGTTTTCGGTATATACTTTCATAAAGAACCTCTCATAAAATTATTATAATTGCCAATAAGGATTGGCGGTAATAGATTTTTTATCTATTCTAATATATA
>Ga0255061_10000048_pt1 | contig 24084 bp, 10 predicted proteins | sample 174RNAGHGhighgp2_FD_183093 | JGI IMG/M metagenome (GOLD analysis project Ga0255061, IMG submission 183093) | Metatranscriptome of sheep rumen microbial communities from Palmerston North, Manawatu-Wanganui, New Zealand - 1742 RNA GHGhigh gp2... | ecosystem: Host-associated > Mammals > Digestive... | reverse complement strand
GAGTATTTCTCTGAAGAAAAAAGTTGAGAAGGAAGATTAATTACATAAATATAGTATAATAAAGATGGCATTTAATTTTATTACGGCTGAAGAGGCAGCATCTTACATCAAGAATAATGATGTAATAGGAATAGGAGGATTTTCATCAGTAGGTACTGTAAAGGCAACCACCGCAGCATTGGCAGTGAAGGCAGAGGCTGAACATGCGAAAGGAAATGAGTTTAAGGTGGGCTTGATTACCGGTGGTTCGACTGGAGATCAGATTGATGGAGCCCTTTCACGTGCTAAGGCGGTGAAATTCCGTACTCCTTTTCAATCGAGTAAAGATATGCGTAACGCTATCAATAAGTGTGAGGTGCAATACTTTGACATGCACTTGTCGCACGTAGCACAGGATCTTCGCTATGGATTCCTCGGACATCTTGATTATGCTTTAATCGAGGCAGCCGATATTACAGATAAGGGCGAAGTGGTGTTGACTACCTCTGTCGGTATTACTCCTACTTTGGTGGATAAGGCCGATAAGGTGATCATTGAGTTAAATGCACATCATCCAGCAAAAATCAATGGAATGCATGATTTGTATGAGCCGATTAATCCTCCTCATCGTCGTGAAATTCCGATCTATACTCCATCCGACCGTGCAGGTTCTGCTACGTTGAAGGTGGATCCTAAAAAGGTACTTGGCGTTGTGAAGACAGACTTGCCTGATGGTATCGCTCAGTTTACACCCGTGGATGCTGTAACCGCTAAGATTGGTGAGAATGTGGCTAACTTCTTGTTAAGCGAGTTGCGAAGAGGCATTATTCCAAGTGAGTTCTTGCCATTGCAATCAGGTGTAGGAAATATTGCTAACGCAGTGTTGAGTTCATTGGGTAATTGTGATGATATACCTGCATTTACAATGTACACGGAGGTGATTCAAAACTCAGTGATCGATTTGATGAAACGTGGACGTATCACTTTCGCAAGTGGTAGCTCCTTGACATTGTCTGACGATGTCTTGATGGATGTATATGCTAATTATGATTTCTTCAAGGATAAGTTGATGCTTCGTCCGCAAGAGATTTCCAACAACCCAGAGGTGGTTCGTCGTTTAGGTGTGATTGCCATCAATACAGCTTTGGAGGTGGATATCTTCGGTAATGTTAACAGTACCAATGTGTTGGGTCAGAAGATGATGAATGGATTGGGCGGTTCTGCTGATTTCTCACGTAACTCATTCTTGTCAATTTTCACTTGCCCATCCGTTGCCAAGGGTGGTGTTATCTCAGCTATCGTTCCTATGGCTAGCCATATCGATAGTTCAGAACACTCCGTAAAAGTGATTGTGACAGAGCAAGGTGTGGCAGACTTACGTGCAAAATCACCATTGCAAAAAGCAGAGTGCATTATCGAAAATTGTGTTCACCCAGAATACAAAGAGTTGCTTTGGGATTATTTGAAGTTGATGGCAGGAAAATGTCATACACCAATGACCCTTTCAAAAGCGTTGAATATGCATCTCGCATTCGAACAAACAGGCGATATGCGTAATACAAAATGGGATTAAGAGGAAGGTCGGTTCGAAATTGATAGAACCTACAAAAAAACACATATTTTTAAGAATATATTTGATGGAAAGGATGTTTTGCTCAAAAACGTCCTTTCTTTTTTGTAAAAATTCCTATCTTTGTCAGAATTTTGCTTTGTTTAAAAGGTGGGTTTTGTAAATTTGCCAGTTAAACAAAAAAATAGTAAAAAATGTGGATCGATAGAACCCACTTTAAGATAAGAAATAGGAAAATGAGAAACATTGTAACTAAATTTATAGTATCATTAGTTTGTATATTCTTAACGAATACGATTGTATTGGCAAAGATCTCCGTACCGTTTACAATGACAGAAAGTCTGTTTAATGATAAGTCTGTCGTTGTCAATTCAGAGGGCAAGACATCTTGGGGACATCCAGAGATTGATGGTGCAGGATTGTTGGGTGTATGCGTAGGTAATGTATCAGTCAACATTTTTGACGGAGGAACTGATTGGAGTGATAAGTATGTAGATATTGCCTTTGATGGAGTCCCTGACAAACTTTCATTTTCAGGCGAATCGTCTGCTCTTACAACAGATATCGAATGGTATGTTAAGGAGAGTCCGAATGGCTCTTCTTGGAGTAGTAAGATATGGAGCGCGGATACAAGAATGGTGAATGATGTTTCCATCCAATTGTCAGCAAATACACGATATGTAAGATTATGTTATTCAGGAAACTTTAAAGGTTGTTTCTCTGATGTTACGATTACCTCAAGATATCGATTGAAAGTTATTTCTAATGGAGAAACTATCAGGGATGAATACTTGAGCGCAGGAGCAGCACTATCGATTCAAACTCCTACGAATATTCCTAGTTGTAAGGTGTTTGATGGATGGGATCAGGAGGTGCCATCTACTATGCCAGCAGAAGATTTAACATTGACAGCACAATTTTCAACTGAAAAATATACTTCAACCTTCCAACTGTCGAATGCAGAATTGGGTGTGACTCTTCCTGATTTTACCCAAACATTCGATTGTGATGCTACTGTTTCTGTTGAGTCGCCAAGTTTGAAAGGTTATACGTTCCAAGGATGGTCTCCTTCATTGCCTATGGTAGTGGATGAGACGATGGACGGACAAACCTATGTGGCACAATGGCTTCGTAATTTGTATAATTATAAAGTTTATACGGTTGATGAGAATGTTCCTGCAATCGTTAAACAGTTGTATTATGCGGCTGCAATAGAACCGTTGGATATTCCGGAACGTGAAGGATATGAATTTAAGGGATGGGATAGAGAACCTATAACATCAATGCCAGATGAGGATGTGACTATCAAAGCTCAGTGGGAGAAGAAAATGTATCGTTTGTCGGTTTATTTTTCTGATGATGATTCTGTTGCTTTTGACCTTGGATTTGGTGATGGAATACCTCAGGTGACAGAGCCATCAAAAGAGGGGTATGCCTTTGTGGGTTGGGATAAGGAGTTTCCTGTCACGATGCCATCGAATGATGTTGTTATTCATGCTTTGTGGGAGACTCAGTCCTATCGATTGGTTGTATATACAACAGAACAAGATTCACTTGTTTATTTAAAAGAATATGAAGAACAATTAACACCTTTGACAGAACCCGAACGTTACGGCTATGAGTTCGTTCAATGGAGTGCTGTTTTGCCGAATACGATGCCTGGAAATGATGTTGTTATTAGAGCTATTTGGAGAGCAAAGACCTATTCCATTGTTTTGATGCTGGATGATAAAATTCAGTATAGTGTTAAAAAGATCGCATATGGTGATGCTGTGGATATGTCGGATATCCCTGAACCTACTAGAACAGGATATGTATTTAAAGGGTGGGATAATGAGTTTCCAGCCACGATGCCAGCTGAAAATTTATTATATTATGCCCAGTGGTCGGCATCCTCTTACAATTTGATTTTGGTGAAAAACAGTAATGATCCATCTGAAAATGACACGTTATCGTATGAATATGGTGATAAGATAAAACGTGTCGTTGACCCAGAAAGAATAGGTTATCGATTCATAGAATGGATTCCTGCTATCCCTGATAGTATGCCGAATGAGAATGTTGTAGTGACAGCTAAATGGGAACACTTGATTTATCGATATGTAGTTTATTCTTTTGATAATGATTCAACTGAAATAGAATTCCATTATGGAGATAAACTGCCGACGTTGAAAGAACCTGAAAAATTAGGATGGACATTCACAGGTTGGGATAAAACAATCCCTACAACAATGCCTGCTAATGATTTGATTGTTCGTGCTCAGTGGATTCAGAACACCTATAATTATGTTGTGTATTATGCAGAAGACGATTCTATTGTAACACAATATCATTATGGTGATTCTATACCTTCGCTGGATGATCCGACACGTGTAGGGTATGATTTTATCGGTTGGGATGTTGAGAATATTAAGACTATGCCTAATGCAGATTTTGTGATAAAAGCAAAATGGACGTTGGCTAAATATAATTTATATCTGACTAAAGGATTGGATTTTGTTCCTTCAACAGATACAATACAGATTACGTATGCAGATCCAGTTGTCGTTGCGGATCCATCACATGATGGATATATGTTTGAAGGATGGAACCCATCGTTGCCTGAGTATATGCCAGCGGAGAATGTATCGGCATCGGCTAAATGGAGTAAGAATAAATACCGTTATGTAGTATATTTTACGGAAAATGATTCGATAGAAGAGTCGGTTTTCTATGGCGAAGCATTGGAACCATTGGAAGATCAGTCACAAGTAGGTTATGTGTTTAAGGGATGGAATATAGAACAACCTGCGACAATGCCAGCCAATGATTTGATAATAAAGGCGGTATGGGAACCTGAGACGTACAAGATTGATTTGTTAGTGGATGGGGAAGTTTATTTCTCTCAGCTTTTCCAATTCCAAGATAGTGTTAAGCTGGTTGGATATGAAGACCCCAATAAGCCTGGCTACAGTTTTGAAGGTTGGAATGGGTCGTTCCCAGATGTCATGCCAGCATCGAATCTGTCGTATGATGCAGAATGGTCAGTGAACAAATATTCGTTAATTGTAGTAAATGATATAGAGAATCGCTCATTGGATGATACATTCTATGTGTTCTGTGACGCAAAGATTCCAGTAATACCAGAGCCTGAGAAAACAGGATATTTATTTATGGGATGGCAGGATGAACTCCCAGAAACAATGCCTGCTAAAAATGTAATATTAATAGCTCAGTGGTCTGCCCTTGACTATAATCTTGTATTTATGAATGACGAGGAAGTTTTCCTTGAGAAAAAGTATAAATATAAGGAGACAATCGATTATAAGACGTTGGCAAAGCCTGTAAAGGATGGATTCGTATTTATAAAATGGGCCAACGCTCCTGCAACAATGCCAGATCATGATGTTACATTAACAGCTGTATGGTCGGCTAATGCTTATCGAATTATTGTGGTAAATGATGCGGATAATTCGGCTTTAAATGACACATTGTATTATGAGTATGGATCTGAGATTGATGCATTAGAAATTCCTAAAAAAGCTGGGTATTCTTTTGTGGAGTGGAATGTTGCTTTGCCAGCAACAATGCCAGCAGAGGACCTTCAAGTAATAGCACGTTGGAGTATCAATACCTATACGTTGACAACGTTGGTCAATTGTAAACCAACATCATATACCTATACATATGGTAATCCAGTCTTGGTAAATGATCCACAAGAAGAAGGATATGCATTTAATGGTTGGTCAACAGACGTACCAACTACTATGCCAGATCAAAACGTCTTGTTGGTGTCTGATATGAGATTGTTGCAATATGACTTCATTACAATTGCAGATGAGGATACAACAATTATAAAATATAATTTCCAGGATTCAATTGTTGTGCCTGCCGATCCGAAGAAGGATGGATATATGTTCTTGTCATGGTCGGAAAACATTCCAGCGGTCATGCCATCCCATGATGTGCAAGTTGAGGCTTTGTGGGAAAGAAACCGTTATAAAATCTTCTATGTTGTAGAGGATGACACGTTGGAGTATGAATACTTATACGAGGAGACTATTAGTAAAATCGCAGATCCAGAAAAAGAGGGTTATACCTTTATGGGGTGGAATGCAGAAGTGCCAGAACAGATGCCATCTAAGGATTTAGTCTTTGAGGCCGAATGGAAACCTAATACATATAGTTTCGTTGTTATCTCGAATGAAGATACAATTGTAAGTAAATACACGTATGAAAAGGCTATTCAGATGCCAGAAGAACCTTCGATGGTGGGTTATACATTTGCTGGATGGAATAAATCAATACCAGAATCAATGCCAGCACATAATGATACTGTTGTCGCTTTGTGGCAGATCAATACGTATGAGGTGACATGGATCATTAATCAGGATACGATTGTGGAAAAATATAACTATCAAGATACCATCCAGGTTGTCTCTGAACCACAGGAAAGAGGAGCTACCTTCTTAGGATGGACAGAGGATATACCAACGGTGATGCCGGCAAGAGATTTCTCTACGGAGGCAGAATTTGAATGGAATAGTTATGAGTTTAGAGTTGTAATAGATGGAAAGATGACAACTTCTAAATATTATTATCAGCAGGAGATAGAAGAATTGAAAGTTCCAGAGAAAGAAGGTTATACGTTTGTTCAATGGGAACCTTCAGTCCCTATATATATGCCGGATAGCTCTTTGACTGTTGAAGCTCAATGGGAGATAAATACATACGAACTGGCCATGATTATGGATGAAGATACTGTTCGTACATATTATAAGTACTTGGAGAAGTTGGATTCGTTTGATATTCCTATGAAGAAGGGACACACTTTTGTCGAATGGATACCAGCTCTTCCTGATGAGATGCCTGCTTCTGATATGATGGTTGAAGCAACGTGGAAGATAAATTATTATAATTTCATTAAGGTTGTTGATAAAGAGATTACTAAGACAGTATATGAATATGGAGACTCACTGTCTAAATTAGAGCAGCCAGAAAAGAAAGGATATACGTTTGTCGGCTGGAGTGATACAGTCCCTGTTGTTATGCCAGATAGCGATGTTACGGTTGAAGCTGTATGGAAGAAAAACCAATATAATTTATTGATTGTAGTAGATTCTGATACAACCATCATTCCTTATGAATATGAAGGAAGAATACAACCTGTCAAATCACCAGTGAAAGATGGATTCACGTTTGTGGGTTGGAATGATGAAATACCTACTTTGATGCCTGCAAATGATGTGATTATCGCTGCATTATGGAATAGAAACGATTATACATTATCATTAATTGTGGAGAATGATACAGTTGAGTATCTCTATTCATACGGAGATTCTATAAAAGTCGAAGACCCATTCCGCAAAGGATATGAATTCCAAAAATGGTTGCCAACATTACCAGCTACGATGCCGATGTATGATCTTTCAGCTGAAGCCATTTGGACAGCCAAGAGTTATACATTAAGTTATATTGTGGATCAGGATACGATAAAAGCGTCTTACTATTATGATCAGGCAATATTGCCATCATCCGAACCAGCAAAAGTAGGATATACATTTGTTGGCTGGAGCGATTCCATCCCTGCTAATATGCCGGCTAGAGATCTGCAGGTAGAAGCAATCTTCAAGGTCAATAGCTATGATTTAGTTGTTACGATAGATGATTCTGTCGCTACGCTAACGTATGAATTCGGAGACCCGATAGACTCTCTGGAAACGCCATCGAAAGAGGGTTATACATTTATTGGATGGAGTGAGGAAATACCTGATTCCATGCCAGCACATGATATCAATACCAAAGCCGTATGGGATAAAGATGTATATAATTTGAATGTGGTGATTTTAACAGATACGATCACGTATCCTTACACTTATGAAGCAAAAATAAATCCTTTGTTAACGCCGGGAGTAGTAGGCTATACATTCAATGGTTGGAGTGATACAATACCAACTTATATGCCAGCTCATGATGTATGGATCGAGGCATATTTTCGTTCCAATATGTATGATTTGATTTTGGAATACATGGATACTACCATCATCATCAGTTATGATTATGGAGCTGAGATTTTCACTCCAGCGATTCCTGAGGTAATCGGTTATACATTTGACGGATGGTTGCCAGAATTGCCTGCGACAATGCCAGATTCGAATATGGTTGTGACATCACAGTGGACGGTAAATAGGTATAATTTCACGGCGGTTATGTATGATGATACTTTGAAGATAGAGTATGCTTATGGTAGTGCGATTGACATTCCAACGGTAGCAGATCGCAAAGGATACAGTTTTGATGGATGGAGTGATTCAATTCCAGAAATCATGCCTGCACACGGTGTCACTGTCTTTGCCCGTTACTCAAAGAATAAGTACAATTTTGTTGTCAATATTGCAGAACGATCAGATACAGTAATGTATGCGTATGGGGATTCGATAGATAAACCATCAAAACCGACTAGAGAAGGTTACACCTTTACAGGATGGAGCAAAGAAATCCCAACCCTTATGCCAGATTCGAATTTGACGATTGACGCATTGTGGAAAGCAAAGACATTCTCTGTGACATACGAGGTAGATGGAGTTACTACAGTACAGAAGTACAAATATGGAGAAGAAATAGCTCCTGTCAAAGTTGAAGAAAGAAAAGGATACACTTTTGTTGGATGGTCGCCAGAATTACCGACAACGATGCCTGCAGAGAATCTAAAACTAACGCCAATATGGGAGTTGAATGAGTATGAATTCACATATATTACACATAAGAAAGAAGTAACAGAAAGATATTCATACGGTGATTCAATTGTTAAGCCAAAAGATCCAACAAGAAAAGGTCATACATTTGTCGGATGGAGTGATTCAATTCCGGATGTTATGCCAGACTCCTCGATAGTTGTCAGTGCTGTATGGAAGGTGAAGTTGTATAACGTTCAGATTGTCTCAGATGGTGTTGTGATTTTATCTAAACAGGTTCCTTATGGAGAGTCATTGGATTTACCTGAAAAATTAGAAAAAGAGGGATGGCTGTTTATGGGATATGATGAGGAGATACCAGAAACGATGCCGGCTAAAAATTTAATAATAGAGGCTAACTTTAGATGCTTATATAAGTTTGATGCGTATGTTTCCGACGGAATATTGTATGTTAAAGGTCTCTCTAAGAATGATGAATACACTGTGACGGATGTGTTAGGACATGTGATTTATCATGGGAAAGAGCCAGAGATATATTTGATGAAACATGGTATATATATTGTTAGAGGACGTAATCGAGTAATTAAGGTGATTGTCCAATAATACGATGCAAAACAAAGAATTAAGGAAGAAACATTGAATTATATACTGAGGTGTATCAAATTTAATGATATAAGTGTTAATTAATTTTAGTAAAAATATGTGTATTTTATTTTTTTTTAAGTTACATTTGTGGCAACCTTATGTAGTTTAAAGTTAAAAAGTGAAAATTTTAAATTAATATTAATTATAATCTATTAAAAATGAGAAGATTATTGTTGTCTTTAACGTTACTCTTCGCTACCATAGGACTTATGGCTCAGAGAACAATCAGTGGTACTGTCTCTGATGATTTGGGTCCTGTGCCAGGAGCTAACGTTGTAATTCGTGGTACAACAACGGGTGTTGCTACGGATTTTGATGGAAAATTTTCAATTTCTATCAGCAATGGTGAAGTGTTGCAAATCTCGGCAATGGGATATGCAACTCAAACAATTACAGTTGGCCCTAAAACGCCTTCCACTTTAAATATTAAGTTGAAGGAAGAATCGACGGAGTTGGATGACGTTGTTGTTGAGGTGGGTTATGGTAAGATGCGTAAGAGTGACTTGACAGGATCTCTTTCATCAGTCGGAGAAGAAGCTATGAAGCAAATGAGCACAGTGTCTGTGGATCAAGCTCTACAAGGACGTGTGTCAGGAGTTCAGGTTTCTGCATCTTCAGGTCAGCCAGGTGCTGAGTCATCAGTTCGTATTCGTGGTACGTCAACGTTGACTGGTAACTCTCAACCTCTTTATGTGGTAGATGGTATGCCAATCGGAGGAGGAAAGCAAAGTGCAGGATCAAACCCATTGGCATCAATAAACCCTGCAGATATCGTATCAATGGAGGTTTTGAAGGATGCATCTGCAACCGCTATCTATGGATCTCGTGCTGCTAATGGTGTCATCATGATCACAACAAAAAAAGGTGGTGAAGAAAAAGCAAAAGTATCTTATTCAGGTAACTTCTCTGTATCTTCAGTATCTGACAAGTTGGATTTGATGAACTTGAAAGAGTATGCATCATTCTACACAGATAAGAATGTATATGGCGCATTCAACCAAACAGCACCAGACAATGAGTTGGTTGCTGCTTCTCAAGTAGGTGGAATGGGAACTGATTGGCAAGATGAGTTGTTCCAAACAGCTATCAGCCACAGTCATCAAATTTCAGTTGCTGGAGGTTCAAAAGAAACACGCTTCGCATTCTCATTAGGTTATATGAAGCAAAATGGTGTTGTTATCAACACAGATTTCCAACGTTTCAATGGACGTATTAATTTGGAGAATCAAACTAAAAAATGGTTACGTACAGGAATTAGTTTAGCCTATTCTCATATTACACAAACAAAACAAAGAGGTTTCGAATTGTCTGATAACAATGCTTTAGCAGGAATTGGAACTGGAGGTTCTGTTGATGAGCAGATTTATGCTCAGACATTGATTTCTCAACCATCTACAGCTCCTACTGATTTCGATGGTGAATATACTATCTTAGGATCAGAGAAACAAGCTATTAAGAGAAACCCTATTCGTGATGCTAACTATTCTCCTATCTTTGTTACAAAAAATAATATATTAGGAAATGTGTTTGCTACAATAGACTTCACTAAGGATTTGTCTTGGCGTAATGAATTTGGTATAGACCATACAGGTGCTGAGGAGAGTGAATTCACTCCTACAAGTGGTTCTCAAGCAAACAAGCAAGAGTTCATTGAACGTGACAATATGTATTGGCGTTATTCATCAACATTGAACTATGGAACTCAATTAGGAGAGTCAAAGAAACATCGTTTTGGTGCTATGTTAGGTTATGAAGCATGGAAGGCTTCATGGAGTGGATCATCTTTTGATAAGTCAGATTTCTTGGATGACAAGTTGTTTATCAATAAGGAATACCAAAACTCTGGTTTAGGTGAGGATGGAACTATTTCAGGTTACAAGGGTGCTCAGACGATGATGTCATTCTTTGCTCGTTTGAATTATAACTATGACGAGAGATATTTAATTACTGCCACAGGACGTTTTGATGGATCTTCTACTTTGGCTCCTGAAAATCGTTGGGGCTTCTTCCCTTCATTCGCATTAGCATGGCGTGCTGATCAAGAGTCTTTTATCAAGGATAATGAAAATGCAAAGAAGGTTATCTCTGATTTGAAAGTACGTTTAGGATATGGTCAAACAGGTAATGCTGGTTCTAACATGGGTTACATTCCTTACTATTCTTCATCTAAGGGTGCATTTGGTACAGGATTGAACTACGGAACATGGTTGAACTCTGATTTGATTTGGGAAACCAACTGGCAAGTAAACGGTGGTGTGGATGTAGGATTCTTGAAGAATGGACGTATTTCATTAACATTTGATGCATTCTACAAACGTAACAATGATTTGATCATTACGGCTGAGCCAGGTCTTACATTGGCTAATTCAAATGCATCTGATTCTTACTTGTACACAAACGTTCCTGATATTAATGCAGGTTCTATGCAGAACGTCGGATTTGATATTACTTTGACGACTACTAACATTGATAAGAAATTAGGAGGAGAGCCATTCCGTTGGACAACAGATTTGAACTTCTCATTGGTTCGTAACAAGGTGTTGGAATTACAAAATGATTCTACTGCTTTGGAAGGAAAGACTTATTTCAAGGAAAGTACTCGTGTATATTGTAAGTCAGTCGTTGGTGAAGCTCCAGGTTTGTTCTATGGATATAAGACAGACGGAATCATTCAAAACACTGAAGAGTTGAAAAAAGTTGAACGTTTCGCTGGTACAGATGTAGGTGATTTCAATTATGTTGATATCAACTCAGATGGTAAGATTAACGATGAGGATAAAACCTTTATTGGTGACCCTAACCCAGACTTCACATTTGGTATGAACAATACAGTGTCATGGGGTCCATGGGCATTGAATGTGTTTATTGCAGGTTCTTATGGTAACGATGTTTATAACTTGTTACGTTCTAAGTTGGAAGGTATGGATCGTTATGAAATCAACCAATTAAACACTGTGTTGGATTATGCGCGTGTTATCACAAACGAGGATGGCTCAAAGTATGTTGAGAATTCAAATACTAACTTACCTCGTCCTAACTCAAAAGCTAACGGTGGTGATGAGGCTAATACAGTTTCTGATCGTTATATAGAGGATGGTTCATTCTTACGTATTCAGAATGTAGGTATTTCTTATACATTACCTAAACGATATACTGACAAGATGCACATGAGCAACTTCAAGGTATCATTCAATGTACAGAATGTTGCTACATTTACAGGTTATTCTGGAATGAATCCTGAAGTGTCAAACAGCAGTGCTATCTTCCAAGGTGTTGACTTAGGAGGTTATCCATTACCACGTCAGTTTGTCCTTGGTTTGAATTTCGATTTCTAATCCTTAAAAGTTTCATAATATGAATTTCAGTAAATTAAAATATAAATCATTGCTTATAGGTGCGGGAGCTTCAATGCTTCTTGCCACCTCATGCAAGGATTTCTTAGATGTTGATGTCTATGATCAATATTCGGCATCTGCATTATCTTCTAAGAAAGCATATCAATCATTAACCACAACATTGTATGGTGGTAAAGTGTGGTCACAATATGAAGGTAAGTTTGCATGGTGTGTGAATGAAGGTATTCCTGGTATATTGTTCAATGTTAATGACCAGGAAGGTGCATTGTTCTTATTGTCTATTGGTGATGATAACTCTATTTTGAAAGAGGGTTATACATCATTGTATAGTGGTGTTATCTCAACATGTAATCAGGTTATTAAGATTGTATCTGACTCTTTGGATGCTGGAAAATTCCCATCAGACATGAATGAGGCAGATATGAAGACTGTCATGGCTGAGGCTCGTTTGTTCAGAGGTTATGCTCATTTCTTGGCAACTGAGTATTTCGGTGAGGTACCTTTGGTATTGAACTCTGAAAAGGATATTACTAATAATGTGACGTTGCCATTGGTTTCTCGTGGTACAGTATATGAGTCAGTTGTTCAGGATTTAGTGTATGCATACGAAAACTTGCCTGAGCCAGAGAAAACAGATGCATGGCGTGCAAATAAATATTCTGCTGCAGCAATGTTGGCAAAAGTGTATTTGACAATGGCATCTTGTCGTTTCGCAACAGCAGGATTGTTCTATCCATACGTGTGTCCTGACCCAGATAACAAAGCAAGAGAGGCAGTTAGACTGCTTACTGAAGTAATCAACTCAAATAAGTTTGCTTTGGAGTCTCATGCTAATATTTTCTCAGCAGAAAAGAGAAACACTCCTTCTTCTGAAACTGTATTCTCTTTGTATTGGAATATGGGTGCATACGGTGAAGGTTCTCAGTATCAGTCTCAGATGGCTATGAGTAGCGATTGGAGTCCAGGTTCAGGTTGGGGAAGTGGAAAAGGTTTGACTTATACACTTTATAATTCATTTGATGAGAATGATGCTCGTAAGAAAGAAATTTGTTTCTATATTGGTAATGGAACAGGAAACGAGTATGTAACTGCTACAGGTCAAAAATCTTGGTATGGTAGTGACTACAAGGCAAAGAAAGCTGCAGGTCAAGTTGAATTCGGTATGACTGGAACAGATTTCTTAAGTCAAGGTCAACACTTGATGAACAATATCAAGAAATATGTTTGGGGTGTTAATGGTACAGCATTCCATAACGTAGGTATGTCTATCGATCGTCGTCAAGACATTATCCGTTTGTCTGATGTTTACTTTATGCGTGCAGAGGCTAACATGATGTTGCTTCAACCATTGGATTTGCTAACTCCTTGTACTAATGCTTCTGTATTGGCTGATATCAATAAAGTTTTGTCAGCTCATGGTGCACCTGAGATCACTGAAATCGCTTATTTCCAAGACTTCGAATCTAAACACCCTGCTACAGAGGTGTTCCCATTCACTGTAACAGTTGATGATGGTAATGGTGGTAGTGCATCCAGAACATATAACATCACTCCAGGTGTGAGCATGTATCACGGAGAAATTCGTTCTGATTTGGTTCAGCAAAGACGTAAGGAGTTTGCAATGGAAGGTCATGGATGGTTGGATTTGAAACGTTTCTATTATAGAAACCCAGAATTAGCTGCTAAGTTCATGTATCAAATGGATCGTTCTTGCTGCTTTACGAACTCACCAGAAATTCCAGAGGGCGATGCTCGTTTCGAAAGAGAAGATGGATACAAGCGTTTGGCATTGGTTAATGCTTGTAATCTTGAATTACAAAAAGATTATGGTGATAAGTATAAAGAAGGTGATCCAGAAGTAGAGGTTTATACAAAATCGTTCCTTGAAAGAAACCAATGGTTTTTACCAATTCCATCCTCTGCAAAGACATATTTGAATTGCAATGTGGTTGATTTGCAATCAAAGGTACAGGATGGTACGTATGAGTATTAATTAAATAAAAATTGAAATATGAAACTAAAAAATAAATTCTTTGCTGTAGCTACAGCACTTCCTTTGATGATGGGAGGCTTAGCTTCTTGTGAAGATTCCTGCAACAATTGTAATTGCGATGCATTTGTGATTGATTATGTTGCTTCAGCTGATTCATTAAGTCAATTGTCACAGTTGAATTCTGAACAGACTGTTGTAATTAAAGGTAGTGGATTGTCAATGACCAGAGAAGTATATTTGGTCGATTCTGTAGGAACTCAGTATTTTGTTGCGTTGAATCCAACATTGGTAACAGATAATAATATTATCATTACGTTGGATTGCGACGCCAACTTGATTTCAACAGAAAAGTTGTTGTTGGTTTCTACAGGTGGATGTCGTAGAGAATATGCTATTTCAAAACCAGTTCCTGCGCCATCTATCAAGTTGTTCTACTCGGAGTTCGTCCCAGATGGAGATACACTTCGTGTGTTTGGTAGCGCCTTTCTCGAAGACAAGGCTAATAAGGATACTTTGAAAGTTTGGTTCCAAGACGCTGCAGGTAATCCAATTTATGTGGATAGCTTTAAAGTTAAACACGATGGAACAGAGTTGTTGATTCCAGTTCCAGCAGGTGTTGCAAATTCAACTCCTTTGATGGTTCAAAACAGTCACGGTACAGGTGTTTCTCCAATGCTTTTCAGAGACTCTCGTAATATCTTCTTGGATTTCGATACAGAAATCGCTAGTGATTGGCGTGGTGCTATGGATACATTTGCTTTTGCTTGGAATCCTGATTTGGCAACAGATGCTGAAAAATATCAAGGTATCTTAAATGCAATTGGAGGTTTCCCTAAGGGCTGTAATGGTTATTATAATGCAATGACGACATCTGATGCATGGCAGTTTACTACAGGTGAAAATCAAATTTTCATGTGCCCAGCAACAGAAGACCCTACTAAGCCACAAAGAAATCTTTTGGGTGACTTTATTGGATATAATATCGAGTCATTGGTGTTGAAATTTGAAGTATATGTTCCTGAAGCTTTACCTTATGCTTCTAATATGTACATCATTTTCACAGAATATGGTTCTGAATTAGCTGATGGTTTGTCTCATTATGGAAATAGTAATTCATACATTCCTCGTGACTATACTAAGAATGGTACTGTAGGAGAAGATTTCACAGATGGTGAAACAACTAAGATTGCATGTATAACAGGAAAAGGTGTTCCGGCTGCATGGTTCCACCCTGGTTCTTTCAATATTGATGAGGATGGTGGTTCTGCTACAGTAGATAAACCTTTCTACACAGAACATGGTTGGATGACTGTTACAATTCCTTTGTCTAGTGATGTCTTCAAGTATGCAGTTTCTGATCGTTCTATTACTACGACAGATAACTACTTGTCTTGTGGTCATCTTGCAGTTACTGATTTCTATAACTTCTATATGAATACAGATGACGATAAAAGTTTCCAAAAGTCAAGCAACAAGAAAAGAGGTTTAGCTGATTTAGGTAACTCAATCTTCGTTGCATTCGATAACTTCCGTATCGTTCCTGACGATCAAGGTGGAGCACGTTTCTCTAAATATTATGGAGTTACATCTGGTTCTAAATATCCATATTAATTTGGAATTCAGTACTTTATTATACAGAAGAGGAAGGCAGAAATGCTTTCCTCTTTTTTTTGTTTCTTTTTTTGCCTTTTCAAAAAAAAAATATAATTTTGCATCGGAAATAATTCCTAAGCGGATATGGCGAAATTGGTAGACGCGTCAGACTTAGGATCTGGTGCCGCAAGGCGTGTGGGTTCGAGTCCCTTTATCCGCACAAAGAGGAAGATTCATTAAATCTTCCTCTTTTTTATTTCTTTCCTTTTTCGTATTTTTACAAAGAAATAAAATCAATCTTAATCAGAGGCCTTATGACAGACGAATTTGATAATCAGGATTTAGAAAACGAAGATTTGGAAAATGCAAATATGGAAGAACACGGAACGGTCGTTAAGATTGATGACGATACGTTGCATCTCCCTGGTATGCTTCAGAAATGGTACTTGGATTATGCTTCTGCTGTTATTCTAGATCGTGCAGTGCCCCATTTGGAGGATGGACTGAAACCTGTTCAACGTCGTATCCTTCATGCTATGAAACGTATCGATGACGGTCGATACAATAAGGTCGCTAATATTATTGGACAGACTATGCAGTTCCATCCACATGGCGATGCTTCTATCGGTGGTGCATTGGTGACGTTAGGGCAGAAAGATCTCTTGATAGATACGCAAGGAAACTGGGGTAACATCTTGACAGGTGATGATGCCGCAGCTCCCCGTTATATTGAGGCTCGTCTGTCTAAATTTGCTTTGGATGTGTTGTATAGTCCAAAGGTGACGGAATGGATGTCTTCTTATGATGGAAGAAATAAAGAACCGGTCACGTTACCCGTGAAATTCCCTTTGCTCTTAGCTCAAGGTGTTGAGGGTATTGCGGTCGGATTATCGTCTAAGATTCTGCCTCATAATTTTAATGAAATCATTGATGCTGCGATTGCCTATTTGCAAGGCGAGGAGTTTGAACTTTATCCTGATTTCCAAACTGGTGGTTTGATGGATGTCTCTCGTTACAATGATGGCGAACGTGGCGGACGTATTAGAGTCCGTTCGAAAATCAATAAATTAGATAATAAGACGTTGGTTATTACGGATGTGCCTTATGGTGTGACGACAGATTCATTGATGGAGTCTATCATTGCAGCCAATGACAAGGGGAAAATCAGCATCCGAAAAGTGGAAGATAATACGTCTGAAAAGGCGGAATTGATTGTTCATCTGGAAGCAAAGACCTCATCAGATAAAACAATTGATGCTTTGTATGCCTTTACGGATTGTGAAGTGAGTATCTCACCATGCTGTTGCGTAATATGTGATGATAAACCTCTTTTCACGAATATTCATACAATCTTAAAGATATCGGTTGATAAGACTAAAGATATTTTAGGAAAGGAATTGAGCATTCGAAAGGATGAACTCCTAGAACAGCTGAACTTCTGCTCTCTTGAAAAAATATTTATTGAGGAACGTATTTATAAGGATAAAAAGTTTGAGGAAAGTAAGGATGTAGATGCAGCCTTGTCCCATATCTCTTTACGTCTGGAACCTTTTAAATCAATGTTCGTGAGAGAGATCACAAGAGATGATTTGCTTCGCCTGTTGGAGATTAAAATGGCTCGTATTCTTAAATTTAATTCAGATAAGGCTGAAGAGCAGATTGTGGCATTGAAACAACAGATTGAAGATATCGATTATAACTTGTCTCATCTGGTGCCATATACAATCGCATGGTATAAGTCGTTGAAAGAGAAGTATGGTAGTCGTTATCCTCGTTTGACAGAAATTCGCTCATTTGAAACGATTCAAACGACTAAGGTTATAGAGGCAAATGAGAAACTTTATGTGAATTGGGATGAGGGATTTGTTGGAACAGGATTGAAAAAAGATGAATCGGAATTTATCTGTAATTGCTCCAATATCGATGATATCATTACAATTCACAAGGATGGTAAATACCAGATTTCGAAAGTAACGGAAAAAAAATATATCGGTAAGGATCTGTTGTATGTGAACGTGTTTAAGAAGAATGATAAGCGAACGGTCTATAATGTGGCTTATCGTGACGGGAAGGCAGGAAGTACTTTCATCAAACGGTTTGCTGTTACGGGCGTTACGCGAGATAAAGAATATGATATTACCCAAGGAACACCTGGGTCTAAAATATTGTATTTCTCTGCAAATTTAAATGCGGAGGCTGAAGTGATTAAGGTTACATTGAAACCGAAATTACGTTTGAAGGTGCCTGTTTTTGAACGTGATTTTGGTGAGATTGCAATCAAAGGCCGTCAGTCGATGGGTAATATACTGACGAAGAATGAGGTGCTGAAAATCACATTGAAGCAGAGGGGTTCCTCAACATTGGGCGGACGAGCTGTCTGGTTCGACCGTGATGTGTTGCGCTTGAATTATGATGGTAGAGGTACGTTGTTAGGCGAATTCCAATCTGAAGATAGGGTATTGGTGATTAATAAGAAAGGTGAGTATTACTTGACAGGCTTTGAGGATACGAATCATTTTGAGGATGATGTTCTGATTGTGGAGAAGTTTGTTCCGTCAAAAGTATGGACTGTTGCATTATTTGATGCAAATGAAAATTATAAATATATTAAACGTTTTGTATTAGAAGATACTAATAAAAAGATTAATTTTGTTAGTGATAATCCGAAGTCTGTGATGTTGTTGATTACGGATACTGTATATCCTAGGATCAAACTGACGTTTGGTGGTGTAGATATACATCGTAGTCCTTTGGAAATTGATGTGGAGAGCTTTATTGGTGTGAAAGGATTGAAGGCGAAGGGAAAACGATTGCATACATGGAATATCGAGAAAATAGAAGAGTTGGAACCTCTTCGTTTCCCAGAACCAGAGAACGAGCAGAAGGTTGAGGAGGAAGAGACTTCTCAGGACACCTCTGGTCCAGATGAAAATGGTCAAATGTCTTTATTTTAAAATGAAATGATAAATCTAAGGCATATAATATATTTTCTGGTATGTCTGTATGGAAGTTTACAGATGGCTTATTCTCAGAATTATTCTGAGTTTGAGAGTTTGTATCCTGATTGTGTCGATAATCAGGATTCTCCTATTTATGGTGGTACGTATGGGAAATGGCCTGAGGGTTTGAACCTGCCAGAGTTTCCTGGTGGTGGAGATATTCAGTTGACACGCTACATCCATGATAATATGGATTATCCTCATGTGGTTGAATCAACAGATTCTGCTGGAAATGAGGTGCTTGCCAAAGGCGTTGTTGCAATTCAGGTGGTAATAGACCGTTGTGGACGCGCTACTAGGCAGGAAATAATACAATCGGTGAATAGTGAATATGATGAGGAAGCATTGCGTATTACGCAGGGATTGCCAATCTTTAAACCTGGAGATCTATATGGAGAACGTGTGAAGGTGGCAATAATCATTCCTGTTCGTTTCTCTCGTAGTTCTATGCCTCCTCCTCCAGAAAGTGAATATGGTAATTTCTGGGAAGATAGCGGTAGTGATAATTATAATGACTGGAGCGACTCTGATGATAGTGGCTCAAGTGGTGGTAAGTATGATAATGTACAGTGGGATGATAGTTGGTAAACGTATTTTTTTAGTAGGCTATATGGGTTGCGGAAAAACTTATACAGCTAAACGATTGGCACGAAAGTATGATTTAAATTATATCGATTTAGATCAGTATATTGAACGTCGTTTTTTTAAAACAGTTTCTCAAATTTTTGCGGAAAAAGGTGAGGAAGGATTCCGAAAATTGGAACATAACATGCTGGAAGAAGTCTGCGCTTTTGAAAATGTGGTCATCTCGACAGGCGGCGGAACGGCTTGCTTTTATGATAATATGGAGTTGATGAATTCATGTGGTGATACAGTTTATCTTCAGGCATCCATACAATCGCTTTTTGAATTTTTAAAAAATGCGAAGCAGAATCGTCCGTTGCTGAAAGGTAAAAATGACGAAGAACTTTTGGCATTTATAGATGAGTCATTAAAGAAAAGAGAACCTTATTACTTGAAGGCAAAGTATGTGATTGATTCTACGGATGAACGTGATTTGTTGTTCGATCAGTTGTTAAAAAATAATTTAGCTTAATTATAATATACTCATGCAAGAGAAAATTATCGTATTAGATTTTGGTGGGCAGTATGCTCACTTGATTGCGAATCGAGTTCGTCGTTTGGGCGTTTTTACAGAAATCTGTTCTCCAACGGCTGATGTGAAAGAATTGGCTGGTGCTAAGGGTATCATCTATAGTGGTGGTCCTTCTAGTGTTTATGCAGAAGATGCTCCAGCTTATAATCCTGAAATTTTAAATATACCTGTTCCTAAGTTAGGCATCTGTTATGGTCACCAACTGATGGCTTCTCAGTTGGGTGGTTCCGTTCGTCCTGGTAAGGTGAAAGAGTACGGAATAGCAGACCTCGTCTTGACAGAACCTCAACACCCATTGTTGAAGAATATACCCGTCAGCTCTCCTATGTGGATGAGTCACGGCGATGCTGTTGAAAAACTTCCTGACGGTTACAAAATTATCGCTTCTACAAAAGATTGTCCTATCGCCGCAGTGGCGTTGGACGAACGTAAGATATATGGTATCCAGTTCCATCCGGAGGTAACTCATAGCAAGTATGGTATGAAGATATTGGACAACTTCATCGACATCTGTGGATGTGCCCGTACTTGGAACATGAAGAGCTACATGCCACTTATCTCGGAGAAGATCAAACGTGAGGTGGGCGACCGCAAAGTCTTCTTGTTGGTTTCCGGTGGCGTGGATAGCACCGTGGCTTTCGTGTTGCTGAATCGTGTGTTGGGTACCGATCGTGTGATGGGTCTGCACATCGATAATGGTATGATGCGTATGGACGAGTCTGCAAAGATCATCGACTTCTTAAAGGCAGAGGGTATGCACAACCTGCGTGTGGTGGATGCTACAAACACTTTCTTAAGTAAATTAGAGGGAATCACCGCACCGGAGGAGAAGCGTAAACGCATTGGTGCAACTTTCTTGGTGGTGAAGGACGAAGAAATGAAGAAACTGAATCTCGATCCGAAAGAGTGGATGATTGCTCAGGGTACCATCTACCCAGATACCATCGAAAGCGGTGGAACCAAGAATGCTGATTTGATTAAGACTCACCACAACCGTGTGAAGGAGGTGATGGATCTGATGGCTCAGGGCTTGTTGCTGGAACCGTTGGCAGACCTCTACAAGGATGAGGTCCGTATGTTGGGTGAGGAGTTGGGTATTCCTCATAACCTTGTGTGGAGGCACCCATTCCCAGGTCCAGGTCTAGGCGTTCGCTTGTTGTGTACGGATGGTAAGGGCGAGTTTGCCAAACTTGAGGATGTACCAGGCTTGGCAGATTATCTGAAAGAGAATCATATCGAGGGTAAAATCCTTCCGATCAAGAGCGTGGGTGTACAGGGCGATGGACGTACCTATGCACAACCATTCTTGCTGACCACGAAGAATCTGACGTGGAAGCAATGTGAGAAATTCAGTACGGAGTTGGTGAACCGCTTCAAGGTGATCAACCGTGTGATCTGGCAGGTAGGAGCAGTCTCTGACGAGATGCCAAAGCTGATTGAACAATATGCAACGAAACATAATTTTGATGTATTGCGTAAGTTTGATAATATCTGTACGGAGTTCTTGCAAGAGAATAACCTCTACGAATCTATTTGGCAGATGCCAGTTGTGTCTGTTCCATTGACGGTAGCTGATAAACCATGCATTGTGATGCGTCCGGTGAATAGTTCAGAGGCAATGACTGCTAATTTTGCAGAGATTGATCAAAAACTGTTGGAAGGTCTGTGGGGTAGATTCGTGGCAGAAGGTGCTGGCTCTTTGTGGTATGATGTGACACATAAACCTCCAGGAACGATTGAGTGGGAGTAATCTTTTTACAGGATTTATAATAATCCCCATTGTCAAGTCGGATGAGGCTGACAATGGGGATCTTTTTATGATTACACTATACGATTATTCTTTGCGTAGTTTTGCAGCTGCTTCTACAAGGTTTTTAAGACTTGCAGTTGTCTCTTCTTCTCCGCGTGTCTTAAGTCCGCAATCAGGATTCACCCATACATTTTCTTTGCCAATCTTTGCTGTGATTTTGTGTAGCGTATCGACAATCTCTTCTACCGATGGAACACGAGGAGAGTGAATGTCATAAACACCTGGTCCTACTTGTGTGCGGAAATTTGTTTCTTTGATGGCATCCAGTAATTTGAGGTCAGAACGACTGGCTTCGAAGGTGATGACATCTGCATCCATGGCATCAATATCCCTGATAATGTCTTCAAACTCACTGTAACACATGTGAGTGTGGATTTGGGTGTCTGGTTTTACCTTGGCGTGTACCAGTCGGAAGGCAGGAATAGCCCAGTCAAGATATTCGCTATGCCAGTCGCTCTTGCGTAATGGAAGTTTTTCACGAAGAGCGGCTTCGTCAATTTGGATGATTTTGATACCATTTTTTTCGAGGTCGAGCACCTCGTCACGGATGGCAAGTCCGATCTGTTGCGTTTGCTCCTTCAGTGAAACATCTTCACGAGGGAAAGACCAGTTCAGAATGGTGACAGGACCTGTCAGCATTCCTTTAACAGGTTTGTTGGTTCTGCTTTGTGCATAGACAGACCATTCCACTGTGATTGGCGCACTGCGGTGAACATCTTCCCAAACAACTGGAGGCTTCACACAACGAGTTCCATAGCTCTGTACCCATGCGTTTTGTGTGAAGATGAATCCGTCAAGGTTGTTGCCGAAGTACTCCACCATGTCGTTGCGTTCAAATTCGCCATGAACCAACACATCGAGTCCGAGGTGTTCCTGTAATGCAATACACTCAGATATCTTCTTACGATTAAACTCTCTGTACTGCTCGATGGAGATGTTTCCTTTCTTATAGGCGGCTCTGTTAGAACGCACATCGGATGTTTGTGGAAATGAACCAATGGTGGTTGTAGGGTACAACGGTAGTTTGAAGACTTTTTTTTGAATTTTCTTCCGTTCATCACGTTCGGGTGAACGCTTGAAGTCTGCCTCGGAAAGCTTGTTTAAGGCTTGTTGAACGGCAGGATTCTTTTTGATTCGTTCCTCAGCAAAAAGAGCCTTGTTCTGCTCGATATTTGTTTTATCTTGACTCGCTATGTCGTTGAGTTCTTGAATTTTTTCTTCAGCGAATGCCAAATGTCTTTTGAAACAGTTAGGAAGAACATTTTCGGAATCCACTGTGTATGGGACATGTAATAATGAACAAGATGTGCTTATAATAATGTTTTGAGGGTCAACATACTTCTCGATTTCGTTCAATAAAGCGTTCTTTTTTCCGTATTCACTTCGCCAGATGTTTTTCCCGTTTACTATTCCAGCAAAGAGAAGTGTATCTTTTGGAAATCCTGACTTCAATAGTTCGATTGATTTCTTTCCCTCGATGAAGTCCAGTCCAATGCCATCGAAACGCAGTGCGGTTAGTTCTGCATATATGTCACGCACATCTCCAAAATAAGTTTGTAACAAAACCTTAAGACCTGCAGCATGAAGTTTCTCTATAAGACTTGCATAAATCTTCTTGAAGAGATTTTTTTCACGCTCGTTAATATCGAATACAAGTGCAGGTTCTGCGATGGATAACCATTTTGCTCCAGCTTCGTGAAGTTGTTTCGCAAGTTGAGCATAGGCTGTGATGGCCTCTTCCACAAAATCTTCTGCTTTTTTGACTCCAGTATAATTTGATAGATGAAGGAAGGTATAAATTCCTATCAAACTTGGTGTCGTCTGAATGCCAGCAGCTTTAGCTTCGTTGTATTCAAAGAGTGGCTTCGGATTGTTTGTGAGCTTGATTTGTGTTTGATCATCGATTGATGGCACGATGTAGTGATAATTGGTGTTGAACCATTTTTTCATCGGAAGAGCCTTCACGTCACCTTTTATGCCTTGGTATCCATGAGCTACGGCGAAGTATGTCTCCAAATCACTTATACCCAGTTTCCTGTATCTGTCAGGAATAACATTAAGAAGGAAGGCTGTATCAAGCAGATTGTCATAAAACGAGAAGTCGTTTGATGGTATGAATGAGATGCCAGCTTCTTGCTGCTTCTTCCACCCATATAAGCGTAGCTCTGAGGCTGTTTTTTTTAGTTCCTCTTCAGAGCTCTCTCCCTTAAAGAATTTTTCACTTGCGAATTTGAGTTCGCGATTTTTCCCGATTCGCGGGAATCCAATTACAGATGTCTTTTTTAATGTCATATATTTTTTCTGTTTTT
>Ga0255061_10000035_pt1 | contig 26558 bp, 44 predicted proteins | sample 174RNAGHGhighgp2_FD_183093 | JGI IMG/M metagenome (GOLD analysis project Ga0255061, IMG submission 183093) | Metatranscriptome of sheep rumen microbial communities from Palmerston North, Manawatu-Wanganui, New Zealand - 1742 RNA GHGhigh gp2... | ecosystem: Host-associated > Mammals > Digestive... | reverse complement strand
CTAAAATGATAGTTGATGACAATAAGAAGAATTTCGCCCAGTTCCGGAAGGAACTTTTGAGCCTTTGCCCGAGAATGGACGAGCAAGAAGTATACCGCAATTGGTGGGCTTACCAAAGTCCCCATAACGATTGGAAAATCCAGCAAGAGCCTATGTGGGGCTTTGACAAGAAATACCACATGGTGTATCTCACAAAGACCGCGTTGGGTGAAATCTACGTCGGGATGCATTCCACCTCCAGCTTGGATGACAACTACCATGGATCGGGCGATGAAATCCGCAAGTTGAGGGAAGAGGGCGCGTTGCTTGAAACCACGCCACTTGAGTTCTTCCGCACAAGGGGCGAGGCGTTGGCTATGGAGGCGCACATTGTCAACCGCGACTTCATAATCGCCGATGGGGTTTTGAACCAGACTCCAGGAGGTGACGATACAAGGCACAACGCCGTGGACAACACCAATGACTTTGACTTCAAGCCGAGGTTCCAGCCAAAGGTCGTCCAGAGGGAAATCTCCCCCTTGTTGAAGGGTTCCGCTCCCGCGTATGAACTTCCCAAGGCGGCTTGCGACATCATTGACTCCTTTGGGGCGGAAACCAAGCCAACGGAAACGAAGAACAAGACCGTGACCAAGAAGGACGAGAAAGGCAAGGGGACGTTCTGGCCGTTCAGTGCGTTGGACGTGGAAATCGGAGACATCCTGACGTTTGCAAAGGACGATTCCATAACGTGCAAGGTTCTGAATAATAACTGCCTTGTGGAGTACCAGGGCAAGGCGTGGAAACTCACCGAATTGACAAAGCACCTTATGACGGGCAAGAAGGGCAAGTACACAACACTGGGGTTCTGGAAGCACAATGGCAAGTTCCTTGCGGACATTGCCAAGGAAAAGGAACGCAAGGCGGCGTAAATTGAATTAACAATGCAGATTGCCCCTTCTGACCTCTTGATGAAATATTTTCAAGGGGTCATTGACATTCAGAACCCGATTTGGTATACTGTAAGTGTTCTGAGGAAACAAGGAGAAGTTTGATGAACAAGTACATTCAGAAGATTGCGAATGACCCGCGCCCCGAGTGCAAGGTTCTTGGGCACCGCGTCCACGTCACCATGAACGCCAACGATGAACGTTGGCCGAGCTGGGGCCGTTGCGTCCTTGGCATTGGTGGAGGGTTCATCCACTTTGAGAACGAGAAGGACTTCAACGATTGGCGGGCTTGCCAGAACAAGCCCAATGAGGTTGATGAGACCCCGGTGGTTCTGGAACAGGATGTTGGAGGCCGTTGCGTTCCCGAGTGTGGACCGATTGGTTTCCGTCCAGTGATGGCAGCTTAAAAAGGAGAAGAAGAAAATGAGAAACGTTGTTTGCTGGCTTGAGATTTGCGTCGATGGCTCTACCCAGTGGGAGATGGTTGACCCGCTCAATGGCGAGTGCATCGAGTATTTCCACAACAAGCTGGACGCCGAGCTGTACGCCGTGCAGCACGACATCAACATCACCGAATGGATTGAGGACTGAACATGTACGAAAAATTCAAGAAAGAGATTGAGCATATCCTGGACTTCTATTCCATCGTCCATGACCGCGAGGAAATAATGAAAGACCTTTCCGAAGTGGTGAACGAGGCGTATGAGAAGGGACGTGAAGATGCCGAGGAATATTACTGATTCATGAACAAGGAACTTTGAAAATTGTATGCGGGATAATGGAAATTGGGCGGAGGATTGAACATGCATACCAACAACAAATTCAGCGAAGACGAGAAGCAGAAAATCGTCATGTGCCTTGACATGGCTGGATGAGAACAGCAGGGCAAGGGGTTGAACTTCTACAATCCAAACCTGGATTCCGTCAAGAACTTTTCAACGTGGTACGAGGCTTACAAGTTTGTCCTCAAAATCTATGGGAAGGAGAATTGAGAAATGCAACTGACACCGAAGCAGCGCAAGAAAGTGGATGCGGCGTACATCGCCGCCAAGGCGCGTCAAGATGAAATGTGGGAGCAGATTGACAGGTTGGAAGCAGAACTCTCAAACATGAAGGACATTTGCGCACGGGCAAAACGTGTGGAGTGCTACGCCGTGAACATGATGAATGGCGTTGAACCGTTTGATGAAAAGAACCTTGAATTGAAGTAATGAGGTGAAACATGCTGAAGAGTTACGAGGAAATCAAGTCCGAGAGGAATGGTCTTGGCAATTCCAAAGAAGAGGCTATGTGGAACATAGCAAGGGAGTTGAGCAGGAAGAACGATCTGCTTGAGATTGACATGCTCTGCAAGACTGCCGAAACCCTGAAGTCCGTTGCAAAAGGCTCTACAAACCTTCACTATGATGGTTGGCTGATGGCGGAGGAACTGGTTTGCATGGCGCACAAGAAAATCTGCGCAATCACGAAAACCCCAGAGGGTCTTTCCGAGGAAGGAGAGAAGGAAGATGAGGCTTAAGGAAAACGAGGTCAAGGAAACCATCAAGAACCTTGCCGAGACCATAGCAACTGGAAGATGGGGCGCGTGGCAGTGTTCGTTGGGCGCACTTGTTGCCCTTGTGGAACTGACCAACAAGTTGGAACTTGGAGACGATTTTTGGGGTGAAGTTTTTGACATCAAGGAGAAGTATTCCCAGCAAGTAAAGTCCGTGGTGGCTGCAGACCCAAAGGATTTCTTCAATAGATGAGTAAATACTATTATAAACCAAATGAGGTATTTTGACATGTGGAAGAAAATCATGAAAGAGTCCAATGGACCGATGATTGCAACAATTGAACTCCCCCAGTCGGAGATTGACAAGTGGGATGACTTGACCGAGAATGGTGGAGACTTCGAGGAACTTGGGGTTGACCCTGGTGGCTTGGGGTTGTACGAGACCGCGGAGTTTGAAGATGGTGTTGTGGCTGCGTTGTCAGTGACGGCAAGCGACGATGAGGAATCTGGTCAGTTCTACTCCGAGGTTGGATTATATGACAGCAAGGGCCGCGAGCTTGTCCTCCCGGATTCCGCAGATGGAATTGGAATCTCCGGCGATTGGGAATTTGACGTTGATGGAAAACAGTACATCGTGAAGATTGTGGGGGTGTGAAACAATGAAGTTCTTGAAGAAAGGAAGCAAGGTTTCCGTTGAGGAAGTGAAGACCTCATCCGGACTTGAATATGACATCAAGTTTGACGCCGGCGGACAAGCTGGTGAAATCACGGTCGCAAAGTGCTGGGACTATCTTCTTGCCGAGAAACTTCGTGACGCCGTTTCCGAGTACATGGCCGAGGAATACAAGGTTGTGGGGCAGGAGGACGCAGAGATGCTTGAAGAGAGTCTTGACAAGCCAATCATGCCTGACACCGCTGTTGCTGGAAAGCCAATCGCCGTGAAGATGGTACGCACCGAAGATCCAAAGGAGGCGTTTACGCTTCACAGTCTGAGGGATTGCATTGACGATTTTGAGAAGGAAGTGTTCACCAAGGTGATGACAACCGGCAAGCCCTATGATGGTTATGACACGGTTGCAGTTCCAGTTCTTCAGCGTGGAGTTCCAAAGAAATACCAACCATTGCTCAGCAAGTTCAGTGAATCCAAGAAAGTGAACGAGTCGGTTGATGGCGAGCCTTGGCCCGAGGAAGAGCTGAAGAAGCTTGACAACTACATCGTTGACGCGAAGCTGGCTATTTCACAGGCAACAAGTTTCATTGAGGGCAACGCATCTTCGGGACTTGATTCCATGGAAGAAGTTTGGACGCACCTTAACAGCACCTACAATGACCTGGATGACATTCAGGACATGTTTCACTGAAAGGAACACTCCTAATGGGAAAGTACGAATTGACCGACCAAGGCATTGAGACAATCAATGACAACATGGTAAGGGCGAAGGAACTTCTTGAAACCGCGGCCCAAATCATCCACGATGCTTCCGATTGGTCTCCTGAAATGCAGGAGATTTGGGAATACATCGACAATTCCTCCAAGGACGTTGGCGATCTTGTTGACGCTTGGCAGAAACTTGTGTATTGAAAGGACAACAAGTGAGAGACATCGAAACCATAAAGGAAATTGCACGTAAGCTCCATGCCGCGAAGGAACTTCTGCGGGAAGCATCCAAACTTGCAAGCACCATAAAGGACGCGGAGTTTGAGTGGGATGCTATGACGATTGACGGGCACTATGAAGACGTTTCCCATACCCTGATTGACGTTGCGGGTTTGGCTTATATGGAGGTATGACAATGGCTTGGCACAAGATTGACCAATCAAGAGTGAAGATGCGGGCTCAAAGAGCGGCAAAGGCTTGGAACAACTTCATGGAAGAGTTGGAACAGGTCACGATGGAAAGCAACCACACCCAATGCGAGGAAATCTACAAGAAGCTACAAGCACTTCAGGACGAGGTTGGTGACAATCTCAGAAAGGCATACAAGGGGGCTTGAAGATGTCATATCATAGAAACGACCAGTCGAGCATACCCTGTTCGAGGATATCTACAATACGATGTCCAATAATGGATAACAAGGAATTGCATAAGGTTCTTCTCAAGATGAGGAACCGCGTCAAGAAGTTTGGAGACTTGATGCGCGAGTGCTTTAGTCGGGACAGAGAGGACAATATATCTGAAGGGTGGTTGTCCAAAGGTGAAATAGCCTTGTTCGAGGATGACATGAAGAATCTTGTGGATGAGGCATTGAAGATTGAAAGGAAGTCTGACAATGGATAACAACAAGTATTTGTTCCTCATAACGGGTGCTGCGGGTGCTGGAAAGTCCACCCTTGCAGAGAAAATCCAAGACAACGCCATCGGACTCATAGAGCCGATTGCCGAAATTTGCGAGGCCGACGAGTTCTGGTACATCTTGGGCAAGGGCAAGTACGCTTTCAACCCAAAGCTGCTCTGGAAAGCGCACAAGTGGTGTCAGGACAACGCCAAGGAACTGATGGCTATGGGGCTGAACCTCATCGTGTCCAACACCAACATCAAGCCCAGCGACCGCAAGCCCTATTTCGACATGGCGAAGGAGTACAACTATAAAGTTGTATACATCCACCTCACAACGCAGTTCCAGAACCAACATGGCGTTCCTGACGAGCATGTGAAGAGGATGCGCGATAACTACGTTGATTTGTCTTCCGACGAGAAAGCCCTTGTTGTGAAGTCCGAGGAAATGTCCGATGAATTGGCTGAACTCTTGAAGAAAGCTGGTGTGAACTATGAATACTGAGAAAATCGTCATTGACACGAAGGAGACAGTTGCCAAGTTGAGTTTTCTCATTGGCAAGACCATTTTAATGAGGACTGCCGAGGGTGATGCCAGCGTTGCCGCAAGAGTTGAGGCGGTGATGGTTGAAAACACCCCCGGAATGGAAGGTCATCCAGTGGTTTCCCTTTATACCACCATTGGAGTCAAGCGCATAGCCAATTCATCCCAGTTCGACGACATTTTGGTTTTGGAATCCGACAATTCGTTTCTCAGACTTCGCCTCCACACGGATATGGAAGGTATCGTGTTCTGAGCCTTTACTTTCAACCCCAAATGTGGTATAATCTGGTGAAAGGACTTCCCAGATGAAGGTCAGACTGGATTTCATAAGCAATTCAAGTTCAAGCTCGTTCTTGATGATTGGACGTGACTACACGCCCAATGACGGCCACACTCTGACCATCGAGGACTTCGAGAATCTGAGGGATGGCGAGAGGTTCTTCTTGATAGAGCCGAACATGGGTGAAGGTCATTATGTCATTCAAATAACACCAGACATGATGCTTGACTTCGACATGCAGGAGAACCGCATAGTTTTGGACACCCACAAGTTTTCATCCTACTTCAGGATATTCAGAAAGTTTTGCTATAGTGAATCCGAGTATGGGGACAACGAGAAGGTGTATGATTCCGAGTTTTGGGGGCACCGTTACAATGTGATTTTCTCCAGTGGTTCGGGAAAGGAAAAATCCATACGTGAATTTCCCCTGTGCAAAGATGAGCGTTTGATTGACATTGACGTTGAGGATCACTGCCCAACCGCGCACAAAGACGTTATGAAATGGCTTAAGGAAAGGTATTCATCCATAAAGGAGCAAGAACAATGAAAGTGAGAAACGATTACGTTAGCAACTCCAGCTCGTCCAGCTTCATTCTGGCCGACCATGAGATTTTCCACCACTTCAACATAACCAAGTACGACATCATGAATGCCCTTGTTGAAATCTATGGCAGGGAAAGGCACAAAAACGAAGTCCAGCGCAAGCGGGAGTACATGGCCGCGCATCCTGAATACTTTGAGAAGAAGGAGCGCAAGGACGGAAACGTTGGTCCGTTCTGGGTCTATGACATGACCGACAAGAAGGACAGGAAGGAAGCCATTTCACGTTGGGGAAGTCTTCTTAAAGGTTGGGACGCGAACAACTGCCATTTCGTCTACGAGAAGGGCAAGGGTTGCATTGCCACAGGTGGGGAGAACAGCATCCGCTATCAGTCCATGATTGACAACATCGCGGAGATCTATGGGATGCACCATTGGGACTTGCGCGAACACGCCGTGAATCCGAAGGAGGAAGTCACGCGCTGGGTGAGTTCCAACAAGAAAGACCCCAAGACGGGCTGCTATGGTCACGATGAGCCCGCCGATCCAACTACCGTGGCGTTCGCCGACCGTCTGCGCAAGGACTTGGGAATCATGACGAACCTTGAAGCCATCAAGTGCAAGGCGGCGAGGTTCTTCATCCACGCGGACGACAACGAGTTGTGTGGAGACGAGATTTCGGAATCCGGCGCAAAGGACAAGGACTACAACAAGAAGACGGACAAGTGGGAGCCGGGAAAGGCGAAGTGGGACACCCAGTCCTACACCTATGACCGAGTTTGCGAGGTTCTGCTTGACCATCTTGTGAAGGATGGGCGTATCAATCTAACGGACCCGAAGTTCCTGGAAATGATGAAGATTGACGAAAAATATCTGAGCGAGTGGGACAAGAAGCATGAGCAATTCTATGATTTCCACAATGGCAAGTCTTTCACTTGGCAGGACTTGAAGTTCAATTCGCTTGCCTGGAATCTGCATGAGGGTTGATGTGAAATCAGACAACGAGATTCTTCTGCTTTGCGATTGTTCCTCTTGCGAGCATCAGTTGATTGTCTCTTGGAACAACGATGACAAGGAAGTTTATGTTCAGGTGCATCTTTCAACCTACAAGGGTTTTTGGAAACGCCTTTGGGGTGGATTGAAATACGCATTTGGGCATAGGTCCCGCTATGGGGATTTTGACGAAGTTATCTTGCGCAAGTCCGACGCGGAGAATCTGCAAAAAGTTGTTGACCATCTTAAATCAAAACCTCAATGAAAAGAGGAGGCTGTGGTTCAATCCGTCAGCCTCCTCTTCAATTTTGGATTCGGGAAAGAACACACTTGACTTAACGCGCATACGAAAAGCCGTCCTTGTATTTCTGATCTTCTTCATAGTGCGCCCCGTCCCATGTGGAATCCCCCGTCTTCAAGAGGTTCATAAGCCTCTGCGTCCAATATTTGAGTGGGTGCTTTGACCTGAACAAAATCTCGTCGGCAAGAAGTTCAAGCATGTGCCTGTACTCCTGTTCGCCGGCGGGCGTCAGTCCATGGCAAAGTTCCAATGTCTTTGTCTCGTATACCATGATGTTGTGTGTATGTTGTGTGTTCTTGAATATATTTACCATTTACAAGACAAGTGAAAAGGGGTATAATACACTGACGCAAACATCAACAAAGGCTATTGATATGGACAATGAAGGTTATACTGACGAGGAACTTGAGCAAATGTTCAAGGAACGCGAAGAGGCAGAGGCTTCTGGCTTGTTTGACACCATAGAGGAACCCGACAAGGTGTTGAAGTTGACCGAGGAACAGGAATATGACTTGTGGATGGCAACTTCCTATTTGTCAAGATTGGCGCAACAAACAAATTCCTCGATGTCGGACCTATTGAAGGCTGGTGGATGCCAAGTCTGAAACGCATATAATTCTAATGAAGGAAAGACAACGGAATGAATCTACATAGACTATTCGCAGTGCATTGGTGTGATTTCACAACAAACGCCAAAACCATCCTTGGAGTGTTCAGGGACGAAAACAACGCAATCATGTTCAAGAACGACAAGGAGAAGGAACTTGCGGAAAGCAATGGCAACAACCTGCCTGATGGCAGGTATGAGATATGGCAGTTGGTCACGGACATTGACGTAGATGACATTATAAACCAAATCGTGAAGATCAACAGACTCAACAGACTCAACAGCATGACAAGCCACAACTACAAGATTGGTGGAGTCACGAGGCATTGACAATTTGAAAGGACAAAACAACTATGTCAGAAGATACAAGCAACGAAGAGCATAATGAACTCAACGCCCAGTACGATGAGTTGAAGAAGGTTATGGACGATGCCGCACGAATCAAGACGGACATCAACTCCAACTACAAGGAAACACTTAAGAACATGAAAAGGGAATTCTCCGAGTTCATGTTTGACAACATCGACCAGAACTTCAGGAGAACCGCAGAACGTCTTGGACTGTTCAATGGCTTTGCGGACGTTGAGGACAAGAAGAAGCGCGAGAAGAAAGAGGACGCCGCGCTCAAGTCCTTCTTTGGCAAGATGTTCATGAAGTCAAAGGAGTTCGAGTACCTCAAGAAGGGTGGAAAGCCCAAGGAGACAACTCCGCCAAAGTGCGATTCCTACGTTATGGACATCATCGCAAGCATCTACGCTTCAAGGTTGATTCCAGAGGTGAAACGTGCATTGGACACCGCCGGGGTTGAAATCAACTTCACCAAGCCGGTGACGCAGCTTGACCTTGAAAACAACGAGGACGATCAGAAGACCATAAAGGACTACATTGACCGCGGAGCGAACATACAGAACGAAATCTTCGAGAAGAACGCGGAAATCGAGGATGTCATCTTTGAGAACATTCCCGACAGGATGAAGTTCTCGGAGACCAATCCAAAGGGTATCAAGAAAGCGCAGTTCAGTGCATTGGCGGAACTTCAGGCGAAGTCCGACGAGCTTTCCATGAACGGTGACGCCGACAAGGCTTCCGACATCGTGGAGAAGCAATGCGACAAGCACCACGAAAACTCCAAGAACCAGGAAATGCTGGCAATCGTCACGGAACTCATCCTCACGCCAAATGGGGAATCTGGTCCGAAAGAACCAATGAACTACGAAGAGGCTCTTGGTGGTACGGAGGAAGTTGAAGAACCAGAAGAGCATGAAGAGCGGGAAGTTGAGGAACAGAAGCCGGCAAAGAACCTCGACAAGCTCGTTGGAGAGGACATGGACTGATGGGCGAGTCCTATTCAACATTGGTTGTGCAGCCAATCGACTTGGTGCGGGCGTTCAAGCTGGATTTCTGCTTTGCGTCCGTAATCAAGTGGCTGACGAAGTGGCACATGGAGAAGAAAACGGAATACTTGACAAGGGCGAAATACTACATCAACCTTTGCGACAACACCGAAAATCCAATGGGGCTTCTCTTTTCGCTTCGTATGTACTGCATATTGAATGGCTTTATGAAGAAGGATGCGCAGTCTTGTTTCTTGATGGATGTATGCACTCTCATATTGAAGGGCGACAAGGACAGTGCCAACTTCCTTTTGCTTAAGGGATGGGCCGATGAGCATTGATTAGCAATACGAAGACGCAATCCTCGCCGGAAACAACTACCTTGGGATTTAGCTTGCCTTGAAACAAGCTGAAAGCCAAGGTTTTTCCGTTCCAGCATACCACGGTACGTACCAGACCTTTGATGAATTCAAGGAACATGACATCGGGTTCCATTTCTCAAAGGACATAACGATTGCATAGAACCGCCTTGACGATAAGTTTGACGAATGCGACTACACCAATCCGGAACGTATACTTCATGTTGCACTGTCCATACACAATCCAATTGTGGTAAAGGCGGACATTGGATCTTGGTCTGCGAAGGACATATTGGACGCAGCATCGTACAAATACACCAAAACCCCATTTATGTCTCAAGACAGTATGTATTTGTATGAGCAGAAAGCCTGGGCATAGGCGGCGCACAAGGTGTTGAAATCCATTGGCATAGACAAGGAAACGGCGCTTGAATTGCGTTCGGGATTAAATACCAGTCCCAAATTGAATTCAGAATACACAGACCATCTGAGACAAAAGTGCATTGAAAGCAAATACGATGCCATAATATATCCAAATGATTTTGAATTGCAAGAGGGATTTGACCCTACTTGCTACATCGTTTTCCAGCCAAACCAGATAAAGAGCCTGGAGCCAACGTATCTCGGCGATGGGAGTCTAATGAGACTGTCAGACAGGTTCAACATCAACTCCCCGTTTTTGAGCCATTGAAGGTAAATATATCTTGACACCAACATTCCCCTTACGTGGAATGATACATAAGTCAAAATGTAAAACCAACGATACACACATCAAGGTTTCGGAGATAGAGGCACAAAATGGCAGACATCAACATACCAGTGACGAATCCATCGTTGAACGCAAGTCTGAGCGATCAATCGAAGGTAGACGACTCCATCAAGCAGGAGAGCGTGGTGATAAACGCATCCAGCGGGTCCACAATCAACAACAACTCCGGAAACAAGCATGGGGAACTGACAAGAAAGACCTCTATGATTATAATGATTCTTCTGTCTGCCTTATGCGACTGCGGACTTGGGTTCATTCTCTACAACCACCAGCTGGAGATACGGTATCAGTCCAAGTAGGAGCAGTAGACACTCTCGCATCAGATAGCAGATACGAACAGGGAACTAAAATAGGCCATCAAGGACGCCCAAGCCGCGCATAAGTGTTTGCATGACGAGACATAGGCCGTAAAGAAGCAGACCGAGTTGATGAAAAATGAGACGAAGACCCAGACCGAGATTGTGAGGAAGGAGGCGAAAGAGGGGACGATATGGTTGTTGCGAGACGATATCATCAAGACAATAGATATCCATGAAGCCATGAAGAAGATAACTCCCAAGCAGTACAAGCGGTTGAAGGACGAGTTCGATTACTACACCTCAATTGGCGGCAACCACGATGTAAAGGAAAGGTTTGACGATTTCACGACCAAGATTTACGGCACGGGCGAAGTCAAGATGATCAATGAAATCCAACTTCTACAGGAAGAAAAGAAATAAGGGGAAACAATCATGAAGAAACTCATATACGTTGCGTCAATTTGCCTTGCACTTGTTTTGTGTGGATGCTTTGCCAAGGTCACGGTGAACAAGCGTCCAAACGTGGCACTTCCAATATACGATTCCTACAGCCAAATGTACTACCCCACCAACAAGCCAGTGATTGTCAACTACATGATTCTTGACCAGGGATATGAAGTGCAATACCGCAAGTTTGGATTCAACACGGACATCCAGTCAATGTCCGCCGAGATCACAACCAACAAGACCGTGAATTTCCAACTTGGGGGACTTCATTCAGTTTCTGCAACCACCAACAACATCAGTATAAAGTTGGATGAGATATTGAAGATTGCCCAATTGTTCAGGGATTCCACCAATGACGTAATTGTTATAGACCGTCAGGAATTGAAGTAAAAATTTCCCAACATAAAATATTTTTCGTAACGCATATCGGATTTTCTCTTGATTTGCGTAAATATCCTTTGATGAAATGATGGAAGATTGGTTTTTCCACTTTATTTCTGACGCGAAAAGCTGTATAATTGAAAACGACATGAAGCATTGCAATACATATTGTGGATCAAGTTATTCCGCATCCCAAGTTTGGGGCGCGGAGAATGGATCCATTTTGTTTGGCAACGCCGACCGTCGAGTGATCCTTCCCGCGCTGGAAAAAGAAGCAAAGTGGAATAGGAAGAAGAGGTCTACCATCATCTGAAGCGAAGAGAAGTTCAAGATAGACATAGGAAAGCAAGGAAGATGGGATGACCTGGAAGGAAAAAGGTCATCCCAAAATTTTTCTGAAAAATATTTTGAAACCCCCTTTACTTTGGAAACCGGATGTGATATACTGTGTGTGTTCTCTGCGAGAGGAAGGCTGATGAAACGAAGCCACCTCTGGCAGGTGAACGCGAGAGCCTGAGAAGCTGGGTAGAACCAGTGAGAAAGGCATCGTTCTTTGACAATTGAATGTTTTGACGTTTGGTTGTTCCCCCGCAAGGGGGAATGAACCAAAGCGATAAAGGAAAGACTAGGCTTTGTTGTGCGAGTCTCCCCTTTGGCGGCGAACGTCCAGAGGTCTAAAGCAAACATCCTTGCTATCACGGTGTAGCAAAATGGTCTTGCAACGGACTTTTAATCCGTGAGATGCGGGTTCGAGTCCCGTCACCGTGACCAAATCAAGTGAAACGCCTAAAAACTTTTTTCAGAATTTTCCGAAACCCCCTTGCTTTTGGGGAACGGATATGGTATACTGTGTGTGTTGACGCGAAACAAGGTTTCCACGCGAAACAAGGTTTCCATCAACGCCGCTCTTTGAAGGTTGCGCGAGCAACCGGCAAGAACAAAGCTCTTTGACAACTGAATGATTCAATGTAGGAAAGACTGTTCCGCTTGGCGGAACATTCATCACGCAAGTCACCCCTTGGAGGAAACTCATAAGAGAACCTTGGGTCTAGCGCGGATGGTTCTACGATTTCAAACGATTCTTAAATTGGGCCGAAGCATCGGGCCCAAGCCAACGCGAGGCGATCAGTCCTTATCCACTGGCGTGGTTGCATACGAATGTGTGCAATGCGGGTTCGACTCCTGCGGTGGGATAGATGCTCCAATTTCAAGATTGCGGGACGGTGCATCGGTTGCATATCGGGTTCATACCCCGAAGATGGTTGGGTTCGACTCCCACTCCCGCTACCAATTTGGAATGACGACGTGAAGTTCTCTGGCAAGAGACGCGAACATACTGGACCGATAGTTCCCCAGAACGGGTCAAAGTTCATGATACTGAAGGTATGGGCGTTCCAATTCCATTTGAATCAAAGGTAAGGCGAATTTGCTCTGTGGTGTAAGCAAACACACCTCCTGACAATAGGAGGAATTGGCCTGCGATTGGTCTGGAGCAACCGTGGTATGAAAAATCCACACCTCATATTAAAGGACAAAACGTCATTTGGAGTAATTGACCAGTTGGCGCCGAGAATATGATAGATTGCCTTTGAGAACGACCTTTCAAGGTCGTAAAGAACGACCTTTTCAATTTGCGCAAAAGCCCAGACGTGGGCAAGGTTGTACGGTGAAGTACGTTATACCTGCGTTATAAAGGACATGAGCATCCGGACGATGCCGCCCCGAGAGTAAAATGGGGAAAGACCAGGGGTTCAACTCCCACATGTCCCAGCGAAATTTCAAATTGGTTGCGTTGCGCAACCTTGACGCGAATGGAAGCTGAAGAAGGTTTGAAATCGTAAGTTCAAATAGCGTTCAGCCCTTGGTCCGATTCCAAGGCGCGTCTTTACAATTTAGATTCGGCAATACCCGAGTTGGTAGCAGGGGAGGGACTGTTAATCCCTTGGCGAAAGCCCGTCGCTGGTTCGAGTCCAGCTTGCCGAGCCATTTCAATGCTCCAGTAGCTCAATCGGCAGAGCATGGGACTCTTAATCCCGGGGTTGTGGGTCCGATTCCCACCTGGAGTACCAATTTCCTTGCTGTTGCTGTTGGTTCAAATCCAACCTGGTCTGAAAGGCATTGCCAGGACCGGAAAGCGATGCGATTGGTTTCAACAGCGGGATTCTTTTCTTCAAACATTGAACGCCACACCTTTCGTATTAGTGGCTAGTACGCCCCGTGGCAGACGGGGAGAGGTTGGTTCGAGTCCAACAAGGTTAAAGCTGGCTTTCAATGTTTCGCGCCTTGCATCGGGCGCAGGTTGGCAAGGTGCGTGTTCTAGTTCGCGCAGTCCCAACTGAAACGTCCATATACGGCCTGAGTGATGATCACCACTCGTGGGTTCAACTCCCACTATGGAAGTAGATGCGGCCTTTCTAAATGGTTCCGTAGACCAATTTTGGCAGAGTCACATGCTTGAGGTGCATGACAGTATGGGTTCGAGTCCCATCGGAACTACCAATGGATGCGTAGCCCAACGGCAGGAGGCAAATGACTCAAAATCATTACAGTGTGGGTCCGAATCCCACCGCATCTACCATTTCAAACTGGTGGCGTAGCCCAATTTGGCAGGAGGCAGCGGTTTCAAACTCCGCGTAGTATGGGTTCGAGTCCCTTCGCCACTACCACTTTGTATAATTGGATGTATGGAAAACGATATTGTTCTTGACTTCATACATCGCAGGTTTCCAGACGATTGCCGTTGGCTCAATGGAAACTGCTACTTCTTCGCGTTGATTCTCCGCGAACGTTTCCCATGCGGGAAAATCCTCTATGATGTCATAGACGGGCATTTCGTTTGCGAGATTGATGGAAAGAAGTACGATTGGTCTGGAATCGTGAATGAATCTGGTGAACACCAATGGGTTGAATGGGACAGATTCTACGAATACGACAATCTTCAATTTGAACGTGTGGTGAAAGACTGCACGATGTGAAACATCGCATGATGCAGAGCATCACACGTTATGACATGGCGGTGTAGCCCAACTTGGCAGGAGGCAGCACGTTCAGGGCGTGTGTAGTGTGGGTCCGAATCCCACCATCGCTACCAATCAGTGAGTAGCTCAGTCTGGCTAGAGTGCCGGGCCCGGAACCCGTAGGTCGCAGGTTCAAATCCTGCCTCACTGACCATTTTCAATTTCACAAGTCGGGATAGCATAATGGTGGTGCTAGGGAATCATAATCCCTCGGTTGTGGGTTCGAGTCCCTCTCCCGACACCAAATTTCAATTGGAGTATGGCGAAGTGGTTAACGCACTGGTCTGATACACCAGCATACGATGGTTCGATCCCATCTACTCCAACCAATTTTCAAAACGTCAGGTGCAGCTGAGTAGCGAAGGCCTGTGACTGTAAATCACAGACATTGGAAACAACGTAGGTGCGAGTCCTACCCTGACGACCAATTTCAAGTAGTTCATTAGATTTACACTGTAAATCTTGTAAATACTATTATGAACTACAATAAGATTTATAATGATTTGATTTAGAAGCGAATTGATCATCCTCTTGAACGAACCTATGACGCTTCAATTGAGGAACATCATATTATTCCTCGATCATTTGGTGGTACAAATGACAAGACTAATTTGGTCAATCTGACTTTACGAGAACACTTTGTTGCGCATCTCCTTCTATGGCGCATAAACAAAAATGATTATGTGAAATGTGGTAAAATGATAAGTGCGTTATTCTTTATGATGAAGAGGGCGCATAAACTATCATCCAGATTATATGAGAAATTGAGAGTAATGGGTGGTTCTTGGAACGGAAGACACCATTCTATTGAAGTGCGTGAAAAAATAAGAATGTCAATGACACCATCTGAATCTTCAAATCCCAGAGTTTGGGTATGCAAAAATGGCATGGTAAAATACATACCCAAGGAAAAATTGAATGACTTCTTATAGAAGGGGTGGATTAGAGGTAGAATGGGATATAAACCAAGGAAAAATAAATAGGGAACGATAATAGAAGATGGCATAACAAAGGCATTCTATAAAACATGTGAAGGTAGGGTTTATATTCATAACGAAATCTTGAAATAGACCAAACGAGTAATAAAAGACGATGTTTCTGAATTTTAGAGAAGTGGCTGGAAACTCGGAAGAAAAATATACAACAAATAATTTGAGAGGTAGCAGAATTGGCAGACGCGCCACCGCTGATGGTGGTAGCCCTTGACGATAACAAGCGGTTTTAGAAAACTGAACGCCCATGGGTTTTCGCTAGTTGGCAATGAAGGTAGCTCCTTCTGGTTCTATCCAACTGTTCGTCCTTGGCAGTGGTGGTTCAAGTCCACCCCTCTCTTTCACTTTCCAAATGGCTTGATACTCAGGTAATTGATCCTGGCCCGTGCGTAAAACGGGTTCCCTGACATAATGAGTTGATGCATCGCTCGTTGGGGAGATAGCGGAGTAGATACCCGCAAGACAGCCACCAATTTCAATGGACGGGTCGTAGAACGGTAATACTCCTGATTGAAGCTCAGGCATTGTTGGTTCGACTCCAACCTCGTCCACCAATTTACGGGCCGATAGTTCAACGGTAGAACGTCTCAATGGCATTGAGAAGATGGGAGTTCAATTCTCCCCGTGTCCACCAATCTATGTTCAAGACCGCTTGACAGGGAGTTCCTTGGTTCGCAAGAACCTGAAAGCATAATACAGTAAATCCATTGGCAGCAATCGCAAGGCAACGCGAGGTCGACCGCGTCCGAGGATGATGGAGGTCAAGAACGCCATTTATGGGCCGCTAGTTCAGTGGTAGAACATCTGTTTCGCAGACAGAGGACTTGGGTTCGATTCCCAACGTGTCCACCATTTATGGTACGTATCGCACAATGCGATACTTCCACCAATTTCATGTCGCATAGTTCAAACCAAAAGAGAACAAAGGGACGATTGCATTGGGAACGATGCATTGTTAGTGTCACAAAAGCCGGGTTGGTTTCTTGCAGAAACCCTCCTGGTGAGGCAGGTGACCGCGTAGGGGTTGTTGATTGAGGTTGTCTGGAACTGCAAGAGCCCGGGCAATCTGACAAGAGCCTTCAACAGTAAGTCCCGGAATCCCCAAGAGACAGTGGCGGTGAGACCCCGTCCGGCGACACCAATTTTGGCAATATGATGTAATCCCCGAAGGAGTTAAAGGAAGTGAATTCACCTTGCTCCGAAACAAGGGACATGGTTTTCTGACTCTAGATAGGGAAACCATATGAGCATGGCAGCAGGTGAGCTGTTTATTCCGTGGAAATCGGATGTTGCCGACAACTTCAATTTGGTCAAGCACCTGACCTGGGGCGAGGAAGTACAACTCAATTCCCCAAAAACGTCTGTAGTTCAATGGTAGAAGCATTGGGTCAGAAAAACCCAAGATGTTGGTTCGACCCCAACTGGACGTAAGGTGCCCGGTTTAGTTCCCTAGTACATTCATATTGGGGATTAGTTGGTTCCTGGCACACCATAAGACCAGGTGGTTTGTGTGTTTCATGGGTCAGCGGCATTGGCTTTGTAGATGTCCACTCTCCAACATCAACTTCCCAGACAGCTAATGGGAATGTCAAAAACACTCAGCTCTTTCAGAAGTTGACATCCATTCAAGTCGGAACTTTCCACCATAGTTAACAAATGACAAACTGGCTACGGTTGCATGTTCACAACCATGGAGCAAAGTTCATTGGGTTTCTTTGAATCTAATCCTGCCCAATGAAGCCAGAGGGCTGGGCCCGATGATGCCAACTTCTTTTTCAATGGGACTGTGGCAAAATTGGATAACGCGCTTCGCTACGAACGAAGAGAATTGCGAGTTCGAGTCTCGCCAGTCCTACCATTTCAAGCCTTGCATTGCGTGAAGATGTTCTTTGGTGAGGGGAATTTAGCAGTGGATTTTCCAATACCACTTGCGTGAATGCAAGCAACCATTTCAATAGGCGAATGATGTCAATGGTAGCATGAAGGTCTCCAAAACCTTATGTGGTGGTCCGAATCCACCTTTGCCTGAACTTTCAATGGGCGAGTTCTCGATATTGGTACTGGGCGTGGTCTGCAAAACCTCGATAATGTGGGTTCGATTCCCACCTCGCTCTCCAAATGACTTGTTCATTTATCCAGCTTGCAAGATGGTTCGGGCAATTCCATGACTAATGTTCTTACTCTGGTGAGAAGTAAGACGATAGGCAAAAATGGTTCGATTCCCCCTCGGAACATTAGTTGAATATTGCCAAGTTTTTCAATTTGTGCCACAAAGAAAACTCACTTCACACAGGAGGATCGTGTGACCATCAATGATGGGTAGAGATTTTGCGCAACGTCTCTACATATTATGTTGAGCGGTAAGAGTCCGTATGTCCTCCTCCATTTATGGCTCTGTAGATTAGAAGCAGATCGCCTCCCTCTCAAGGAGGAGAACACGGCGCGATACCGTGCAGAGCTGCCATTTCAACGGCCCTGTAGATTAAAAGCTAGATCGGGTGGTTTTCATCCACCAGAACACGGAGCGTTACCGTGCAGGGCTGCCAACGTCCTATAGGTCAAACGCATAGACCGCATCTCTCCTAAAGATGACATCCCCGTTGGATTCGGGGTAGGACGACCAACTTAATGTCCCATTCCATCATGGTTTACGGCCAACATAGGTCTGGGACAATTTTTCGTATAATTGTAAATAGGTATGACGTTACCGTAAATAACGTCTCTAAACTAAAGGCAAAAATTATGATATGCGAACAATGTAGAAACGAGCATGATGGCTCGTATGGGAGCGGAAGGTTCTGCTCAAAAAAGTGTAGGTATCAGTACCACATAAAAAACGAACAATCACCACTTGGTACTTGGACTTGTAGATATTGCGGTCTGGTATTTGAGACAAAACATAAATTGTGGGAACACTATCATTCAGTCCACGAATCAAGTCTCGGAAAACCACATAACAAAGGTGGACGAGCTTGGAATAGAGGACTGACAAAGGAAACCGATGATAGAGTTAAATTAGGCACTGAAACTTATAAAGCACGAATAAAAAGTGGTGAAATAACCCCATCATTTCTTGGGAGACATCATTCCGAAGAAACAAAAAGGAAAATGTCAGACTTCCATAGTCATGCTACTTTTCAACGTGTATGTAAGAAAACACAACCTTATACAAAAAAGGATGGAACCGTTGTGATGTTGGATTCGTCATGGGAAATCAAATTGGCTGAAATATTGGATGACCTTAATATAAATTGGATTCGTCCAAAACCTGTAGAGTGGTATGACCAATCTGGAAAACTTCACCACTATTTTTCGGACTTCTTTTTAGAAGACTACAATTTGTATCTTGACCCAAAGAACGATTATTGTTTTGTTGCCCAAGCAGAGAAAATAGAGTATGTAAGAACTCATTATGACAATGTTCTTTTCATGCACAAAGACCAAGTAACAAAGGAATTTGTTTTGAATTTGATAAATGAACGAACAACTTTACACGTTGGGACGGAACTTGTATAATTGGATATGTGATCTTTGACAGATGATTATGTGAATCAGATGGGGAGTGAAACCCAGTATGCTTAATGCTTCAACGGCTGCCTTGTGTGGTGTAATTGTCAGCCATATGCCATCTTTGAATGGCGGGCCCATAGGAAACCACTGGGCGTGTAGGTTAGAGTCCTGCCACAAGGTGCATACCCGAAATAAAATCTACCCGAAATCCACGTCAAACACATTGAGGTTTCGCTATTGGGGGCTGGAATGCCCCGGTGGACACGTAGGATGAATGATAAATGGGATATGTTGAAAATTCGTGGGATGTCCCGCGATGGTTGCCTACCTGCCGTGGTGTAATAGCCATGTGAGCGGGGCAACTCTCAGTCGGATGGTTCACATATAGAAGTTCCCAACCTAATGGGACGACTTCTGCTGCGGTGGAATGTTCGAGGGGTGTGATGCTTATAATTTTCCCAGTATGAAACATCACTTGTGCCAATCCTGCACAATGGGCTAGGTTCACCAACGAACCGGGTATGTCCGCCAGAAATACAGCTGGTTCTGGTTACGAAGGGCATAATGGATTTTGATTTTCAAGCGGAGTGTAGCGCAGCCTGGTAGCGCACTTGCCTTGGGCGCAAGCCGTCGGGGGTTCAAATCCCTCCACTCCGACCAATTTGTTGACCGTAGGGAAAAAATCTAAACTCCCGCCCCGTGAGAGGGTGGCGAAACGGACCTTGAACTGCAGCAAGACAATCCGCCAGCTCTGGTGGTGGAAATCCACCCGGTCGACGCATTTATGGGAGCATGAAACCGAACTGGAAAGGAATCTGCGGCAAGTGGATGGGTGGAATCCCCAATGTGGGTCCGAATCCCACTGCTTCCATCATTTCAAACGAATTCTCTTTGTCCCTGTATTCTCTCTCGGTGAGCAGCAAATAGGGAGGCTTGACGGCAAGCCTAAAGGTGAAAACGGTTACGCTGGAGGTGTTAAACAGGCGAACACATAAAACTTCCGGAAGATGTTACCAGCCTCTCACCAAGTAACCTGCGAGTCCATGACATTCAAGGCTCATAACCTTGTGAAACCGGAACGCCGTATTCTTCAATTTCCGTATAATTGGTTTGTGACGCTGAGCAATTCAGCGAAAGGATAAAAGCAAACATGGCAAAAGCAAACAAGACGAAAAACGACGACAAGGTTCTTCTCTACGAGAACACTGGAAAGAAGGGAAAGAAAACCCTAATCTCCGAAATGGTGAAACTCTCAAATCCGGTCACGGAGACTGCGAGAAAGATTATGGCTCTTCTTTCATATGACTCCAGGGTTCTCACGGAGTTTGACTTCAACAAGCACACATTGTGGGTGTACGTCAGCGATCCTGACGTGTGCGAGGCTTACAAATTCTTCCTCAGGCGCAAGTACGATTTGGGCGGTCTCACGCTGGACGTGAAGCTGATTGCGACCTATCAGGGGGAGGCCGAGGAAGTCGGAGAGGCAACCTACAAGGTAACGGATGACGAGAAGCTTCGTCTCTTCAAGCTCCTGTTCAAGGATGGTCTTGAGCCGAAGTATCAGAGCGCGGTTGACCAGTACAACACACGTTGGGACTTCTTTGAGTTCCCGCCAATGGCTCTTACCTATCAGGCCGACGACCTTCAGAACATCAAGGGCTTCAAGTCTGTTCTTCTCACGGACGCCGTGAAGGAAACGTTTGACGTTGGTTTTTACCATATCTCCTCATTGGCTTTTTGATAGGCCGATGATGGATGGAAATAAGGGGACGTTCTGCCATTCGGAGGAAATGGCAGAACTTTCATTTTACATTGGAAGCGTAACCCTAAAAGGAAGGGAGTGACCTCGAAAGTCACGAGTAGCGGGGGAAACTTCGCGTGGGTTTGCAAGACACCCCGCTTCCGCCAAAAGATTTCATGGAGGCGTAAGCCTAAAGGAAAGGCAGCGGCTTTGAACACCGCTAGTAGCGTCTAAAAACGTGTGGGGTTTCAAGATCCTCCGCCTCCGCCATTTATGGAGCAATAAGCCTAATCTGGTAAGGCCGCGGTTTGCTAAACCGCCAGTAGGGGTCGCAAGGTCTCGTCCTGATTCGAGTTCAGGTTGCTCCGCCATTTATGGATAGGTGCTAGAATTGGCAGACAGCTTCGCTTGGAAAGCGAATGGGCGGGCGAAAGCTCCCATGGGAGGTCGGGACTCCCCCTATCCGCCATTTAGATGTTGGCATTAGTTCAGTCTGGTAGAACGGTGGATTGTGATTCCATATGTCCTGGGTTCAAATCCCAGATGTCAACCCAACGTTTCCTCGCCCAATTTGGTTAGGGCATCTCCTTCACATGGAGAGGGTTCTGGGTTCGAGTCCCAGGGAAACGACCATTTGAATCCCGCATGGCGTAATGGTTAGCGCATCACCTTGACATGGTGGTGGTTAGTGGTTCGAGTCCACTTGCGGGAACCACTTTACATTTGGATGTGATTAGTGTATAATTATGTATGCTCTTTGAGGGATACCAAGGTATCCAGAAGGTGCTTTGTTCCTTGACAACTGAATGTTTTGACGTTTAAGAAGGGAGACCCTTGAACCGCCCCTTCGTATACGAAAGTGAGGTGGATATACCACCAAGCATGGTTCAAGAATGAGTCACACGCAACGGACAAGGCTTTGGCGGCGAAATGGCAACAAAGTAACCGGTGGGATGCGCGTGGTTGACCAGTGTGACTTCGCTATTTCAATGGGGTATTGGTGAAAAGGAATCACAGATGTCTGTCTAACATCAGTAGGGGGATCGTTACCCCCATACCCCGCCATTTCAAGTATCTTGTAAAGCAAGGTAAACTCAGAAAGGTTCGCTACCACATGAGTCGGTTTTTGGTTTGTTTAGGTGCTCTGCTAGGCTTGCCCGGTTCGCCTTATTGCAAGAGGTGATTCAAGAGACTGCAAAACGGGATTAAGCACCACCACCAAGGTGTTCCCATGGAACAACGAGGCCGCGATGGACAGTCTGCGAAAAACAAACTTGTGATTTGTTCCTAAACCCCCGAATAGATTTCGCGGAGTGGACACAATAAGCGTTCGGGGTTTTGCATAATGCAGCATAGGATTCAGGGGTCGGCTTGTTCTTTCCTGGTCCGAAAACGCGGTGGCTTTGCTTGGTACCGGGCATCCACAAGCAAACTCCGCTTCATCAATTTCATTTTTCAATCCGATATAAACATGCAGTGCAGAATGGTGATTGCGTAAGCAGCCAACCACAAGTAAAGTACACTTGGTTGACGGGTTCAGACAGAAAACCCAGAAAATGCAACGAGTACGGGAAGAGTACGTCTGGTGTTGCAAGCCCACGGATACAAGATCGAAACACGTTGTGGTCGGATTGAAACCCTTTCATTGGGGATTGTTGTAGCGGCAGCAAATCGGTTTTTGATACCGAGAGTGAACGTTCGACCCGTTCATCCCCAGCCAAATGCTTTATTGTTCCCTGGGATAATGGCAGTCCAGCTCCCTCTGAAGGAGTAAGGTGAAAGTTCGACTCTTTCGGGAACAACCAATTTCGGAATCCAGCGCACGTTGGATGGGTGTTCCAACCACCAAGGAGGTGCAAGCGACGGCTGGAGTGGTTCGAGTCCACCGCCTGGTTCCTTTTCAATTTCATGCATCCGTGGGACATCAGCCGTCCGTCAGCCTTCCAAGCTGAAGTAGGCCAGGGCAGCACTGGTCGGATGCTCCATTTTCAATCGTTGGAAAGCTCAGGTACCGGGCTTCCATCGAGAAAGCATGTGGGTAGGGCAGTTTCCCACGCAAAAGTTAGGGTAAGAGTCCTCAAATGACTGCCGCCAATTTCAATGTTAGGGTCGCTCTCTAATAGAAAACTATTCCTGATGCCGGGGTCAGTAAGACACACAAGGGAAACGAATGCAGGATATCATGCTCGTTTCAGATAATGTCAATAGGGGTAAGAGTCCTCATCCCATTTATTTCAATGCGAACGTGGTACATCAGCAGTACACCAATCTGCCAGGTTGGATTAAGTGGGGGCAGCACCCATCGTTCGCTCCAATTTTCAAGTTCCCAATCTTTGTGGGATTCTGATTGGGTTGCCTGTGGGCGTGAAAAAGTCTTAAGAACCCCGATGGTTTCCAACGATGGTTCTTGAGTACATTCTTGTGGATAATTGAGTGAAGTCTATGGCTTGTCTGGTCAAACTCAAATGACTGAACAAACATAGTCCTCGAATGGAAAAGTCTCCTGAGTTGGAAACTTTCACTTTGACGTATGATTGAATTTGTTGCAGCAAGCGCAGACCGGTGAGTCCGTATTTCACAATATGTTCAATGTTATTTGAACCCGGGTAGCACCCAAAATACGAAACTCCATATCCAATGAACCTTGGGCTACGGCTGGCAAGGGCAGTTGGAAGTAGTTGCCGGTTGCGTCCCATGAAGACGGTGTACAATCGCCCGAGGATGGAAACGATGTCACTATGCAGTGGGTTGGTGGGTAGGAAGAAGAATGGGCCGCGCCACCGTAAAACGGGTCCACCATTTCATGTGCAAGAAAAGCTACTTGCGCAGAAGACAGTACCCCATGTGAGTGGGGCTAGTGGTGTAGAAGAGGTGGATGCATTTGACCAGCGCTGGGATCGCCACTGATACTTCATGACATGACTACGGTAAAAGTCCGCATTCTCACACCGATTTCGGCGTTCATCGCACAATGGCTAGACACAAATAGTTCAAAAAGGCAGAATACACGAAGAGTGAGACAGTGGTCCGAATCCCGATGTGTTGGTTGAAACCAAAGTGCGGGAATTCATGAACGCCATTTGCAAGCCAACGGCACGTAGACGAATCGGGCGTTGGTGAAGTCCCAAGAACGTGTTGGGCTGAGCTGGGGGAACATCAAACCCAGGGAACAACGGAGCCTACTCCGCGTAACGCCATGTCAAAGGATGTGCCATACGTGAAACAAAAACCTGTTCGCAGGTTATGGTTGTTGGGAAACTGGCAGAGAACCGCGTAAAACAACTTCTGCTACCATTTTTCGGAAAACGGAAAGTTGGGATTCATCCGCCAACTAGGGATTCCGTAAAACCGGAAACCTCGATGTAGGAATCATCAGGATGAACGCGCATAATTGGGTTGTTGCCGGCGTACTGCGCATAAGTTGGCAACAGTAAGAATCCAATCGGGGGTCCGAATCCCTCCATACCACAGCCTGTGGTATCGTGGCAGAGGCTGGCTGAATGCACTGCGCGTGAGGAAACATGGGAAATTCAAAGTCAAAATGTCTAAACGGCGGAGAGAGTTCATTTTGAGCGGGAAGACAACCCGTTGTTTTGGTTCTCCTCCCGTGTTTCCTTCGATTTCATTTTGCGCAAAACCTCGTTGATGGCGCATGTCCCTAACAAGGCATCTTAATGTGTTGGCCGTGCATGGCATAATCCCTGGGTTGAATAAATCTTGCCACTGTGAAAACTGCCATTTCAACGAGACCCTTTTATTGGACCGATATGTCAATGGTCAGACGAGGAGTCTCATAATCTCTAGGTTGCAGGTTCGAGTCCTGCTCGGTCCACCAATTTTTCAATGGGAGCGTAGCGGCCCCGTCTTATGAGCGGGAGATACCGTAGTGGTTCTTGAGATAACTTCAATCGTGGGTTCAAATCCTACCGCTCCTACCAATTTCAATGGGTCCGTGGCTCGAGTGTGATAAAGGCAACCGGTTTGCATCCGGTACAAATAGTGGGTTTAACTCCCATCGGATCCACCAATTTTAGAACCTGTAGCTCAGAAACTTAGAGCAAGGGAAACGGCCGGCTTAGTTGTCCCGCGCGAAGGTTAAAGCCCTTCCAGGTTCTGCATTTCAAAAAGCCACAGTCGCATAGCCTGGTCGATTGCACTGGTTTTGTAAACCAGTATCCGATAAGGGTCGCGTCCGTTCAAATCGGACCTGTGGCTCCAGTTTTTGCTGAGGTCGTATAGTCTGGTCGATTACAATGGCTTCGTAAGCCATTATGCTTCTGGCATCACGTCAGTTCAAATCTGACCCTCAGCTCCATTTGGCTAGGGTGGCTGAGAGACCGAAAGCGCGTCCATGGTAAGGACGTATTCCACATCGTCAGTTTGAATCTGACCCCTAGCTCCAATTTGAATTAGACCATAGGTGACAGCCTATGGTCTTTTCATTAAATTTATGTATAATTTATAGTAAATACTTTTATGGAGTCACTGTCATGACTTCAACAACAAAAAGGTAAAAACAATGAAATGTGAAAAATGCGGTAACGAACATGATGGTTCTTATGGAACAGGTAGATTTTGTTCAGAAAGTTGCAAACAAGCATATGTTGCTGGTAAAGTAAAACATAGAAAAAGTGGATTTGCAATAAATAATCCAAACCCAAAAGCAAAGTATGGAACGTGGAAATGCCGACTTTGCGGAATCATTTTCAATACACGGGCAACCTTAAAACAACATATGAATTTGGAACATCCATATGACAAATCTCATGCGTGGAATTATGGAAAGACAAAAGAATCAGATAAACGTCTAAAAATCGCATCGGAAAAACTTTCAATAAACATGAAACGTTATTTGGCTTCGGGAAAAGTACGCAAACACATATGGAATGATTCTGAACGTAAAGCCCAATCTGAACGAGCAAAGAAAAACAAAATTGGAGGCTATCATAAACATGGTGGACGTGGAAAAAGAGGATGGTATAAAGGATATTGGTGCGATAGTTCATGGGAACTTGCTTATGTCATATACAATCTTGAACACGATATACATTTTGTCAGAAACAGAGTTGGATTTGAATATGAATATGGAGGAATGATTCGGAAATACTATCCCGATTATATTCTTGATGATGGAACTTATGTCGAAGTAAAAGGATATGAAGACGAAAAGGTTAAAGTAAAACACAAAACATTTATTTCATCTGGACACATATTAAATGTCATAGGAAAAGAGGAGATAAAACCATACCTTCAATACGTCATCGAGAAATATGGAAAGGACTTTACAAGGCTATATGAATGATGTATAATATCATATGACAAACAAAGAATTAATAGCCAAACTTTCTGAATTTCCCGAAGATTCCGAAGTTGATTTCTGTCTGTTTTCAAACTTGACACCAAGGCGTTGTGACGTTAAGGATAACCACGTCATGATTAGGCGGTCGCCTCATACGGGATTGCTCTACATCATGCTTGACCTTGAACCCTATTGGGAAGAGGACATCAAGCGTTCCTTGGCAAGGAATTTTAATTAGCTTCCCAATGCGCGTTCGGACGTCTAGCCACGTTTCTGCAGAATCTGTGGCGGCTCCGTCCAACTGCCTTTGGGGTGTGTCCACGCAGGTTAGCGGGTTGGCGTGGACTTCATACGGTCAGCACAGACTCCCAAATCCAACAAACCCAACATAGATGAGTGTGCGTTCTATGCTTGGCTGGATCCAAAAACCCGCGACCATTTATCAAACG
>Ga0255061_10000029_pt1 | contig 27727 bp, 20 predicted proteins | sample 174RNAGHGhighgp2_FD_183093 | JGI IMG/M metagenome (GOLD analysis project Ga0255061, IMG submission 183093) | Metatranscriptome of sheep rumen microbial communities from Palmerston North, Manawatu-Wanganui, New Zealand - 1742 RNA GHGhigh gp2... | ecosystem: Host-associated > Mammals > Digestive... | reverse complement strand
CTCCCAACAACTTATTATTACAAAATCAAAAACCTTTCCTTCGTAATATTTTTTTCTTGATACTTGTACTTTTTCATCCAATCTTGTGTCTAAATATACAACCTCTTTAAAGTAACAAGCCAATATTGGAACTATTGGTATAAAGAACGAATCGCCACTAATACAAATTGATTTGTCGCTGTCAATTGTTTCATTTATAACGACAGATGATTCATGAGAACCTCTAAAAAGTTTATGGTATTCAGTTCCACACGCACCATATTTTTTATCCCATTTATCTGTTGCATTTGTAAGGCATTCAAAATTCTCATGTTCACAAACGCGCTCGCCGCCAATATCTAACGTAAATTTATAATCCTTTTTTGGCCACAAATAAGAACAATCAAATCTAACCCCACCGCTACTTATTAAATAAGATGGTTTTGGATATTCATTTGTTATGTACGTGATTTTGTCAAAATCATTAATATCAAAATTAAAACCCAACAATAACGAAAGATATGGAATTATAATACGATAGTAAGACGATGTTGTTATGTGATGTCTATTGTCTTTGAACCCTTCATAATATCTACAATTAAATTGTCGCATATCCACAAGTTTCGTTTGGTCAAAATACTTACTGTCTAGTGATTCTGGGTTTGTGAATCTACTATAAGAATAAATCGTATCACCAGGATTACCCCATAATAACCAATATATATTATCCTTATTCTTACAAAGAATAGCCATCATAACTTATTTTAAATAAATTTATTATTCATTACTACCACCACGCATTACATCACGTTGTGGCCTTATTTGTGGCTTCCAATTCAGCCTTTATTTCAGACACAACGCGAGTGTCGCCTTTAAACCCTATAAACTCCTCGTTTCCGTCAAACGGAATAAGGCTACTGGCTGTAAACCTTATTGTCGGGTCATATAAAACGTGCTTGCTTTCTTCTTTGTCATAGTACCACACAATATGTGGGACTATTCTAAATTCGTTAGAAACACCTCTAGTTTTGAAATATATAAGAACCTTGTCAAACGGGTTGAATTTATGGTCTTTGTATTTTTCAAATAATTGTGTGAGCCTTTTATATTGCTCCACTTCTCTTTCTGTTATGTCATTCATGTCTATATTCTATTTTAGCTTTTCAACAATGTAATTAGCCTTGTCTATGATTTCTTGTACTTTTACATACTCATCTTCTGTAATAAGTTTCGGATTAATACATTCAACTTTTGTCTTGTCAGATGTAACATCAGCTATCAATATAGGCTTTATTGTTTCGTCAAATGAATTCGTAAAATGCTGTAATATTTCACTAAAATAAGCTGGTCTGTCTTCCTGTTGAATATGTTTCAAACCAACATAAAAAATTAATAAAAGTTTATCTTTATCGTTCATTATTTCCAATATTCATATATTCCTTTTGTTATTTCATATCGGCCATCCTTGACCCAATAAGACCAGCATTTCCTGTTATAAGCATACTTTTCTTCATATTATATAAATCTTAATTTATTAAATCATTTTTAGATATTTGTCCTAATATTATATCTACATTATTTTTCAGTCTTTTGTCAATTGGATTTAAATGTTCAGCCATCAAGCCATACATTAATGAATCTTTTTTACGACCACTATAATAAGCCATTAATGACAGTTTATCATAAAGCCATGCATCAGACTTGGTATTCATTGACGAATCTGTATTTTGTAAATATAACAATAAAACGTTATAAGCATTTTCGTATAATGGAACATATTTCAACCAAAAATTTCTGTCATATTTTTCAAACGCATGGCATCCAAACGGTAATTCACCTGACAGCTTAAACTCTTCCTGTACGTGGCATTCAATTGAAAATTTACGAGCAATATCAATTGTCGGAATATTTAAAATATTCCCATAATTCATAGAGAAAAATAAATCATCAAGCCATCTATATGGCGTGTCTATATCTCCATTTTTATTAATATAATTTATCATGGCAGAAATCTTTCTCAAACTAAACCCACCATTTCCGACCATTTTCCCTTCTTTAACAAAATCTTCCATAAAGAATGGGGCGCCAATATAATCATAGTCTAAACTACACCAATATTCCAATTTGTCGTAAAAAACAAAAGCGTCTAATTGATATATTAACATATATTGATATGAATCAAAATATTCATAAAACGTTTTTTCTGAAACAAACTTAGCGTAATTCTCTCGATTCAAAAAATGTTTTTTGTCTACATAAATTACTGACAACTTGGTTTCGTGACTAAATATGACTTTATATTGAGCTATATCTATTGAATTATGCGTTAAAAAACATATATCATACCTTTTGCTCAGTACAACTCTTAACTGTTCAAGAGAAGCTAGCTCACCGTCTGTCAAGTCATTAAACTCTTTATAAATTGGAACTACAATTACACACTGGTTTAACATACCAATAAAATATTTAAGTACTTCTTCATTTTATTTTTTTATACAAAAATATAATTAAATCATTTATAAATTTCAAATAAAAAAGGCGACAAATATTGCCGCCGTTTAAATTTGCTAAGTGTATGTTAATTACAAGCATTTTCCCCATCCACAGTTTGGGCAATGAATACATCCACCTTCTCTGATTAGTTTCTCACCACATTCTGGGCAAATATCATCCAATTCAGATGTTTCCATATACTTTGACAATACTCTGCCAATTGCCTTCGGGAATGACACTATACTATCAGCACATTTATCTTCCAACTTCACAATATCCTCAATTCTCATTCCAGTCCTCAAATTTCCACTTACATGGAGTGCAACATTTCTGTATTCACGTTTTTCGCTCCAATCAATAATCTTATAAATTGAATCTTTAATAGCGTCTGTTTCAATCTTATTTAATTTATGGCCGTCATTAACAATTTCCGAAATTTTGGAAACTTCATCATTAATGTTGTAAATGCCTGGCTCAATAGCTATATTATCAATCGTAAGAATGTCAGATTCGAATTTATATTCACGTTTTTTAACTCTGATAACTTTACCTCTATGGTTTTTCACCTTTTGGCAATTATCACATGGAAGTGCAAACAATTCGTAAGGTTTCCCGTCCAATAATCCTACAATAATAATAAAATTTTCACCTTTAACCTTCACTTGATAATAATCAGCATCCAAACTTTTTGGGCGTTTTGGAGCATTGACTGTATTGAATACACACTCATTGTTCTTCTTTTCAGTCCTGTTCAAAATTGCCACTCTTTTACAACCGTCTCTGAAAATAGTGACTCCCTTCAACCCAGATTCCCAAGCGTACATATAAATGTCATAAACATCTTGCACCGTTGTTTTTTCTGGCAAATTTATGGTTGAACTGATTGATGCATCAATATTTTCCTGTAACGCTGCTTGCATTTCAATTCTCTCTTTAGGTGAAATCATATCAGAACTGATATAATAATCTGGAAGTTTCTCTTCATCAACTTCATTTTCACCAAAATAATCTAAAACACATTGTGGATAAACCTTATAATCAGTTTCACCAATTGATTTAGTGCTTCTAATATAAAATAGTGCAAACATTGGTTCACCACCACCAGCTGTTGCATTCAGCATCGTTGAAATAGTACCTGTCGGTGCAATTGTTAAAATCTGACTATTCAACGGATATCTACCCTTATACTGTTCTGCAATATATGGCTCGACTTGTTTTTTGTAAAATTCAGAATCGAACATATTTGGATATTCTTTACCTTCAGTATTTAAATCGCAAGATTGTTCAAATGCTGCTATAAGCATTGTTTTTGTGATTTCCCTAGCAACATCTTGCGCTTGTTTAGACCCATATTTTACACCCATTTTAATTAATGCACCAGCAAGGTCAAATATGCCAAGTCCAATTTGTTTATAATCTCTCGCTGTATCTCTTTGTACTTGTAATGGATGAAGCTCTCCACCTTCTTTTTGGATGTCGTTAAGCCATCTTGTAGCTATTTTACAATCATTCGCAAAAGCTTTATAATCAAATAATCCATTTACAACATATTGATAAAGATTCATTGAACCAAGAAGGCATGCGCCACCATTTGGTAATGGTTCTTCAGCACAAGGGTTTACACCAGCATATTCAAAATCTTTATTTTCTGACATTAAGTGATAAGACGAAATTCTATTCCAATAAAGAATACCTGGTTCACCATAATCCCAATTGTTTTTTGCCAGCTGCATAAACAATTCCTTCGCCTTAATTTTTTTCAAATACACTGGCCCACAATTAGTTTCAACCATTACAAGCTCATTATACTTGTTTATCGCGTTAATCTCTTTATCGCTAATTGTCATATCGCATGGCCAGTGAAGAATATAATCATCATCATTCTTAACCGCTTCCATGAATTTATCATTAACACGAACGCTGATGTTTGCATTTGTGATTTGGTCCGTATTAGCTTTAATATTGATGAATTCAGTTACATCTGGATGCGATACATCCATGCTAATCATAAGGGCGCCTCGTCTTCCGTTTTGACCAATTGTACCAGTAACTACATCAAATGTCCTCATAAAACTAACAGCACCAGTTGTTGTTCTAGCAGAATTTTTAACAATAGCGCCACATGGTCTTAATTTTGAAATATCGATACCTACACCACCACCATAGCTATAAGTTCTAGCCATTTTTGAACATGTATCATAAATGCTTTCGATTGAATCATCAACAGACAAAACATAACAATTTGACATTGTGGACTTTATTGATTTATTATCAAGTCCCCTATTTGATAATATTCTCCCGCCAGGAATAAATTTTTTCTCAATAAATAATCTCTTATAGTCTTCATTACCGCCAGTAATTCTATCACACCATTCTTCAAATGTTTCACCTTCTTGAAGGTACTTTTTATTGATAATATCAATACTTAATTGATTCCCATTAACCCATTCTTCAACAGAGTTTACTTTTGTAACATTATACATATTATATTCTCTTTTATAATTTATTCCTCTTATATTTTCATATAAATACAAAGATTCCAGCAATAAATTTTACTTTACTGGAATCTTTTTTTTGTCACCTTAACTATTTGGAATATCGTTATGTCCAGTATTAATCACTCCTACAAAATTGCCATTTCCAGCTGAATGATTATTCATTATTTCTGAATGAGACGCGAATTGTCTTCTTGTTTCTAAAAGATTTCGTGTTAGTTGTATTCGATTTTCCTCTTTCAAACGAGAAGATTCTTCCTCCCAAGCCAAGGTATCGTTAAATTCTTGTGTTTCGTCACAAGAAATTGTACAGGTTCCGTTATCAAAATAAACATTATTGAAGATTTTACCAGACCGCCCAGACCTGTTTTTAAGCACTGCTATAACTGCTCTGCTATTATTAATATCATCAATTGCCCTGGCAATTGACAGAATCAATTGAGCTACGTGAATTTTCTTTGAGGAGCCACTTGCTTGGTCCATTCTCACAACCTCTGGGCTGTTCATACTGTCTTTGGTTCCCTGTGTTGGTACCCATATGGCGCAATCTAAATCGTGTGCCATATTTTCAAGCTTACGCATCGTTATACCTTCACGAGTCCATTCACTATCGCTGGCATATCCACCCTTTTCTGGAGCTAGACATTCAAAATAATCAATAGAGATGAGGTCTGGCTTGAATCCAGTATTAATCAATTTTTTAACAAAAATTTCGATATCACTCGCCGACTTTGTACCAGTTTTAAAATGCTTCAATCTTAAATTTTGTTTCAAAATCTCCCTATCTGGAAAATTATTCAACAACGTTTCTATCTCATCTCTGTCTACATTTGTCAATCTCTTCATTTTAACAGCCTCACAACGTGTGATTTTGGAGAAATGCTTTCTAGTCAAGTCAATATCATCATCCTCAAAAAATATTTGTAAGACTTTAAAACCACTATTATTGTTTATATCGCACCTATATGATGCGGCATACGCGTCAATTGCGGTTGTAAATGATGTTTTGCCAAATCCAGCTGGGGCGATAAGTAATCCTAATTTTCCTTTATCTAAGCCTCCTCCAAGTACTTCATCAAGCTTTGATATGCCAGTTGGGATTGAAATGGTATAATCATTTGCCAAAGCCTTCTCTTGTAGTTCAAATATATTAAACCCAAAATCATCCTCTTGTCCGACCATTGTTGCATCGTCCCACAATTTTTTGCATTCGTCATACCTATCAATATCTCCGTTTCCAGCAATTTCAAGAATTTTATTAGCTACCTTGATTAAATTTTGCTGTTTGAAAAATTTTAACGCGTTTTCCTTAACTAAAGAATATCCTTCATAACTTACTTCAAATTTAAGCTTATGAATTAAAGCCTTCCATTCCTCCAATTCAATTTCAGTTTTGGCCTTTTCGCTTAACAAAAAGCCCATTATTTCATACGAAGGAACAACACCTTCTTTAGCATAATAGTCTTTGATAGTGCCTACAAAAGTTCTTAAAAGTGGGTCTGTAAATGCGTTTTGGTCTGTAATAGACACCAAATCCTCAAAAAACTTAGAATCCTCAATAAAAATCTTTACGAGTTTATATTGGAACCCAACATCTAAATAACCTAAATTATTTTTATTAAGTATTTTTGCCATTTAAACGAATTATTTTAAAAAGCTCCATACATTAGTTTATTACTGTCATTACTCCATGCTTCCATAATTGCGTCTGGACTTGTTGTGTATTTTGAATTATCCTGAATACTGCAAGCGGCACAAATAGTCTTAATAATACCATAAACAAGGTCGTTTTTACCTTCAACCATTTTGTAAAGGGTATATTGCTCAAGAGTTAGACGATTCTTATCTTCATTCTCAAATCTAAATTTCTTATTTGACAAGTCAATTTTATCCCTCATAAACTTAGGATAATTTCCATCCCACATAATAGAACTCACTTCTTGACCATCAACCTTGAACGCTAGTTTGTATGACGTTTTAGTAGCTTCTACTGTACTAGTAGTGAGCTCTCCATCATCAAACTTAGAGCCAATAGCCGTCGGACCTTTGTCACCCCAAAAATAATCTGTTTTGTCATTGCCCCTAATGACAATTCCTTCTCCAAACGTCATTCCTGCACAATGTTCTGGATTAGCAAAATAAGATTTCATCTCTTCTTCTGAAGAAAAGACTCTCGGAGCATAAATGTCCAAATAAACATGAGCTTTATCTTTCAAATCTCGTTCAATAACACTCACACACTTACGAAGTGCCGACGTAAGCTCGTAAGAACGAAGAGATGTCGGATTAAAACTATTAATCTTAAAATAGCGTTGACAAATAATGTTACCGCCAGTTGTTAATACAAACTCGAACCTTTCTTTATAGTCACGTGGTTCATATGACTGCTTTCTGATTTCTGCCATTTAAACAAAAATTAATGTTAAACAATAAATTAATAAAAACCATCTTGGTTACCCAAGTTTAAATTATAATACATAGTTTTTTTCAAATTAGCAATGATTTTCTGAAATAAACTCTTCGTACCTTTGTTTTTCCCTGTCAGACAATTCTTTAAAAGGTCTAAAAAATGTTGAAAAAGAACCAGCATCCTTCCAAATTTCTATGTTATTTTTGGAAATCATTGAATAAAGGTTCTCAAAAGACCTACCTTCTGGGTCCAAAGGAGCGTACATAACCGATTCTATATCGTTTTCTGCCGATTCGGTCAATAACGGATGTTTAAGGTCTATGATTTTCTTGTTTATCTCATAGAAATCACCGTTATATTCCTTGTTTGATACACCGTTTACAATGTTTTCGTGCCATTGTAACGGTTTTTTCTTCTCGTTTTTTCTCTCTTCTATCTTTTCTTTTGCTCTATCTATGACTTCTTCTATGGTCACTGGTCTTTCTGCTATTTCTGGCATCAATTCCATTAATCTTGCTTCTGAAAGACCCTTGATATTACCTATATTGTCGGATGTGTCACCACAAAATACCTTTTTTAATAGCACATTTTCAACTGGAAATCCCTTAATGCGTTGAAAATTACTATATTTAAGGTATTTTTTTGTCATTCTGTTATATAATGACACTGTTGGACTGATTAATTGCGTTAAATCCTGGTCAGCGCTGACAATGACTATCTTTTCTTCTGGCTGTTTATGATTTACATAATACGCAATGAAGTCATCGCCCTCTGTTTTATCGTCAAATAACACCCTTATCGACATTTCAACACAGAAAAGCATGATTATATTCCTTTCACGCTCGAAATTCTCATCAACAATATCCTTTTCGGTCTGTCTTTTGTTTCTTTTCTCTATTTCTTCATCAGTTAATTCTTTTTTTCTATCGTTTTTACGTTCTTTTTCCTTAATAAACTTGGTCATACCCTTAATTGTCTGGTTAAGACGTTTCCAATAGTCTGTTTCTTGTCCACTACTCATCATGTGCTGGGCATATTTTTTATCTCTGTTTGCCTTATACTCGTTATAAAGCTCATATCTCAATATACCAGAATCGGTATCATCAAAAACAACATAAACATAGTCATATTTAATGGCTTGTAACATCATTCTTACTTGTAAGAAGAATTGAAACACACCACCGTAATGTTTGCCATCGGCATTTTCCTTTGTATCAATCAAACATTGCCTCAACAGGTTGTTTCCATCGATAATAAGTGTATAAAATGTCTTGTCTGAGTTGTCTGAATATTCTTGCCGTATAATTGGTCTAATTGGTTGGGCCATAAAAACAAAATTAATCATTATTTCTTATAATAATACATAAAAAAAACGAGAATTTAAAGAATTCCCGTTTATAAAATATTAATTATTGGATTAACTTTGCCCTTTACATAATCAATAAACTTCTGTGGAGATGACTCAACGTGTTTTATCATTGGAATATCCTCTCCATTAGGTTCATATCTGAAAAGTGATATGAAATATGTGTAACCACCTATCAGATTTGGATATACACTTACATATCCATGATAATTTCTTTTCTTAAATTTTCTTCCCCAAGCATAACCGTTTAACGTTGTCTCCTCTTTCATGGCAAACATTCTAATAACATCTTCTTTAGATATTTCGCCTCTTTCGTTCTCTTCATTATTAATATTATTTGTCTCTGCGTTCTCCATTAATAGCAACACAGAGTTCTTTACCATATTTTTTATATCAGATTCTAAAATTTTTATAATAACCACAATTTAATTCTATTATTCTATAAATAGATTAAACTTGTTAATTTTCTATTCCATTCCATCTCTTTATTATTTTTGATATAATTGGATTACGAACAATATCTTCTTCTGTAAATTGCAGAAACCCTATTTCATCTATATCCTGCAAAACCTCAAATGCAAAATCAAGTCCGCATTTGTCTTTTGACTTTTTTATGTCTCTTCTATCAATTTGCTGATTGTCGCCAAGAAAAATCATTTTACTGTTTCTACCTATTCTTGACAATATTAATAACGTTTCCTGTTTGTTGAGATTTTCAGCCTCGTCGACTATTATAATACTATTGTCGAATGTTTTACCTCTTAAAAATGACACAGCTTCTTCCCTTATAATGTCATTTTTCAATAGAGTTGTTAATATTTCGCTTGAATTCATGTTTCCGCTTTCATCGAGTATTTTCTGGATTGTAAACTCGATAGCATCCATATATGGCTGCATTTTTTCATCAATAGTTCCTGGCAAAAGTCCAATAGGCATTGACGATGATTCCACATTGGGGCAGCATATTATTATTTTATTATATCCGCCGTTTTTTAATAATTCCAATGCAGTCTCTGTTGCAATATACGACTTCCCAGTTCCAGCAGACCCTTGGCAAAATACTATTTCTTTGTCTTGAATAAGTTTGTGCAAATCTTTTTGTTTTTTATTTTTGCACTTTAGGCCAACCTTAAATGATGTTAATTGCGCTATTGTTGTGGTACCTTTTGGAACTCTTGACATTTTGTCAGTTAAATACATAGCTTCATCTTCATCAAGCGATTTCATTAAATCTTGTTTTCTAGACATAAAAGTGTTTTAAATCATTATTATAATAAAAAAAGGCACAACATACCTTTTTGTATTATGTGCCATTTTTCGTTATTTCACTAGTGATTTTCATCAAAGTATTACTTTGTCATAAATAGCAAGATTTATAATAAACTCATCATTCAATCGAAACGCCATCTTCTACTGTTTCACCAAATGAAATATTACCAATATCTTGAATTTCTGAATTATTTCGTTCAAGTATGCGTTTCATCGCCAAAGGAACTTTAGTCTTTTTGAATTCATCCTGTTCTTCTTTAGATGAGCCTATAATTCCAAAACCAGTACATATAAATTCTCCTTCATAAGTTAAATCATACGGTGATGGTAACTGATTTTTAAGTACCTTAATTTTTGTTAAAATACCCCAATTGTAGTTCAACCCTTTTGATGTCGCTGTTAATCGCTTAATTGACGCCTTTAATTGCCCGCCAAGTAAGAATATTAGTCTCGAACGATACGTTACCGATTTTCCACCCTTTAACTCAAGACTAGGAGGTCCAACTGGATTTGTTGTTGAGTCGGTCCAAACTTTATTTACCACTATCATTGTGTTGGTGTATTTTGACGACACTTTTCTTGAACCTGGAATAAGGCTTTCCATGATATCTTGTAGGGCGACGGATATAGTTCCAGCGTCAAACATATTGTTTCCAACTTTGCTGTTATATGATTTTAATCCTCCTATGCTTCCTATTGAATCCCAAACAAAAAGCAAATTATATGGTAGTTCACCATTTTCCTGCATTTCCAAAAACGACTTGATTGAATACGCCATATCTTCAATCACAGCTGTAATCCTTTTTTTACCGCCTTTCTTGCCTGTAGAGTAATCTATGTCACCGTACATTTCGCGCAAAATAGCACTGTTGAAATAGAAAAAATCTCCAGTCCATTCAATAATTTTTTCTACCTCTCTAACTTCGCCAGTTTCTGGGTCTTCTTCTTCAACAACACCATAAACTGGCTCGGCATTAAAGCCCATATCTATGGCATAATTAAAGTCGAAATTGTTTTCTGTGTCATATATAATCGGAATTGTATTTTGCCTCTGTGCTGCCACTATAGCATGATTAATCAAGGTTGATTTGCCAGTATTTGAATGACCACAAATTGTGCTTACATACCCGCATGGGAATCCTGGTAGTTTCACAGCGTCCTGAAACGCTTTGGGCATAATAAGCCATTCCATTTCTTTATCTGCATTGCTTGCACCTTCTATGTTCCCTTTATCAACACTAACACTAATCCCCATTTTTGCTTTTAGGTCGGATATTGTTGATTTTTTAGTTATTGGGGTTTTCTTTTTTGGTTGAGCCATATTTTTGATTTTTTTAATGTTTATTTTTTTGTTAATATTTTATATCATTGCATATAATACTTATTTTTTGCTTTCTGGAAAAAACATTTTCGGCATAAAGATACATATCTGCCTTTATCGCCAGGTTCAATTTGTTCTCCATCTAACTCTAATTCCATATCTTCATTAATCCTAGCGTTAAATATAGTTTTGCTTCCACAAAAACAACTAGATTTGATTTCGTCAAAACTGTCTGCTATTTCAAATAATCTTTTTGATGCTGGAAACAGATGTGTTGTGAAATCAGTTCTTAAACCGTAACATAAAATGTTAATATTAAACATATCAGCTATTGCAGCTAATTCGTCTATTTGATTTTCGGTTAAAAATTGTGCTTCATCAACCAAAATCCATTTTAATTTGTCGATACCATTTACTACTTCATAACTGGTGTTGTAAATGTCTGATATTAATGTAAATAAATTATCTGTCGGAGTAATCTCGATGCATTTACGCTGTTTTCCATCTCTAGAGCGAACAACATCGCCACCATCTCTTGTGTCTATATTGCTTTTAAATATTAGAAACGGAATATTGTGTTCTGAAAAATTATTTGCTGTGGCTAATAGTTGTAAGCTTTTGCCACTTCCCATACAACCGTATTTAAAAATTAACTTACCTCGTCCCATTAATTACAAATTTACTATTATTAAAGTCAAACAACCCAAAAACTGGGTTGTTTGTTATTTATTAAAGCGGTAAATCATCGTCATTAATCATTAATGATTCAACTAAATTGTTTCTATTTGTTGTATTATTAACTGTATTGACGTCTGTTTGCCCATCAATCATGTCGGTAATTGCTTTCTCGGCATTTTCTATTTCCTCATTGGCGTGATTTTTCTCTTCTTCTTTTTTCTTGTCAATTTCTGCTTTATCAACCCAAGAATTTGAAGCTCTATCATACCAAGGCACTTTCATTTGGGCAACCAAATTTAAATAATCATATGGTTTACAAGTAAAAACATCTTGCCACGTTTTTTTGTCGTAAATCCATTTTTTCATTAGTTCTTTATCGTCTGAAAGAGGACTACGGTCGCTATCATCAATAATTGTTGGTGCAGAAGTGCCTTCAGAGGTAATTGTAACATTCAAATCTCTACCTTCATAAATGTCTAAAATGTTTTCTGTTTTACCTTTTTTCTCAGCGCTTTCTTTTCGCATTTTATAAAGGTTAAGTATTTGATTATAAGGGTCAGTCTTATCGTATCTGACATTGAATTTCCAAAATTTTACGCCCTCGTCTTCTTTACCTCGTTCAATACACCTACAAATAACACCTTCTTTGGCAAGGCTATCTGTTGATAGTTTTTGCAATTGTTTCTTTTTAATCGGGTCATCTGTTTTTGTAGATTCAAGATACGCAGCCCTATTTAATTCGCAATATGGACAATTATTTCCAAATTTTTCATGATTAATATCTGGATTCTTAGACAAGCAAATGTATGATTTATACGGTTTATCTCCTGGATTAACCATGTCTTTTGGCACCTGTACATTGTGGAGATGAACCTTTACAAATGGATTGCCTGTTTTTAAATCCATAGGCAATAATCTAATAGTGATTGTTTTCTCGGTTTCGTCTTTTTTTAAACGAACGTTCAAATAGTTCTTTATGTCAAAATTACTATTTGGTTTTACTACCCGTTCTTCTTTATTATCATCAAAAACAATTGAATCGGGTGTGATGTTAGGTAAATCAATTAATTCTCCCATTTTCAAAATTTTATTAAAAATTATAATTCGATAAATTGTTATTCTAATTTATATTACAAAAAAACTCTATAAAAAACAAAGCCAAATACACCAATATTGGCATATTTGGCACATAATTATTAAATTAATATCCAAAAATATTTCTCAAATCATTGTCGTATTTAAAATCATTCGCAACAGATTGATAATTTGTAAAATTATCAATATCGTCCTTTGTTATTTTATATTGAGGGTCATCGGCGCCATTATTATCGTCATCTGGACTATAATTATCTGGCGCATAATTGTTCATATACTCATTTGGAGTTATAGCGTATGGACTAGACTTAGCCGACCTCATTGTAAGTCTCTGCATTGGAGTTGGATTATGTAGTTCTACTTCTCTTTTGACACTATTTAACAAATTATCGACTTTCGTATCTGAATCGTCGATTTTTTGCATAATTCCTTTTAACGCGTGTATTATGCTTTTAAATTTATCTGATAACAAATCAACTTTCTTTTCTGTTTTTTCTTGTGAATCAGTTAAATCGTCAACATCTATTACCTCTTCGTCTTCTGCTGGCTCTGATTGAATAGCATTGTCTTGTTGCATATTTTCAGCGCCGCCCATTCCGTCTATTCCACTATTGGAATCAACACCTTGCGGAGCGAACCCTTCTGGAGGATTTGCTGGTTCATTTCCTTGTTGAGGTGCTCCGCCCATTCCAGGGTCTCCCATGCCAGGGTCTCCGCCCATGCCAGGGTCTCCCATACCAGGGTCTCCGCCCATATCTTGGTCCCCCATACCAGGGTCTTCCTGCATGTCTGGTTGTTCTTCTCCAACCTCGTCAACGGTGTCACCTAGATTTGTATATTCATACATGATTATTCTGTTAAAGATGTCCTTAAAATCCTTTCCTTTCATGATATTAGTCGTTAAGAATTTGTTTATTATCCTCTGTTAAAATAATCTTTGATGATTCTGTTCTCTCAATGATACCTTTATCTTTTTTCAAAACTTTTGTTTCTGGTTTTAACTCTTGTACAATCTCTTGAGCCAAATCAAATTTATTGTCATCAGTTGTCATAATATCTTGTTTTTTACTTGATTTATTTTTAGACTTTTGTTGCTTTTTTTCATCAGCAATATCATTATCTTTAACTACATTTTCTTCGCTATTCTTTTTTGATTTTGCATCATTATCAATATCAATCTTTGTTGATACAACAATAGGATAGCTTCTTGACATTATATTTTTTTTAAAGAATCTTGATTTCATATGCTTACACTATTTGTTATAAATAGTTTAATTTATTGTTTATTCACACAATTTAACGGCCAAATACATAGAGTCTTGTAAAAATGTTCTAACTATATAAGGAAAATCATACTGGTTTGTATAAACTTTAACATTACCCATAGACTTTAATTCCAACAAAAATCGGTTTTTATCCATACCGTTATAATCTATATCCCTAAGCGATATCCCTGTGATTTTATTATCGTTGTTAATACAAATGTATATCATATCATTGCAAAGAAAACAATTACAAATATTTGATGCTGTAATTTCCTCAAATAGTAACATCTTTGATGTCCTGTCTTCTGTTAATACATTAAAAAATGTATATTCGATAGATTTTTTTTGGGCTGTTAGGCATAGTTTTAAAAAGTCATCAATCCTTTTTTCGTAAATATGCCTATGTTCTCTCGGACCAAACGACCAATAAGCGTTATCGTTTAGTTTCCAATCTAAAATTGTGAAATTTTTGTCAAAATTTTTAGCATTCTCAAGACCAATTACCAATGTAGGCAAATTTGGAATTAAATTTTCCTTTTTGTCAGTTACATTACACCAAGTCGCATCTAAAAATTTATTTTTAGTAAAAATATTTCCAATTTTTTTCATTTATCCCAAAATTTTTTATAAAAATACAAAAATATATTATAACAAACAAACACTACTGTAAGGAGTCTACATATTTTTTAATAGCATTAACGTGCATTGTAGCAATCGCCTCCTTTCCTTCATTACTATTTAACCAACCTTGAGACAAATAATATCTACCTTGTGGGTTTTTACCTTTATAGCCTTGAGTTTTATCTAATGCACTCCTTGTTAATGCCTTTCTGCATATTTCACTGGCTGGATATGCGTCAAACCAATTAAAAGTTACTACACTTGCGCAAGAAAGTGATGGGCCGTAATCAACAGCTTTTGTTTCTCCAGCCACAATAACACCACTTGTCTGATTAGAACTCATCATACCAGGTGTCATTTCCTTATAATAGCTTTGTTTTTGTATGAGTTCACGAACTTCTGCGGCGAAAAAATCTGCCAGTTTTTTAGAATCTTCTGTCGCAACTATTTGGCCTCCAGTCGTTTTACCGCCATAGAATATTTTAAAATAGTTAGATGACCCAGTATTAAATCTTGGAACTACAGATATTACAGCGTCTTTTCCGAACTCTTTTATGAACCCTTCTGTTTCCGACATCAAACATGCATTTGTGGTTGTATGGTTGCCATCTTTGTTACACATCTGCACATTAAATTTAGTGCCATCCTTATATTTCATCCCCTTTAGTTTTTTAATTATATGGTTTTCAACCAAATCATAACTAATTTTCCACGATGCTGTCTTGTTCACAAAATTAGGACCGTATGCTGGAGTTATACATATTAACGGGTGCAAATTGTTAACTTTGGTTTTATCAAAATCAATAGTACCTGCGACACCCTTTTGCGGTACATACGTATTATCCTCAACAAATTGCCCTTGATACAATGGGTTGTTTGTTGAATATAAATCACCTTGTCTACTTCCATTCGCGCCGCCGCTTCTTAATACCGCACCATCGCTGATTGGTAATGCATATTTATTAATTCTGACGCCAGTAACCGTAGTGACCATATTGCCTGGCGTTATTGAATGTGTTACTTTAATCACCATATAAGCTCCGCGCCAAAAAGGAACGTTGTTTAACTGAAAATACATTAAAGGCATTATCTGGATATTACCCATCATTTCAAACGAACACTCATAAGAATAAGAAGTTCTTACTTTATACAAATCTTGTCCAAAAAACGACATTTCTTTTGGCGCTTCTGACCCTTTTGACGCAATATAACTGGCAGCTGCTAATGATGCTTCCGTTATTGTTGTGCTTTCTGTGTTTAAAGTTAAATTCTTGAAAAATGATTGGTTTTGTTTTGCAAATGTAACACCAAATGCTGGAATCGAATATCCATCATCACTAAACGTGTCTTTTATCTCTTCTGCTGTTAAATCTAAAATCCCATCGTCAACATATTGGTCAGTACCTAGGTGCTCAGATGGTTTATATGTGTACATATACACAAAACACGATGAATCTCTATGCCAATCATACGATTCAAATGGTATTGCTTTGAACATAGATGCCACATCATCTTTAAAAACCCCAATCTTTTGCGGTAACGCTATTAAAAAACCACCAGTATGTTGCGCTATTTCTGATAGGTATTCAAATATTGACTTACTAACCTGCACACTTGAGCCGTAAGAGCCATTTAACTCTGATGACGGCATACAAGACGCCACCCATTCAGCAACTCTATTTACATTGGCTAAAATTTGATATCCAATATCATGATATAAACTATCTACATACACAAAACTATTAAAATCACTATCTTGGTCGCTATTAGGGTCATCTACATTAACATATCTCCATGTCGATGGTCCTTTATACGGATTAGCCAACCACTTGTCATATAAATTTTTTAATGTTATATATGTTGATAGCTTAATATCCTTGTTTTTAAACGGGTCCGACGCATTTTGTTTATATGTTTCATCGATAACATCATTAGAATCCTGTTCTAATTTATCAGATAAATCAGCATAAAGTTCTTTAAGTGCCGATTTAAAACCAGTAATTGCCAGTTTCATATCGTTTGATGACGCTAAAAGAGGCTGTTTATCCGTCATATACAGTTCAACACTTGAAACAGTAGTTAAAAATGTATCGCGCAAAAAGTCTTGGAGTGAATTTGCATTCTGTACTAATGTTTCAGAAATGTCTGACGTTAGTAGTTCTAAATTTAATTTCTTTTCATTGAAATTAGAATATAATTTTGGGTCAAATAAAAAACCCATAATTTTAGAAAACTCATTTTTAACCCAATCTTTAAAAAAGCCCATTAAAGCGATGCCCCTTTCGGAAGAATAATGTGGCGCCCACGGGAACAACATATAATTTGTATCATCTTTTTTTCTAAAATAAAGATATACATCATCACCTGGTTTAGCATAAATTTGATTAGCTAGCGCAGCTACATATTTCTTACTTGCATCTAATTTAATAATGTCAATATTATTATGCGTTAACTGATGCTTTCTATAAAAAAACGCACCCTCTAACAACAATTTAGATTTCATTACAGTGCCATTTTCTAAATTATCATCCAAAAATGACTTTTTTTGCTGTAGCCACGGAAACGCCATTAAAAACATGTAAGCTTTTCCATATTCATTCGATAAATTAAATGTTGACGCCCAATTATCATAGAAACGACTATTTGTGGTTAATTGTATGGCTAACGAAGTTTTATTAGAAGTACCATTGATTACTTCTTTTATATCATCACTATCAGCCTTACTTTTAAATTTCCCCTCATCATTTTTTCCATAAAAAACATATTTGGCATAAGGAATTACATCTATTTCTGTTCTATAATTTTTAAACAATTTATCAATCTCGTTAGGCTTTAAAATAGATAATTTAGCTTTGCTTTTATTGTCTTCAGAGTCAGTTTCTTGTTGCTGGCCTCCGTTTTCTATCATCTCTATTTCAGTCCTTAAGTTTTCACTATATTTTTTAAAATAAGACCCATCGTTTTTTATGGAATACGTCTTCCAATTTGATTGCCTCATATCAGACGATGTGTTAATATAGCTTATTCCGTCTTTTGGGAAGTTCTTTTCTACAAAATCTTTTTTTAATTTTGCCAAACTAGATAATGTTGCTGGCATTGGGTTTTTTCCTCCATTATTATACAACTTCCATGATAAATAACCGCCACCATTTTCGGCAAACAAAATTTTATTGCAATTATCACACTCTGAAAAGTCCCAAGCACCAGAAATGTCACTGTGTTTTACACTTGTTATAGCTTCATAAATACCGTTCTCATCAGACCCATCAACTACATATTTTTTTAAAAATTGAATGAATGCTCTACTGTTTATTTTGTCCCCAAATGCTTTGTATAAATTTATCGCTTCTATTTTACCAGCTTCTCTTGCTGCGTATTCGCCATTATTGTTACATGTCAAATATATAAATAACCTAGTCGACAATATAGCAATTGTTGTGCCAAGAAAATCATCACTATTAGACAGCGCTAATTGTTTAGCAGAAATATACGGGTTTGTAGAACTATTTAATATGAAATCAACATTATTCAAACGTATAAATGAAGCTAAAGACATTTCATTAGATTGCGAATTTTCCCCATCTTTTTTTGAACTTTGCTCAAATTCAACTGCTTCCCTAACTTTGTCAATCTCTTCAATATACATTTTAGTTGCCATTAATAAATTTTTAACAAAATCAACTTCAATTAATTTATTCCCATTTATGATTTCCTCTGGCCATTGTTCAACTGTCCTTGTTTGAGAACCAGTGTCCTTCTTATAAATTGCAGGAAACGGAGGCAATCTGTATATGGTTTCTATCAAATCAGTTGATAAGTTACTATCTGCTTCGCCAAACCCATATGTACGTGGGTCTCTTTCCTCGCACTCGTTTATTATTTGTGCGTTAATTGTTGACAACATATCATTATAACAATGCATAAATGTGTCCATATGTGCAAATGCTAAATTGTAAAAATTTTTTACTGACGGACAAAACCCCAATATTTTTTCAATTATTTCTTCCTGCTCTTGTTTATACCTATTTGTTATTGACTTTTTTTGAGTATCAATGTTTTTGATTTTTTTTTCTATTTCATTTTTCAGTCCAACATAATCATCGTTGTCAATGTACAAAACATAAACGCACACTTCATTAATGCCGTTCATATTCTTAACATACCCAGCAACCTTTCCAATATCTGATTGATATTCAGCAGATTCATCGATTATTTTTTCAAAATTAAACTCGTTATTTGCTGTCTTTTTTAGAACTACTCTTTCATGACTTCTTTTATTATCTGCTGATTTATGAAAGCTTTTAATGCGATTATAATAATTAGTATTAAATGTTTCATCACATTTTTTCACGCTTTCAGCATATTTATCTATATTTTGAACTTCAGCTTCCCATTCGGAATCATTTTTACATACGTAAACAACAATTTTTTTATTATCATGCGTTTTATCAAATAAAAAAGCATTTGGCTCAATTAAAAATGGAATTTGGGACACGTCTGATAAAGCCGATTCAGTATTTGCCAAAATTTCCATTTTTGAGGCTTCTTCTGATTTCGAATCGACCATCTCCTTGTCTGACTCTATACTGTATATTTTAGAAATTAATTCTGGGAATCTAATCATTGGTGATGTACTGCCATCTTTTTGCTTAAAGACAAAAAGCTTATCTGTATTAACTCTTGTGTCCCAATAATCAATACCTTGTGGCATATATGGTGCAACACAACAATATAACATCGGCATATCAGTATATATTCTATACATCATACCAATAAACTTAACATCAAACACAAAATTTCCACTATTTGCATCAAAACTAATTTTAACATCTTCTACTGTCAAATAAAAAGTAGCACCCTTGCCATAAAAGCCCTTAACTTTAAGCTTAAATTGAGGATACGGGAAAGTAAAAAACGCCTTGTACATAGATTTGTTACTAGCATCTCCGTGAAGATTCTCCTCTTCTTGCATCATAACACTAGAGCCACGTACATCAACAAATTTTGCCGTAACTTCTGGATACATCCATGACTGATAAGAAATATTTAAACTTTCAAGCCCAAGACATTCTACCGTATTGTGTTCAGAACCCATAACAGTATTAATGTCTGTATAATTCGTTGTTAATTTTCCATCAGTCCCTCCAAAAAATGTTTTATTTTCAGATTTTGTTGTATATACAATTTTAATTGGTTCATCATTACTATTCAACCCACCGCACGAGCGCCTATCATACACTACTACCTCTAAATCAACAACAACGCAAAAATCTTCATATTGATTATTAATACGAGTGGTTGATTCAATTGTACCAACGCCAACTGGACTGTCAAAATTACAATTAGTTGGCTCAATATATTGAATTCTATTAACTCTTTCTGTTAAATTTTCCACTATTCTATTACTTGTTTATATTATTGTATTTGTCAATCGCCTTTTTATAATTTCCGATTGTAGTGTCTATTGGATAAGGTACTCTTAATTGTGCGTTGTTTGGTATATTAAATTCCATACTACCGAATTCTGGATTTGCCTGCAAAATGACCCACCAAAAATCTGGGTCTCCATAAAATTCTGACGCAAGCGCATCAAGCCGTGTTCGTCCCTTAAGGTAAATTGTTGTAAAATCAGTATCTTTTTCGTCTATTGGTATAAAAGGAACCATAGAAATGGTATTGCCATACCTGAATTTACTGTATCTGTCAAAGTTAATCGTCATTTGTTTTCTCTTTTTGCTCTATTATTATAAACAGATGAATTAGCATAATAATTTTCTGAAATAGCATTTTGCAGTTCATCAACAACACCGCCAATATCTTGCCCTCCGATAAACGTAAAATTCATCGAAACATCAGCCATCATTGGTTGAACTCCGATACCTTCTGTGTTTAAATCCCATTGTACTCCACCGTTCGAATCAAAAGTATATGATATTGATTGGATGCATATCTTTGTATTAAAAAAATCACCGATTCTCAATATACAATAAGGAGCACGACCGAATGCCAAATTTCCAGCCATCTTATTTGTTGTTGTTGTCTGTTTTTCACCGCTATTTACTGCTCCAGTTGTTGGACCCTGTCTTGTACATTGATGTAAGAAATTTAACCTTTCATTAAAACCTTCTGGCGTTAACGAATGAAATGCTGGAACAAAATACTTTATTTTGTCCACTACTCTCTTATACGCTAAACTATCGGTACTTTGTAACGTAGCGAAATACTCATACTCTGGAGCGTCTTCATTAGCTTCCTCGACAATATCTTTGTCATTCCATTGTATTATAACCTCTGGTAGTGTTCCTCCATTCAAATCGTAATTTTGAGGGCCTATAAACTCGTCGTTGTCAATTTTTCCAGCATTTTCTATAGTTCCTCCATTTGATGCTGATGATGGTATATTTGCGTCTGTTTTCAACTTCTTACTAATAACTAGTCTTGCACATCTGGCAATTTTGGCATCCAATGAATTTATATCTGGCGTGCCACTAACATCATCAATATTAATAACGCTTGTCGTTTGTTTTGTTATGTCTTGTAGAGATATTGATTTACAAAAATAATTGGCTAATTTTCCAATAAATTCCTGCCTCCTTGCCGACAATTTTTCGTTTCTATCTTGCTTACCATGGCTAGATGCATGGCCAATCGTTTCTATCATGGATATTTCGTACTGAGTCGACGCATTTGTGTTTCCAGAGAAAATTTCATTCAATTTACTTTCCATTTGGTCATAAGCTATTAATGACCTACCGTCTCCGTTTATTTGTAAAATCTCAGCTATTCTTTCATAATTGTTCCAAAAACCACTAGTTGTATTTAATCCAAAATTATTTGTATTAACTATATTATTAGGTAACAATATTTCTGATTGAAACGCTTCATCTCTTATTTCTGTTGTATTTGAATTGTCATTATTTTCGTAGTTATCCAAAACGGCTTTAGACTTCTGTATCTGATTGTCAACATTATCCTTTCCGCTAAAATCATTTGGGAAAAACACAAAAAACTCGTATTTATATGTTTCATCTTCTGATTTTAAAGGTTCCTCTCCAGATTCTGGCTCTATGGCTTTTTGGTCATCTTCTGGGGCTTCTGTTGGTTTTAGTTTAATCGGCGAACATCCAGCGAAAAACTTCAATATCGTTTCTTCGTTTTCGTCGCTAGAAATATCCTTTGAATTTTCAACTCTCCATGCATCAAGAACCGATGGATGGTCCACCAATAAAGTAAAATTCAATGTTCCTGTTCTTTCAGTATTTGTATATGTATAAATTTTTTCTCCTCTTCCAATAAAAGAATTGTCTTGCCATTGAACATTAATGTTTTCAGAAAATTTTAAATTATATGGCGGAAACCACATAATTCTTCCATTATTAGGCCCAACTTGAGTTTTCTTTAATCCAGCAGTATGACCCCTCCATGCTAAATTTTCGATAGAAAACATAAAATTTTGTATGTTTTGAGATTTTTCACCGATTGTCGGCCCAACCCTAACTAAACCGTTGTTTTGTAATACTGTATGCGACGCAAAATGTGACGGCCCCTCATAACTTCTTAACTTGCCAAGGCCTTTTTGAATTGTTTCCAAGCTCTCTGGAGTATCACCATCCATAAATGGTCGTATCCTATCCCTTAATTTTGAATACTGATAATGTGCCGTCCAAACACGGCAATATGGATTATCGTATCCAGAACTTTTATCTGACGAACCGCGTAAAAGGTTTCTTCCTCTTGACATACCATATAGTGTGTCATATGCTGTTTCAGCTTCGCTTGGGTCATCAATTACTTCAGTATGAAATCTATTAATCAGTGATTTAATCTTATTTTCTTTAAACAGTTGATTTGTTTTTTGCAGCAATCTTGATGATGTTTTTTCGTCACTGTCTGACATTAGTTGCGGAATAAAATTTTGCATAGTACTCGTAGAACCAAGAGATGTTCTTTGTTTTCCATCTGGCTCGTCGAAATACGTGTATGTAAAATTATTCCCAAACTTAACTTTAGTCACAAGAGACCCGCCTTTGGCAGCTGGGTCAATTGACACCCTGTCTGGTAGTTCGTTTTTATCTAATATAGAATAGAAAACTGTTTTTTTATCTTCTTTTATACCATATGACTCAGTGTAATGCCCCTTAACATTACCAAAATTACGTGTAGTATTTTTTTCGATAATATCTTTATTGACAACAATAACGCCTGACGATAAATCTTTATTATTTACTTGAGTCTTTATAATAAAAGGCACTGAGTAATTATCGTCAATTTCAGTCTTACCATATATTGAATCATTGATAACTTTGTTAATTATCCTATATTTAAACAAGTTATCTCGACATTGTTTTGAACTATCGCTTAATGATTTATAATTTCCAATTGGTTCTCTTAACTGTACTTTATAGTAATCATCGTCATAATACGAGCTAATGTTTTTGTAATCCAAATAATTACTACCAACAAATTTATTAATTGATTCATTAACCAATTTTGCTCTATTTAAAAACTCTTTATTGTCTTTTAGAGTTTTACGCGCAAGAACATATCCTTGATGCCCCTTTCTAAATCCAGTGTCAACGCTATAATCTCCAATTTCTGCTTGAAAAGACACACCACTTGCTATAAATGCATTTTGGTTATAATAGCCGTATCTTCTTTTAAAGATATCAGTTGCAATGTTATATTTAAGATTTTCGGCCCTAATTGCGTCAGACAAAGTAATGAACCCAGATTCGGTCAAAAACGATAGTTTGGAATTTTTTGCATTGTTTGGAACCGAATATATTTCACCTACCTTATCTTGTGATAAAGATACCATTTCTATATTACTTTCACTTCTGTCTACTGAATAATATTGTTTCGATTCAAGATTATCACTGTGTAGATATTGTCCTCTTCCATATCCATATCTACCCTGTGTTCCTTCTGAAAAGTTATTAAATAAATTATGTTCCAAAAACCTATAATTTCTTGTATAATTCAAGATTCCACCAGTTATGTGCATCTCTCCAATATAATCAATAAAATTATATACGGTCCCATTACCTATCGATATATTCGATATTGAATCTAAAAGAAAATTTATGTTCATTTTTAATCGATTCTGTATTTTATTAATTTAACTTTTAATTGAATAGAAATCAATATTATAACTAAACATTAATTCCAAAACTTCTTGTAACTTTATTTCCAGCAAACTTATAATTATTTAACTCTGTTGCAACTATTTCAGCTATTTTTTTCTTCAACTCTCTATTGTTTGCCAACTCAGACATTATATCAACACTTTGGGTGCTATTGTTGCTTTCTAGCTTCAAAGTACCATTAATATTTATTTCTATCGGTTCTACTTTGAACCTACTTTGGCTTTGTATTTTGTCTTTGGACTCTATTTTTTTAAGCTCTTGTAATGACGTACTATTTCCGTCTTCTAATTTTCCACCTTTAATTGAAACTTGATTTAACGGCCTATCATTAAACGGCTTAACTAGCGTAGGTAAAATATTTTTTCCAAAACCAATGCTTAATCCCCCAAGTTCACCCAAACCGCGTTGTTTCAACCTGTCCAACGCAGATACGTATGTTGTATTATCTAAATTTTGTTCTTTCTTTTTCGGTAATCTATTATGTAATAAACCAATTGGGCTGTATTTTATGCTTTTGGCTATAGGAGAAGCTCCAAACAGTGTATTTACGACTTTGTGCCTTTTTACACTAGACATCGCAGTGACTGATTGTTTGGCTTGTTTATCAAATGCTTTCCCATTGAAATTCGCTACTTGAACATCAAACTGAGCACTTCTAAGTTTATCGCCTAAACCGCCACTAGGCTTAATTGCACTAATAAATTCAATGGTATTCTTTCTTCTTTTTTCTCTCTTTTCTTCTTTTTCTTTCTTTTTATTGATACTCACCTTATCTATTTCATTCAAAAGAGCCATATCGCCTTCTCTTTCCATTTTTTTTCTTAAACTTTTAGAAATTTTGCCTGTAGATAACGCTTCATCGATTTTTCTTAAACGTCTTGCTCCATAGTCACCCTTTCTTTCAATACCCTTAGCGCTTAATTTATTATCTAGCGCTACTTCTCTTCTTGCTTTTGCAGCTTTAACCCCACCAACAACAGCACCGCCTATTGCGCCTATGGCTCCGCCAATTGCAGTTCCTATTCCTGGAAGTATTGAACCTATTGTTGCGCCAAGTGCTGCGCCTTCTAATGCTGTTGAGCCAACCTTCATTGCGGTATGTGCGCCGCCACCTTTTTTAATCTTTCCACTTTCAACTAACATATCAGTGGCGATATTTCCAGCTGCACCAACTAGACCAGCGACACCGCCTTTCGCTAAACCAGTAGCCATTTTTGTTCCTATTTTAGTGGCTGTTTTTGTGGCTATTTTTTTACCCCCAGCACTTGCGACATTTTTAATACCTACTTTTGACGCTTGTTTCGATGCGTGTTGTGTAAACGCATTTCCTATTTTGGTGTATCCTTTGTTTGATAATTTTGTCCCTATATTGTGTACGCTTGATATTGAATGAGCACCGATTGTTCCACCTAATGCAGCTAAAGATGTTGCACCGAATTTAGTTCCAACCTTTGTTCCAAGTTTTGTTAACGGCTTAGCTATTCTTGTTGTGCCAACCTTAGAAGTTATTTTTGAACCTAAATTAGCAATTGGCTTTGTTACTTTTGATGCTGCACTGCTAACCTTTGTTCCAACTTTTGTTGTCACATTTTTTACACCACTACCAGCTCTGCCTAAAAATGACGGTTTTGATACTGTTGTTGCGTTCTTTAATGCATTATTTTTTGCGGCACCAAATAGTTCTTTCCCTTTTGAGTTGAATACACGTCCACCAACTTGGGTATATTTTTTCCCAGCCGTACTTTGTAATTTCTGACCGAAAAGTTTTCCATTAATTTTGTTTTTTGTTCTACCAATAGCATTAGCGACTTTTCCTCCTTTTCCAACACCGCCAATTTTTCTAGATGCACCTTTAATCAGTCCTCCAATGCCTCTACTACCACTAAAACGACCGAATCCACCCAAAAGGCCAGCGATACCCTGGGCGACTAAAAGCCCATTTAGAATACCTAATAATAAGTTAGAATGTGCAATGGTATCGTTTAAACCCCTCATCCCGTTTCCGATACCAGTTTTTTCTACCCAACTTGCCCGTTGTGCGTCTTGAGCCTTTTTTCTACTACTTTCGACTTGGAAATAGTCTCGTAGCATTGAAGCTATTTCTTTAATATCTTCGCTTTCTGATTGGGTTTCTTTTCTTATGTCTTCTAAATCTTTTGGGTTTAATTCATCTATTGATTTAAAGTCACCATTAATTGAAACACCAGCTTTACCATTTTCAAATGTCGCAGTATTTCTAAATAATTCTTGTGTTTGTTTATCCCATTGTGAAGCATTTGCGGACCTTGCTATTTGAGCATTAACTTCACCAAGTTTTGCCTGCTGTTGTGTTTGTTCTATAATTTGGCCATAATCCTGCCCAGTGGCTTCTGCGAACGCTCTCAATCTTTGTTTATTAAAAGCTGATATTTCAACTTCACCTGTTTGTTTGTTGAAATGACCCATGTTTTCGGTGAACTTTTCAAGTCTCTTTTCAAGACTTTCCATGTCTCCCCATGCTTCACTAAACATTCCCATTGGGTCTGCAAGGCTAGAAAATGGCCCACCAAGAACCTGTATTTTTGCGGCCGTTGTTATTGACCCTTCAATAGTACCTACTTTATTGGCTAAAGTTTCTATTTGTTGCATATCCATATGCAATTCTGTAGCCCTCTTAGCCATTGCTTCCATACCCTTTAACCCATTGCTAAAGGTGTATCTTTGAGCTAATCTTAAACCTTTATTAACATTATCCGCATATTTTTCAAGTGACAGCCCAGATTTTGATGCTTCGGCAAACATTTTTCCAAGATGTTTTCCAGTATCAACTGGGCCAACACCAAATTTTTCAAATAAAACACTTAACTCTTTAGCGGCCCCGCCATATACTTTTGTCATTGCACCAAGTGCTGCTTGGCCTTCGTCAGTTATCTTTGCATTTCTTCCTATGCCTTTTGAATAATCTAACTGGGCCTCTATGACCTCTTCACTTGATAAATCTAAGTCTGCCGCTAATTTATTGCCGTGAACATTGTTAATCGTTTGAGCCCTTAACGCTTCCCTTCCAGCCTTAGATGTAGCAATTGTTTTTGCATAATTTGACGCTGCTTGGTCTGCTTTTGCCCAAGGCTCAACCAAGTCATTGACGGCTCTATACATGTCGCCTAATGAGCCAATAATATTTCTAATTTTATAATTAAAATTATCGGTTACCTTGACCATATGGTCCTGCCCAGCATTCCATCTACCTCTGTTATTAAGTTCAACACGAAGCTTTCTTTGTGATTCGATTAATCTTTCATATTCTTTCGTAAGTTCTTTAACTTCGTTAGAATCTTCTGCGAAGCCTTCATTTAATAAGTCTTGTCGTTCTTCGTTAACTTCATTTATTTTTTTTTCTATTTCATCTAGTTTTCCAATAACGTCATCAACGTTACTATAGTCATAATTGTCACGACTATAATAATTATAATTATTATCATTGTTTAGCTTGTTTTTGAGAAATCTTAACAAATCGTCAGATTTTTTATTCCCATCACGATATTGTCTTAACAACTCTTCAAATTCATCACGTGTTCTATCGTTAATATTCATATATCAAATCACTAAT
>Ga0255061_10000020_pt1 | contig 31166 bp, 22 predicted proteins | sample 174RNAGHGhighgp2_FD_183093 | JGI IMG/M metagenome (GOLD analysis project Ga0255061, IMG submission 183093) | Metatranscriptome of sheep rumen microbial communities from Palmerston North, Manawatu-Wanganui, New Zealand - 1742 RNA GHGhigh gp2... | ecosystem: Host-associated > Mammals > Digestive... | reverse complement strand
GTTTTGTATGATTTCGCGGCTGAGGTAAAGCCCCACGCCCGACGCCTCGCCCGTTGGCTTGGTGGTGAAGAACGGGTCGAACACCTTGTCCAAAATGGTCTCCTCGATGCCGATGCCGTTGTCGTAAAACTTAATCAAGTACTTGTCCTGCTCAAACAACGCCTCCACGCGGACCTCGGCGTCGTAACGCTGCCGCTCGGATTTCTTGACTACGGCATAGAAACCGTTGTTGATGATGCTCATAAAAGTCTTTGAGAGCAGCTCAGGGTTGCCGTCGAAGGGCATACCGACCTCCGGCAGGACGAATGTTACCTTGATGCCGTAATCGTGGATGCACTTTTCGTGGTATTTGCTCACGACTTCCTCGTTTTTCTTCAGGATGCTGCGCAGGTCGGTCTTAATCATTCCGCCTGTGCGGTCTTTGAGCATCTCCTCCATCGCCTTCAGCGTGCGGGTGGTGTTTTGTCCGTGCTGGCCCACTTTTTCGAGGTTGCCTTTGAGCATGCTGAGCACGTCGAGGGTGTCCTCGTAATTTTCCTCGTCCATGTTTTCCTTCTCGTCCTCGATGTTGGCCTCGATGTCCTTGACGAGGTTTTCTGAGAGTTTGGAGAAGTTGTTGATGTAGTTGAGCGGGTTCAGTATGCGGTCGATGAGGCCCTGCGTCAGCTTGCCGACGGTAGCCATTTTTTCCTGGCGTATGAGCTCGTCCTGCGTCGACGACAGTTCCTGCAACGCCTCTTCGAGGGTCTGCGACTTGGTTTCGATTTCGTCTTTCTGACGGACGACCTCCGCCGTGCGCTCGTCGATTATTTTTTCGAGCTTGATTTTGTCCTGTTTGAGGCGGCGGATCCTCATTCTGAACATAGCAAAGACCATCAAGGCGAAGACCACGATGTAAAACAGCACCGCATACCACCGCATGTAAAACGGGTATTTTATCTTGAACCTGATTTTTACCGGCTCTGTCTCCACGCCGTATATCGTCTTGCCCTGAACCTCAAACTCGTATTGACCGTATGTCATATTGAGGAAGTCGGCGTTAAAATCGTCGGCATAGCTGCTCCACGCGCCGCCGTTGAGCCTGTAGCGGTAAAGCGGACGGTTGATGGCCGGCAAAAAGCCGTCGAGCGAAAACTCAAACTTAAATTTCCGTTGGTAATGCTCAAATACGCCCAGGTCCGCCGGCATCACGCCGAATCCGCCCCACACGACGCTGTCGCCTACGATTACGTTCCGGATTTTTACGGAGGGCTTTTCGGAGAAGGCGGGGTCGTTGGCGCGGAGGTCGATGACGGTGATGCCGTCGTCGCTGCCGAGCCAGATCTTGCCCTCCTCTTTGTACAACGCGCTCACGGCCATGTCCCTGACGGGGTGGAGGACTGTCAGTCGGTCGTCCAGTCGTCTGCCGCCGCGCCAGCGGTAGAGGTTGCGCCCCGTGTAGTCCGTCAGCCAGGAAATGCCGTCGTAGTCATAGTGCGAAAACATCGGGTATTCTATTGGATACTTGTCTTTGTCGCTTACAATCAACGCCTGTCCGTCAACGATAGCAACCGCGTTCTGCGACTGAGGATTGAGGTCTAGGGGGCGGAACCCGGTTGTGTTTTTTTCCCTTTTCCATATATGGCCGTAAAGGCTTTGCAGGTAGATGGTTCCCGCGTCGTCTTCTTTGATGACGGTTACCTTTTCGAGCGGACAGATTTTTGTGGAATTTTTTTCCTTGATCTGGAACAGGTAAACACCGTCCACGCAGCCGGCTATGAAACTGTTTTCGTCGATTTTTTTCAGCGACAACGCCGACGTGGACGACATCTGCCGTCCGTCGAGGGCAAAAACGCCATCGGGCGTGGCGCAGTACAGCATTCCGCCTACTTCCGCGAGCGACCAGCAGGCGTGGGGGAAGTCTTTGAGCTTTGTGAACCTGCGGCCGTCAAGCACGTAAAGTCCGTTGAGGGTTGCGGCGTAGATTTTGCCGTCGTGTTTCTTAATGTCCTCTATCGAGCCGTTGAGACCGTTGCGGGTGTCGAAAAAACTATAACGCGACGGCACACGGACGGCAAAAATGCTTTTTTCGCCCGCACCCCACAGCACGCCCTTGCCGTATGCAATGTAGGAAATGTTGTTGTTGGCAAGGTAATTATCCTCGCTGAGAGTGTAAAGAATGTTTTGCGCCGAGTCGAGTATTTCGATGCCTTTGTTGCTGACGAGCCGCGCACCATAAGTACTGTCAAGGGATAGCGTAACAATCTCGTCGTCAAGGATTTCAACTACACCATCAGATTCCGCCTTTTCATAATCGACAACATCATTGAGTCCGGTGACGATTTCCGTTGAAATGTTTTTTTCCAATACCGCCCTGCCGTCGTCCACATAGCAGATGTTGCCGTTGCTGGCGAGGAATTTAATTTTGCCGTCCGACTGCCAAATCTCCTGAATTTCACCTTGATAGTGTTCTGCGCCGTCTATCTGGCGGATGTAAGGTTCGCCGTTTTCCTTGATTTCCACCTTGCCAAAAAAGTTGTAGCCGCCCACCCATACCGCGCCATTGTCGTCGGAAAATGCTACTGTGGCGCGGGCGAAGCCCGGAATGTGGATTGTGCGCCATTTGGAATTGTCAAAATAGACCAATCCCTCGAAGTTGGCGACCCATACCACGCCCGCGCTGTCTATTGTGATGTCGAAATTGCGCGAATGGGCGTTGTAGTCGTCCTCCGAAAAGTTAATTACATACGGCAAGCCTTGCGATCGGCACGTCAATGCACTGATTAACAATAATATGAATACTAATAACTTTTTCAAAGTTTATCTTTTATTGTCGTCTGCGTAATGTTTTTCCCGATGTAATAGTTCCATTCGTCAGTTGTCATTTCGCGGACAAGTTTGTCTTTGAGGTTTTGCAGCATTTCGTCGGCGGCGATAGTGTTCACTTTTATCGTGCCGCCCGCGTCGCCGCTTACAATCCTGCTGAAGCCATCCTTCACAGCCAGGCACATCACCCAGTTTTGCGCCGTGAGGACGGTAATCGGCTCCACTTTTCCCATGTTTGCCGTCCAAAGTTTCACCGTCTTGTCGAGGCTCGACGACAAGAGGCCGTAAGGGGTGAAGTACAGCGCGGTGATTTTGGAGCGGTGTCCCGTCAGTTCGGTGGATTTGTCGTCAAAACGACAATAAATGGTGCCCTCCTTTGTGCCGAAAGCCTTGTATTTGCCGTCCATCACCTCGGTGTAGGCCGTAATTTCGTCGTTGATTGCGATGTCAACAGGCTTTAAGTCAAGGTTTTCGCTGATTTCGTACATTTTGCCCGCAATGTCAAAAGCCTTGCAGCAGGCAACGCACGTTATTTCATTCTTGAAGCCGGCGGTTTTGGTTACCTTGTTTTTGTTGACGTCGAAAAGCGCGATTTTGTGGTCGGTCGCCACAATGAGGTTGCCGCTGCCGAGTTTGCAGAGGAATTTAGACCGGTCGAGGCTATCAAGCTTTATCCGTGAGAAAAGGTCATTATGTATTTTGACAAGTTCGCCGGTGAAACTCAGCGCGTAGCCCGTGCCATCGCTCTCCAATTCCAACGCTCTGAAATCCAAATTTTTGTCGTTGAAAATGACTTTTGATGAATTGTTTTGGCAGTGGAAAATCTCACCATAAGTGCTGACGCTAAGCAAGCTGCCGTCCTTCAAGAACGCCGTCGCCGAAATGCAGCCCTCGCCCGGCTGAAATTTTTGCCCGCCGCCGCCTGTGAGCGACAACGCCTTAAAAACCGACGGCTCGTACAAATCACCGTTGTAATGCATTGTAAAATAACACGATGCACCCGCCAAAAGCGTTGCCATCTCTTGTTCGCCGGCGATGTATTGCGTTGACGAGAGCGACGCAAGTGATCGTCCTATTCCCAAAAAGCTCAACGTATCGACAACACCTTTGGAATACTCCGCCTCGCGCTGTTTTTCTTCGGCGATAAGGCGTTGTTTTTCAGCGGTTTCGAGGGCGTCAAGGGCTTTCTGTTTGCTTATTTCTGCCTCTCGCTGCGCCGAAACCGCCCTCAGACGTTCTTCGTCAGCTTTTTGCGTCATCGTTTTGGCTATGAGCGACTGTCGTTCTGCCTCGCGTCGCCTTTCGTCGGAGACCCTCTCCTGCTGGAAGGCTATCGCCTCAAGCTGATGGCTGATTTCCTTGTCGATTGCGCTGCGCTTTTCTTTTTCGCGCAAGGTTGACAGTTCGTTTTCGAGCGCGGCAATTTCGGCGTTCTTTACCTTGACGACATAATACCCCCACACCACCGACGACGCCAGCAGTGCACCAAGCACGGGTATTATGACGGCAGATTTACGCATTACATCCTCTTGATTACCAACATCGTGATATCGTCGCTCTGTTCGGCGCCGTCGGCGAAGTGTTTAATGTCGTCTTTCACGGTGTCGATTATTTCCTGCGGCGAGCGCATTGCGGCATCCTGCAGCGAATCGTTGAGACGCTCCACGCCAAACTCCTCCTTCGCGGGGTTCATCGCCTCCGTAACGCCGTCGGTAAACATCACCAAAGCGTCGCCCTTGTCCAACTGTATCGTATCTTGCTTATACGTAGCGAAATCCATTGCGCCCACCACCATATTCTTGGGTTTCGGGAGGATTTCTACGCCGCAGTTGGCTTTGAGGATGTGGGGCGGATTGTGTCCGGCGTTGCAGTAAACCACCTCGCCGGTCTTGATGTTGTAGATGCCATAGAACACCGTCACAAACATACAGTCAACCGAATCGGCGGCGATGAGTTTGTTGGAGGTATTGATGACTTCCTCTGGCGAGAGTCCGCGCAGACCAGTGGTGCGTATTACGGTGCGGCTCACCGCCATGAAGATTGCCGCCGGCACGCCCTTGCCGCATACGTCGGCGATGAGGAAGCCGATGCGGTCGCCGTCCAATTGGAAAAAGTCGTAGAAATCGCCTCCGACGTCCTTTGCCGCCGTCATCGACGCGGCTATGCCGAGGTATTGGCACATGTCGGGGAACGGAGGGAACACCCTCGGCAAAATAGCCTGCTGTATCTCGCTTGCGATGCTGAGGTCGTTTTTGAGGTTTTCGAGCTGCCTGTGCTCCTGCTGCGAGGAGTGTATGAACTCGTTTTGGGCGATGGCTTTTTCAATTGTAAGGCTGAGGTCGTCGAGGTCGATAGGCTTGGTCGCGAAGTCAAACGCGCCGCCGTTCATAGCCTGACGGATGTTGCCCATGTCGCCGTATGCGCTCACCATCACGCACTTGATGGCGGGGTTGCGCATCTCGTTGATTTTAGCCAAAAGGGTGAGACCGTCCATCTCGGGCATATTGATGTCGGAGAGGATTATCTCGATGTCGGGGTTTTTGGACAGCACCATCAACGCTTCCAATCCGTTGTGCGCGAAGAAAAATTCGTACTCGCCCTTGCGAATCTTGCGGCGGAAATACTGCGTCAACAGCGACTCCAGATCCGCCTCGTCATCTACACTTAATATCTTTACTGCCATGGTTGCAATTAATTGTTGTATATAACTATCACTTCAACAACGGGAAGACACATAAAGCGCGGAAATTGCTTATGTGTCTTCCGTGGTTGGAAAAACTTGCGAAAGTTAACAAATAAATTTCACTTGCACAAATTAAAGAGTTACTAATTCTTAATCGCCTTCAAAATCTCCTGCGCCAAGAGATAGCAGTGTCCGCCAGTGCGGGCAGAAACCAAGTCGCCGTCCACGAAGACATCTGCGTCCTGATAATCCACGCCGTAATTCTTGGCGTCGCCGAGAAGGTTGTTGTGCACGGTCATCTTCCTGCCCTTGACCACTTCGCTCACGGGCGAGAGGAGCCACAGACCGTGGCAGATGACGCCTTTCACGATGTCCTTGCGGGCGAAGACTTTTTTCATAAACTCGCTCGCTGGCGGCACTTTCTTTACGTCCTCGGTGTAGCGCAGACGGTCGGAGACCATGCCCGCCGGCACGATTATAGCCGCGTACTCGTCCAATGCCTTGTCGTCCAACGCCTCGAAACTCTCGTTGCAGTAGAACGGCGCACGGAACTCGTGACCTTGGAAGGTGATGGAATCGTTGCCCCACAGACGTGTGAGGAAGTGCGGCTCGTAGCCCGCCTCCTTGAATCGGAATTGATAGTAGAAGATTTCGTTTTCGTAGAAGTCGCTCTCTATCAAGATGCCTATTTTATTCTTCATCGCTTGTCTTTTTCATTATGGTTAATACGTTTTCACCATTGCGGTAGTCGTATGTTACCTTGTCCATCTGTTTGACAGTCAAGAAAATACCCAAACCGCCTATGCCCCTTTCCTCCAAAGGCAGGCTGACGTCGGGCATCTGCCTTTCAAGAGGGTTGAAAGGCGTGCCGCCGTCCTTGAATGTTATGGTTATCGAGCCTGGTGCCTTGTCTATCAGCACGTCGAGATAACCATCGTCGCCTTCGGGATAGGCATAGTCGGCTATGTTTACCGCAAGTTCCTCAATTACAAGATGAAGGGCAAAAAACTCCTTCTTGCACGCTGCAATCTCCTCGGCGGCGATAATCGCCTCCGTGATTTCGGGTCCCTTGCCCTTCACAGGCTGAAAATGTAGTGTCTTCATAGCCGAAACACTTTTAAGTGTTGTTACTTCTTTTTGTTACTTCTTGACGAATGTCATGTAATTCTGGATGCCGGTCATCTCGAATACGCTGCTGATTTCGTCCTTGCAGTTGATGAACTCGATTTCGGGGTTGCCGCCGAGTTTCTGCTTGGCGAAGATGACAACGCGGATGCCGCTGCTCGCAATGTAGGTGAGGTTCGTTGCGTCAAACGAAACTTTCGTAACGCCCTGATCCTTGTACTTGTTGAGTTCGTCCATCAACGCGGGTGCGTTGGCGGTTGCAAGTTGTCCGTTGAGCACGATGGTGAGTTCGGTGCCTTCCTTTGTTACGCTGAATGTATTTTCCATAATTCTTTTTATTTGAAAATTGAAAGTTGAAAATTGAAGTCGTTTTCAACTTTCAATTTTGGTTATTTAATAGTATTCATTTTTTTATTGCAAATTGAGAATTGTAAATTTTTCAATTTTCAATTCACAATTTTCAACTTTATTTGCCGACGAGAATCATGATTGCGCGACCCTCTACGAGCACCTCCCACTGATTGTCGAGGAGAATTTCGCTGCCGGGTTCGCAGATGTCGTCGGGCGCAGCCATGCCTGTGTTGGCGAATACGTGCCATTTGAGGCCGTCGGGCAGTTGCGGCAGTTCGAAGCCGTGCATCTCCCAGTGCATGTTCATGGCGACGTAGATGAAATCGTCGGGCTTGCCGTCGGAGTCGGCGTAGCGGCCGTTGAGCATAAACGCCTGCGTGAGGTTGTTGTAGGTAGCCCATGGCTGCCAAGCCTTGACGCCGTGCCACGAAAAGTCGGGCATTCCGAGGTTGCGCCAGTCGCTGTGACCGAGATGATACTCGTAGCGCAACGCCCTGTGCGAGCGGCGGAATTTGATTATTTTTTGGAAATAATTGAACAAATCCGCGTTCTTTTCGAGGTTTTTCCAGTCGAGCCACGAGATTTCGTTGTCCTGACAGTAGGCGTTGTTGTTGCCGTACTGCGTATTGCCCATCTCGTCGCCAGAAAGCACCATCGGGATGCCCTGCGAGGTCATCAGGATGGAGATAAAATTCTTTATCTGCTTGTGGCGCAGGAAATTGACACCCGGGTCGGTGGATTCGCCCTCCCAGCCGCAGTTCCAGGAATTGTTGTGGTCGTCGCCGTCGCGGTTGCCCTCGCCGTTGGCGTCGTTGTGCTTGCCGTCATACGACACAAGGTCCATCATCGTGAATCCGTCGTGAGCCGTGATGAAATTGACGCTCGCCTTGATGCCACGGTTGGCGGAGGCGTACAAGTCGGCAGAACCAGTGATGCGTTCCTTCACGTCGTCCAATACGTGTTCGTCGCCCTTGACAAAACGGCGCACGGCGTCGCGGAATTTGCCGTTCCACTCCGCCCAACGTCCCCACGACGGGAACGAGCCTACCTGATACAATCCGCCCGCATCCCACGCCTCGGCGATGAGTTTGGTCTTGCCGAGTATCGGGTCGTGCGCCAGGGATTCCAAGAGCGGCGGGTTTGCCATCGGATAGCCGTTTTGGTCGCGGCCGAGGATGGCTGCGAGGTCGAATCGGAATCCGTCCACGTGGTAATCCGTCACCCAGTAGCGCAGACTCTCAACAATCATGTCGCGGACATTGGGGTTGTTGCAGTTGAGCGTATTGCCGCAGCCAGAGAAGTTGAAGTAATAGCCGTCCTGCGTGAGCATGTAATAGGTCTTGTTGTCGATGCCACGGTACGAAATGTATGGTCCGTTTTCGTTGCCCTCGGCGGTGTGGTTGAACACCACGTCAAGTATGACCTCGATGCCTTCGGCGTGGAGATTCTTGATGAGGTTTTTGAGTTCGTCCACCTGCATCGAATATTTGCCCGTGGAGGCGTATGCCGCCTTCGGTGCAAAAAATCCCACGTTGGAGTATCCCCAGAGGTTGTAAAGTTGGTAGCCCGCCGGCGACATCTTCGAGTTTTCAAACTCGTCAAACTCGTGTATCGGCATAAGTTCCACACAGTTGACACCGAGAGACTTCAAGTAGGGAATTTTTTCGGCGATGCCGGCGAATGTGCCAGGGTGTTTGACGTCAGCCTTGTCGCCGCAGGTGAAATTGCGGACGTGCATTTCGTAAATCACCAGGTCGTTGACGGGGGTTTCGAGCGGGAGGTCGTTTTCCCAGTCAAAATCGTCAAACACCACCCTTGAACGGTATTGGTAATTGTTGACCCAGTCGGGAGCCTTGCCCCAGACGTCGCGTCCGGCAATGAGTTTGGCGTATGGATCCATCAGGATCTTGGTCTTGTCGAAACGGTGTCCCTGCTGCGGGTCAAAAGGCCCGTCCATACGGTAGCCGTATTCGATATTTTCGTAGTCGAGGTCAAAAACCATCATCGAAAATACGTTGCCAAGTCGAAACTCCTTGAAGAAGGGGATTTCGAGGAAGGGCGTTTTGTCGTGGTTGTGAAACAACACCAGCGTGCAAGAGGTGGCGTACCGCGAGTAAATCGAAAAATTGACCGCGTTGCCGATGACCGTCGCACCAAAAGGGTACGGACGACCCGCACGGAGTTTGAAACCCTCGTACTCGTGTGTCGGAAATAAATCTACTCTTTGCATAATTTTCTCATTTTGTTTCCTCAACTTTCGCATTTTTTTTCAACAACGGAAAACCCAGAAAATACGGAAGTTATAAAAGCACAGAGAACAAAAAAACAACTTTTTTTGTTCAACGGAAAACACGGAAAAATGTTTCAGAAGATTTATGTTCCGTTTTTGCCGTAATATCTCAAAAACTTTTTTTTGAAATTGGATTTTCTGAATTCTTTTCCGTGATTTCCGTGTTTTCCGTTGTTAATTACTTGCGATAGTTGAGTTACTTATTTCACTTCGTCAACGGTGTTGAAAAAGTCAAAAAACTTCTCGAAGCCGGTCATGCTCATCACGTCGCGGATTTCGTTGCTGACGCCAACGAGATAGACCTTGTTGCCTTTGGCTGCGGCTACCTTGTACGAGTACAGCATCACCCTCAGACCCGCACTCGATACGTATGTGCAGTCGCTCATATCGAGGATTATGCTCTTTTCCTGATCCAATACGGCGAGTATCGCCTTTTGGATTTCGGTGGCGTTGGACGAATCCAGCGACGCCCCCATTTTGTAAACCTCTGTTGCCATTGTGCCTTAGTTTTTGGGTACAACCACTACTTTCACTTTGGGACGGTACTCAACGGCGGGCAGCTGAACGGTCAGCGCGTCGGCGTCGAACTTGGTCCACGGCTTGCCGTCGATTTCCACGCTCTCAATCTTGATGCTGTCTTTGGGCAGGATATCGGGGCTTACGCGCAATACATTGTCCTTGAATCCGTTAACAACAGGCTTGAAGTACAGCGGCAACGGCTTCTTGGTGTTGAGGAGGTTGGTGTAGGTGGCGGCGAGGTAAGCCAATTCCACAGAGTGGTATGCGCTCATCGAGTGCGAACCCTTCTTCCTCTCTGTGCCGAGGAGGTACGGGAGACCGTTGGCGAGTACGTTGAAATATACTGCGCCGTCGTCGTGGTCGAGGAAGTAGGTATTGTAGAATGCAGCCGATTCGCGGGCGTATTTGAGGTAGTCGTCATCCTTGAAGAGGCCGTACAGGATTTCGTAGGCGAGGATGCCCTGCTCCTGCTGCCACCATGCCTTGCGGTCGTGCCAAGCGAAACGGTAATATTCTTCGTCATTGTGCAGTTTGCGCTCCATCACGTCGTACCAGCCGTAACGCTGAACGTCCATGCCGACCTTGGGCATCACTTCGGCGATGTGCTTTGCAAACTCCACGTAGGAATCCTTCGGGCATACGCTCTGGAAACGCATCAAGTTCCAGGCAATCTTGAGGTTGTGACCTACCACAGCCCTGTCCTGCTGCCAGCCCCAGCTGAGGTCGTGGCTCCAATCGTCCATGAAACGCTCGTTGACGAAGGGCGAATTTTCATAGTCGGGGAAGTGGCTTGTGATGGTGTCAAACGTGTATTCGAGGAATTTCTTGTACTTCTCCTCACCGGTGGCGAGATAGAGGTTGATGAGGTATGCCGGTGCGTGGTCGCCCACGGAGTTCCAGTTCTTTTTGAGTTTGTTGGCACCGAGGCTGTCGCTGTTGGGGCTGAGTGTCACGGGGTCGATGTGCGAATAGTAGCCCTCGCCCTTGGTGTCCTTGAAGAAGCGGTCGAAGAGGTCGATTGTGAGTTCGGCGTCTTTGAGGATGCGCGGGTCGCCGTTGGCGCGGTAGGTCTGAATGGGGCCTGCAAGCGCGTAAATCTGCTCGTACATCGGGATTGCGTCGTAGTCGTCGCCAAATTCCGAGGTGAAAATCTTCTTCTCCATGCCGTTGGCGTCCACGTCGATGCCGTGATACCAATAGACAACGTTCTCATCCACGTCGTAGAAGCGCATGTGTTTTTTGAGGTACTCAACACCCTTCTCGGCAACTTCGAGGTAGATGTCGTCGCCGGTGAGCATGAACGCCGATGCCATGCCGTAAATCATGCGGCTGATGGTGTCGGTCTCCTGACGGAAAGAGTTTTTCTCGCTCTTGCCGCCGAGGGTAACGGACGTGCGGTAGTTGTCGTAGTTGATGTCGCCGTCGGGGAACTGTGCGCGGATGAAGAAGTTGCAGATGCTCTTGGCCTGGTTGGCCCACCAGTTCTGCTCCTCAAAGCGGTACTTGCCCTGACCCTTCTCGGGGAAGTCGATCTGCTTGGCCTCAAAAGCGAACTCGCCGTTGGCCTGCGGATAGAAGATGCCGAATGCAAACACCATCCTGCCGTCCTGCGCCAAAAGGCTGTACATGTTGCCTGTGGCGTCCTGGTACGGCTCGTCGAGGTTGCGCATCAGGCGGGCGAAGGTGGTGTCGGTGAGAGCCACCTGAAACGCCCTGCCGTCCGATGTGGTGAGCGTAAACTGCTTCTTGTCAGCGTTGAAATTGCTGACGTATCCGGAAATCAAGTCAGTAAACTCAAACTGCATCTTGCCGGTCGGTTTGAATGTCTTGAAGTTGTCTTTCATAATTCGCGATATTGTTTTCATGTATTACTTATTGTTATAAACTCCACGTATTGAACGTCCGCTGGCCCTTGAAAACTTGTTGCCGAAAGTGTGGGCGGCCTTTTCCCCCGCGACAAACAAGCCGGTGCCATAATTGTCGCCGTTGACGGAATCAAGTTCGCAAGTCCAGTAGAATCCCCTGACCTTGTTGAACTCTGTTGCTCCGTTATATATTGTGCCGGCGTATGGCAGGAAGATGCTGTTGCCGTTGGGTCCGGTAACAATCTGTCCCACGCGCGAAGCATCGTATGTCCAGATACAGTTGTCAAGAAGCTCCTTTACCTGCTCGCGCGACGGCAATCGCCAGCCAGCACCCATGTAGGCGTACGCTGCGTCGTCTTCCATGTCAAGTACAGCCTTGTTGTCAACAACTCCGTGCGTATTGTCGGTGCAATATTTTTTTAATTTTGTCGCGCCACCCCACTTGTAGTTTGACTCAGACCACACATAACTTTCAGCTTTTTTAGGCAAGATTTCGCCCCAGGAAATGTAAAGTCCGGCCGAATCGGGTGCCGCTGCTCCAACATTCGCCTTCGCCCATTTGGTGCCGGAAGGAAGACCCAAGTCAACGTATTTCAACATGTTGCGGTCTCCCGGGATGACTGCACGGACGCAATGACCCATCGACCGTCCGTTCATCTTCAATCCTGTCGCTTTTTCGGTGAACTGGAATGCACTTGCACGCAGACAGTTTTGGGTGAACAATTCCGAAGTCCAGTAGTTGGCCGCCTTCCCTGCAAACGTAACTTTGTCTGCATTTTGCATTCCTCTCGACACAAACCTTATCTCCCTGCCGTTGGTCTTGCTCTTGCCGACAAAGACAATATTGCCGGAGCCATCCGACGTAGTAGTCCAGGTGCAGCCGTCATACAACTCCGTCCACTCATCATTGTTGGGAACCGACCATTTGCCGCCCCAAATTACATTCGCAGCGTCATCGGCCGCCTCTATGGTCAGCTTGCCGTCTATCAAACCGTCATGGCCGGTGGCCGCGTCAGTGCAGTATTTAACAATCTTTTTGTCAGATGCAGACGCATGCCTGTAAGTTTCTATGCCATAGCTTGGCTTGGATGCAGCCTCACCCCAGGCGAAAAACGGAGAACCACCGTCCAAAACATCCTCGACCGCCCATTTTGCGCCTGACGGCAGACCCAGGTCCACATATTCATGGCCGGAATGTTTGGATGACTTTCCGCCGTCAACGCCTGAATTTTTTACTGAGCCGCAAAAAACAAAACAGACGGCGGTGGTCAACATAATGCAAAACGAAAATATCTTTTTCATAATTTTTTCAATTCTAATTACCATTATTTCAATTCTCGTCCTTAAGCGCATCCTTGGGAAGCGTGCGGGCAAACACATACACCAAAACGCCGATGGCCATAGATGTAATCGCCGACACTACAAACCGCTGCCGGAGGTCGTCGGGGGTGGTGCCGCTCACGAAAAGGTTTATATACAACGGTGATACAAACTGTCCCAGCTGGGCTATCGACATGACTACCGCGATGCCGAAAGTGCGCTGCCTGGGTGTAACTATTCGTGGCATGAACAAAGAAATGGGAGGCAGCGCGAAACCGCCACCAAGACCCACGACAAGACATCCTGCCATAATCATTGCGTATGAATCAGCCCAAGAAATCATCAGATAACCCAAGGTCATAATTGACATTGCTGTCAGCATGGTAAAATCCTTGAGCTTGCCCATGACAGTAGCAAGCACGAAGCCCGCAAAGATGGCGGGAATACGCATCATCGAAAGAGCGTTGCCACATTCTTGGGCGTCTCCGAGACCCAGAGTGTTCATGAAGATAGCCAGGTCGGTATTGATGATGAAGTAGCAGGCGAAAATCATCATGGCGAAAAGTCCGAGGATGACAACCTTCTTGCTAAGCTTCTGCTTTTTGCCACCGTCGGTCGCTCTCGCAGCCTTGGGCGGCATAGACGGAAGATACATAAGTGTAAGGATAATCGAAACTATCACGAAGGCATATACCATAAACGAGTATCTCCACGATATGTTGGCCAAAAAGCCTGACAGACTCATGAAAATAAGTCCTCCCGTCTGATTGGACGCACCTTGAATGCCTAAGAGTTTGCTCCTCTGCTTGACGTCGGTCGTGAAATCGTAAATGAGTGACGTAGAAAGCGGCGTCATGATGCCAAGACCAACGCCAAACAGCAATCGGGTCGCAAGCAGCAGCGGGAAACTATCGACAAAACCACCTGCAACGCCGAACACCAGAAAGAACGACATGCCCGTAAGCAGGAGCTTCTTCTTGTCGATTTTGGACGCCAGACGTCCTGAAACCAGGCCCATCGGCATCATCACCAGAGTTGGCAAAGTAAGCACGAGTTTGACTACGGTTGCGCTCACGTCCGGAAATGCCTCATTGATGGCGGCAATGGCAGGGGAAACGGCCGTTGGAGCCATAATCGTCAATATCGAAACGGACAATATTGACGGCATCAGCATTTTAGAATATTTTTCTTCCAGAATCATTTTTTTATACCTTTCCTAAGTTAAACGGTGGATAGGCCATGCCGTCCACAACGACATCAATGAGGCACGGCTTGTTGAGCGCGATGGCTTTTTCCAACGCAGGGACAAACTCCTCCAGCTTCTCCACGTGGAATCCCGCCGCCCCGCATGCCTCGGCGTACTTCATGAAGTCAGGGTTGTCGAAAGTCATGAAAGCCTCGTCGCCATACATGTTCAGGAGGAACTTCTTGATGATGTTGAATTCGTTGTTGTTGAAGATAATCCAGATGACCGGGATGTTGTACTGGACGGCGGTCATTAGTTCGAAGCCCGCCATCTGATAGCAACCGTCGCCCACGCCCGCGATGACCACCTTGTCGGGGTTGGCGCACTTGACGCCGATGACTCCGTTGGTGTGGCTCGCCATCGGGCCAAAACTGCCCGGATTCTGATAGCGTTGGTTTTTGTTGAGCTGGAGGTAGCACGACAGCCAGAGCATGTGGCTTCCCGCGTCGCCCATCACGATTGCGTTTTCGGGCAGGTTGTCGGACAGCAGGCGCACCATGTCGCCCGCGAAAGTCTTCGCCGCGCCAAGGTGCGGCTTGTCGTTGTAATATTTTTCCTGAGAAAGTTCCGGTGCCTTTACCGTGAACTTCTCTTTGCCGAGGATTGCCAAAATCTGCTGCAAGGCGGGTTTTACGTCGCTCAGGACGGGTGCTTGCGGCTTATAGACTTTGCCGATTTCCACGGGGTCAATGTTGATGTGAATGAGTTCCTTGCCGTCGTACAGGTCGGGACAGAATGCAAATGTGGCGTTCTGAGCAAAGGAATTGCCCATTGCTATCACGGTCTCCGCCTGATTGAAATAGTCGTTTGCCGCCTTGTCGCCAGACGAGCCGAACATTCCGAGGCAAAGTTTGTGGTTTTCAGGCAGATAACCCTTTGCGTCCATCGTTTGGACGAAGGGTATCTGATATTTTTCTACGAGTTGCAGAAGTTCGTCCTGTGCGCCGCTGCGGATACAGCCGTAGCCGATAAGGGCAAGCATCTTCTTGCCTTTTTTGAGACTGTCGGCAATGATGTCGGCGGCGTGCCGGATTTCAGAATCCTTGGGCAGGACGGGTTTGATGTCAAGTTTTATCGGTCGGTAACGCTTGACCTCCGCCGTAGTGATGTCTTTCGGAATGTGGATGTGGACGGGGCCCGGACGACCTTCAAAGGCGAGGTTCAACGCCTCCTCCAAGATGTCGCAGGTGTCGTCGGCATTCTCAATGATGAAAGATTTTTTGCAGGTAGCCGAAAACATCACCTGCGAGTCGGGCGTGCGGCTAAGGCCCGTCGATTCGTTCAACGCGCCTTTGCCCCTCTGCCCCATGGACGTATAACCCGTAATAGCCAAGAGAGGCAACGAATCGGAGAGGGCGACAGCCATTCCCGAAAAGAGGTTGAACGCGCCCGGACCGCCGGTTGCAAAACATACGCCGAGGTTGCCCGGATTGAACATTGTGTATCCGCAGGCCATAAAGGAGGCGGCTTGTTCGTTGCGGATTATTATTGTCTTGATTTGCTTGGAGTCCCTGAGCGCGAGCAGCATTGAGGCGTTTACCTGTCCGCTGCCGCCGAATACGTGCTTTACGCCGATTTGTTCAAGGACTTTTACGATGGTTTGATTTACGTCCATTGTCAAATTGAAAATTTTAAAATGAAAATTGAAAGTTGAATGTTGAAAATTGAAAGTTGAGTTTTTCAATTTTCAACTTTCAAATTTCAATTGGTGATTATTTCTCCCATTCGCTTGCGTTGAATTTTGCCTTTGCGCTTTTGGGCGGGACTTCAGAAAAGAGTTTGCCGCCGGTGGCGCACTCGTTGAGGTCGAAGCCATTGAAGAACAGGTAGATTCTGTCTTTGGGAACACCTGACACTTCTGAGAAGGTCGAGATGAACTTGTCGGCGATGACTGCTTTCTGCTTGTCAGTCATCTCAATACTGTTGATTACTATTGCTGGCATGATGATGCTTTTTTAATTGAAAACTGAAAGTTGAAAGTTGAAATTGTTTTTTCAATTTTCAACTTTCAATTTTCAATTATGATTATTATTAGAGTGAGTTAAGAACCTCCACAATCTTGTTGCCGTAGGCGATGGAAGATTCCACGCTTGTGCCGGTGATGAATGGGTGGTCGTAGTACACCTGCGGATTCTCGCGGTTGGTGTTGATGCGGGCGATGCAAGCACCGTTGGGGCCCACAGCGTCGCGTACCAAGTCTTCGATAGGCCACAAGAAGCCAGGAGTGATGACGTCAGTGCCCTTGTTGTCGGGTGTTGCGCCGTAGAGGTCGTATGACATCGCCATACCCGGGCCGTAGAAGTCCCATGCGCGGGGATGCGCACAAATCTTCTTGCCGTAGATGATTGACTTGTAGTCGTTCTCGGGGTCGCGGAGGAATACGAGTGCGGATACTGCGTAGCAAAGTGCTGCAACGATTTTGCCGCTCTTGTAAGCGTCCATGATGAGCTTGTGGAGCTCCCAGCAGTTGCACATGTCGATCATTGCACCAGGACCGCCGGTGAGGGCGATTGCATCGTAGTCAGCCATGTTGGCCTCCGAGAATTTCAACGGATGAGCCCACTCGTCGCCGTCCACGAGTTCCTTGCAACGCTTGCAAACCCAGTCGGGGTTGGTCTTGATGTTCTGAACGCCGTCCACGAAGTCGGGATCAACGCTGATCTGGAACGGAAGGGGTTTCTTGCCCTGCGGAGTAGCGAGTGTTACCTCGAATCCTGCCTTCTTGCATGCGTCCCATGGAGCCTGCAACTCTTCGCCCCAAGCACCCATGTTGGTGGCGATAATTAATACTTTCTTTGCCATAATTAATTAAATGTTTAATTTATTATACGTCAGGATTTTTCCTGTTTTAAATTTCTTTGAAAATCATTCCGTTACCGGACGTACGGCAGCGCCACTCATGCGAGGGTGCGAGAACCAGTTGAACTGATTCGAGAGCCAGCCGAAATTAAAAGCCACTGTCTCTGGTTTCATCACAGGATTACCTTGCACACCCCAAATAGGCGTCATGGTAGGATCGGCGGTCGCCGACCATAACGTAACCATCAATCCGACACCATAACATGACTCAGTGCCGTGACGATAACCGACAGCAGGAAACTTTAGTGTGTTGGTGATGATTTTTCGACCATCAACGACGACATTGTAGTCGAATTTGACACCAAAACCATTCTTTCTTTCGCCGTACGTAGCTCCCTGGGGCTGCAACGAGGCATATTCTTCACAATCATCCTCAAAGGCTGCATACTCATTCTGTCCGGTTTTGCCGCCTGTTGGAATGCGCCATGTGCCGCCAAGTGACGAAGTGGCTATATCAAAGTCGGGATTGCCACTGATGTTGTAAATAACTTCATCTCCTTTTTTCTGTCCTGTGACAGCTATAAAATCGTCATTTTCCATAAAGCCGTAAAGACAAAGACCTGTCTTGTCGCCATAACTAAAGAGATTCCACTTTGTTCCGGCCGGCATGTTAACGTAGCCATCGGCTGTCGCCTCAAGCCTGTCGTCGAGTTTCAAGAAATCGTTTTCTTCTGTACCTTCTTGGATGGTTTCCTCTTCCGTTGACACATGGAAAGCCGTTTGGGTCGTTTCTCCTGCGCCATTAGTCTTACATGCGATAAGGTTTCCAGTCGCCCAGTAGAGCGGTGCGCCATCCTCCTTACCATCTTTGTTAACTCCCATGTACAGGGCAACAATCCAGTCGTTCTTCAGTTTGGTCTCGTCCAACGAACTGCCCTTTTCCATGTCAGGCAGGGCAATTTTACCATCCGAGGCTTCTTTGTCGGTTACAGTATGGAAGAATTTCACCATCTTGGGAACTCCAAACCATACTTCTTTGCCTGAATACTGAACTGGGTCAACCTGAAAAGAGGCTTTTCCCGTAGCATCAACAACGGCTGTTGCAACAGGCTCAGAACTCTCTGCAAGTCCCATTTGCAAAGTGAGTCCGTTATAATACTGTTTGGTGCCACCCACCGTTGTCTGCACGTCCCAAATGCTGGTACTGACACTGGAACTGTCAGTGTCGTCGTCTTTGGAACATGCTGCCATTACACAGATAGCGGCCATTAACATGTACTTTTTCATAGACAATTGTTTTTAAATTAATTTTTAATTGAAACTTTCTTGGCTTTCTTGTCCCAGTTCAACGAACTTGAAGGGTTGGAAACCGAGATTGTCATCTTGTCATAACCGGTGAATTTGTAGGCGTCGCCTTTGTTGCTGACGTTATACATGAGGGACTCCGGCGCGACGCTGACTGATGTGCCCGAAACGTAACTGCCGTCGGCATCAAGCATCAGTTGGCAGGATGAAAAATCCATGTTGACACCGTTGGCCACGAACAAGTCGTTGCAGCTGGCGAAATCACGCACCGTGGTTCTCCATGTGCCGACTTTTATGGGACAGAGCATATTGTCGATTGCGGGCCTCGTCTGGAAGAACGCTTCACTCATTTCGTACTTGTGTCTGGCGCCATTATTGATTTTAATAATGCCAGTATTGTTGCACATTACGCCAAGTCCTTCGGTGCCATACTCTTTGAATGAATTAGCCTCTGTTTTCTGCAAGTCGAACATCAGGCCGTATGCACGTCGCGTAAAGTCGTCATTCTCGTTCTCTTCCATTGTAACGGTGATACTCCCGGAATTTTCCACGGGGGGCTGGCCTGTTTGAACAGCCAATACCGATTCATATACAGCACATGCGAAATTGTTGGGGGTGGAGGTCACAGAAGTGTACCCCATGGGAATGCTCCTGTGAACGAGGTCTATCTTGCCCCTGTTGACAACCTCTGTCACGCCATAGCGTGTCATGCCGCAGATGGTGCCTGGCACTTTCAAACTTATTGTGCCGTTGTTCTCAACCTTGTTTTTGTTTCCGCCTGTCGTGATGCCCCTGGAGTCGTCAGCCATTGTGACATCGGCCTCAATATTGCCGTTGTTGACAACCTGAACGTCGTCCTGGAATGTGGCCACCCCTCTCATGCGAGTAGTGGGTGACCCATTGCCATAGAAGTGTATCTGTCCGTTGTTGACGATTTTGGACCCCTGACCGGGGGCGAAGGCTATGCCATACACCCAGCAGCCAATATTCGGGTCGTGGTCGAAATACACGTTGATTGTACCATTGTTGATAAACGTCATGTTTTTCAACCCGTAAATGGCGCATACCCTGAGGTATTTGTATCGCGGGTCGCCGTTGGCTGGCGTTTGTATCATGTCCTTGTATTTTTCCACCAGGTCGCGGGTGTGGACGGTGATTGTCCCGTCATTTACAATGGTCACATCGGTTACCATTGAGTCGGATGCGACATCTACCGAACCGTTTTTGATGTTTACCGCAGCGATGGCGGCGCAGTTCAATGTATATTCCATCTGTTTGCCCTTGGCAGTCATTACAGTAGAGTTCATCTCAAACATGACACAACCATCAGCTGCACCAAGTTCAATGTTTTTCGTATTGACGAATGTAGTGCCGCTCTTGTCGATGACGACCCCTCCCTCCTCTACGGTGGAGGAGGCGTAGGCGGCAGCATCACTCGCCAATACAAAAGACATTAATACAATGGATAGCAGAGCCAATATGCACTTCTTCATTGCGGACGATTTTTGCTGTTAACCAATGATTTCGAGGGTGTCACCACGCTTCGCGTTCACCTCATTCTGCCAAACTACATTCTCCTTGGAGAGCGGCTTGCCGTCTGGCGTAAAGAATTCCGCCTCTTTGAGATCAAAGATTCCGTTGCCACAGACAATCAAGTCTTTGGTCTTTCCGAAGTCGCGTTGCGGTGTGTTCCACTTGCGGATGACTACCGGGAAAGGTGCGTCGTTAGGCGACTGGACATTTACACCCATCTCCGCTGTCTGGTAGTCATACGGGCCAGACTTGGTGACGGTGATGGAGCCAGTGTTTTCAAAAGCAAACTTCTTGTCGTCTTTCTCCGCCATCTCGGCATAGATGCCGAAAGCCAAAGAGGTTTTGGGCGTATTCTCGTCGCCCACAAGGTGAACCTTGATAGTGCCTGAGTTGATGATTGGCGAGCGTGGCTGGTCTCCTGCCTTGGCCGGGTGGCTGTGATGGTAGAGCGCGCATGCCAGCGGGTCGTTCTGATAGAGGAACGGAACTTTGTTCTCCAGCAGCATTGGGATGCTCGTTACGTCGATTTCGCCGGCATTGAGAATGGCAGTATCAGCAAAACGACCCAACGTCATTATACGTCCAGTAGATTTTACCTTTATCTTGCCAAGGTTGGTGATGGAGCCACCCCATGCCGTGGTTGCCATGCAGCGAACTGTGGCCGCGCGCTCCACATCAACGTTGATTAGTCCGTTGTTTACCAATGCCACATTATACTTAGGCATGGACATGGGGCGCGGGTGGGTGTTGTAGGCTCCATTGCCCAGTATGTGCAGCTCACCATTGTTGACGACAAGAGAATTGCAGCCAGCAAACAAGAGGTTGCTATAAACTGTAGCCTCCTCGTCCGGGTCGTGGTCAAAGTACACCTTAACAACACCGTTGTTGATAATCACGGAGTTGTCGCCCGCCATCATTGCGAAGAACTTGATGAATCCGTAACGGAAATTCTTGTCATTGATGCTTTTGCGAATCAACGAGCCGTATTTCTTCACAATTTCCGCAGTGTGTATCTCAATCACACCTTCATTGACGAGAGTCGCATTGCTGGCAAGAGCGAATGCACCTTTCTCGTTTGGTGTATCCGTGAGGGCGGCCATACCGAAAATGCTCAGATTGATGCCCTTCATCACGCCACCTGCGGCGTATGCCTCTTCTTGATTGTCGAAAATGTGAGCGTCTGACACATCGCTGATGACGATATGGTCTCTGTTGACGCAGAAGCTTCCCTGCCGGGTGCGGATGCCTGTATATCTTTTTTCCATATTATTAATGTATTGTTATGCGATTAACGAACAGGGCGAATTGAAAGTCCGAAGAAGCGCGAGTATCCACGGATACCGACTGGATTGTATTCTGGATTTGTCTCGGGATTTTGGAAGGCGAGGTATATGGCATCGTCAACACTGGTAGTACTTAGTTTTGTTGACCAGTAATGACCGTAGTTCTCTTTCTTACCATGCTTGATGCCGTTTTTGGTGCCATTGACACACATGAATATCGACTTGTCTGTATATCCCTCAGTGACACCTGTGAACAAGTAGCCACTCTTGCCGTTCAACTGAGTCCATTCGTATTTCACCAGTTTTTCATCCATCAACGACTTCACTTCCGCTGCGGTTGGCGTACGCCAGTCTCCTCCCAAAAGAACGTGTGCAGCGTCGTCTGCCGGATCTAAAACTGCGCCCAATTCATTGTATTTGCTCCAGACGTGAGGTTCGCCGTCGCCCGCATAGTACGACGTTGTAGTCCAGTCATAAGACATTCCCATAGCGGCATTGGATTTCTTAGCTCCCCACGACAAGAACAGTCCACAGTCTGTCGGGCTTGCAGCACCAAGATTCACCGAGGCGAATGTCGGGCCGTCCTTCCACAACTGGACGCCGGCGTCTTCTGTCAATTGGATTGTTACGTCGTTAATCTTGCCCGCTTCAACAACATCCACGTTCATTTCGCCAATGTACAGGTTGCCTGTACTTGTTACAGCGGAAACACCGATTTTCTTGTTTTCGAAGGCAGACACGTTGGCATAGACAATATTGGTCGGGGCGTCCGCGGGCTCGTAAGTAGCAACAGAATCTTCCACAATAAGCCACATCCTGTTCACGGGAAGTTCTGCCCCGCTGTTGTCCTTCAGCGTGAACCTGATCAAAGCCTGGCGGGAAGCACTTGCTTTGAATACAGGACGAATGGAAATGCCTCCAAAACGGCGGTGCATTGTCAGTTCAAATGTATTCTCGTTCAATTCAACGCCGTATGCGCCGCCGCAATAATCGCCGTACACCATGGATGTCCAGTAGGCTCCAGTTCCTTCAACCTTGTCCTGGTCCAAACGAGCACCAGCAGCGGGCAGGAAGATTGAATTGCCGTTGAGTTTGCTGGTAAACTTGCGGCCTGTCACACCGTTCACTGTAGTCCACTCGTTGGTGGTGTAATTAATCAACTCTTCAAAGTCGTCGCAGCCAGGAGTCACCCACTTGTCGCCCCATTTGGCTTGGGCAGCATCGTCTTCGGGTTCGAGTTCCAGTTTGCCATCCTCAACCCCCCAAGACTTTCCCTTAAATGTTGCATTTGGGCAATATTTGGAAATGAGGCCATTTTCGGCCAGGACGTAGTTTGAGAAGATGAAAGCAACGCCGTCTTTTGTGTCGCCACCGTATGACGTTGTGTCGCCCCAGCGGTAATACATACCAAAGTCTTCGGGGTTCTCTGCGCCAAGGTTCAAGTTGGCCCATTTGGTACCGGAAGGGAGACCAAGGTCAACAGCCTCCAAACTGGCGGGCAGCGTAGGCTTCTCTGGGGCGGGTGGGTCATCAGGGTCGGGATTTTGCTTCTCCTGCTCATTCGGGTCGGGCGTAGGAGAAACCACGGGGTCATCGTCGTCTTTTCCACACGATGCGTAGAACAAGACAGCGACCACCATTATGAATCTAAAGATGTACTGTTTCATAATTAGCCGTTTTTATTAGTTAATGAATATGTAATTATTTTGTGATGACAAAGGTGTCTCCACGTTTTTTGGCGTCCATTGTCTGGACAGCCAAAGAGGAGAAGTCAACATTTGCGGGTTTGTTGTCGAATGTGAGCTGCATGTCGCTCAGGTCGAGTTTCGCGCTGTGGCAGGCGAACAGGTACGGTGTCTGGGAGAAATCGCGCTCACGAGTATTCCACTTGACAGCCTTCAGTTTCACCGGGTTGTCGTGGTTCTGCTGCATATTGATGCCAAGTTCAGCGGTGGTGTATTTCTGAGGACCTTCCTGCGTTACTTCCACTGTGCCTTCGTTGGACACGTAGCGTACAGGGGTATCACCATTGTCCTTGTCTTCCATCTGGTAGTAGAAGCCGAAGGCGATGGCGTCGGGACCGCTCTCCTTGGAGCCAACGAGATGCACCTTGATGGAACCACGGTTGATGATGGGGGCGGGAAGCGTCTTGCCGGGACGGAAGTGCTCGTACATGCCGGTCGCCATGGGCGGGAAGTTGAACAGATAGGGAATCTTGCCCTCAATGAGGGTGGCTATTGAGGTTACATTAATCTCGCCGTCGTTCATCATGTGGGTTCCTGTGACGCTGCCCATGGTCATCACGCGGCCGCGAACACGTACCTGGATCCTGCCCTCCTTCTTGTTCCACAGGGAGCCGAACATACCTGCGGTGTGGAGGATGCGGGTCTGGAATGCTCTGTCAACATCTACTGTTACAAGCCCCTCGTTGATTACATGCATGTGGTTGGACACGCCGCCTACGCCGCGTACGAGCGACTGCCACGAGCCGTTGCCGACGAAGTGGATTTCACCTCTGTTGATGAGCTGGGCGTTGCCCTCCGCCCACATGGCGCAGCAGTACATGGTCATGTCTGTGTCAGGGTCGTGGTCCATGTGAACATTGATGACGCCTTCGTTCACAAGTACGGAGTTTTCGCCCGCTGCCATCGCGTAGCATCGAAGTGCATCAACCCTCACGCTATTAGAACCTTGCGCCTCGGTACGAACATAGTCGGCCAAGAGGTCTTTTGTATGTATGTCGATGACACCTTTGTTGACGAGCGTGGCATTAGGCGCCAGTTTCATGTCGCCGGGCGAGTCTGTGTCTTCTGTTAGTGCCACAAACCCACAGATAACGTTGTTCTGTAATTTACCAGACGTGTTGAAACTATTGCCCGCATTGTAGCGGTAGATGAATAGGTTCTGCTCCGACGGGTCTGTTACATCAAGATGTTGTTCGTTGATGGCATATACACCCTGTCCTATGATTAAAGCGTTGTTTCTTGTATTCATAGTGTTAACTTGTTTTGGTTTTTGAATTGTCAATTTTTATAATTTGTCCGCCTGTAAGCAGTCTTCTAATTGACACCGCCGCCCAGGGGGATGTAGAGTGATATGACTGCAATTGCACCTTTGTACATGTTTTGGGCTTCGCTGAGCTGCGCTTTGAGCAGGTTTTCCTGTGCCGTCAGTACCTCAAGGTAATTGGCCTTTCCGTTGTCCATGAGCTCGTTGGAGCCGAGATACGCCTCATACAGCACCTCCACTTGCCTGTGGTAGTACCCATGCTTTTCAAGTGCCTGCTGGCAGTCTGAAAGGGCCTCGTTGACCTGATTGCCGGCATTGATTACGGTCTGCACGTATCTCTTCTGCAAGTCTTCCTCTGTAAGTTTTGCGATTTGGTGGTTTGCCTTCAGCCTTCCACGCGCAAGAATTGGCTGCGTCAGTGTGCCGATGGCAGAGACAAGAAGTTTGCCTGGATTCACCACCATGCCGCCGCTGTTGGTCCATCCGGCGGAACCGGAGAGAGTTATGCTTGGGAAGAATGCGGCGCGCGCAGCCTTCGTGTTATAAAAAGCTTCTTCCATAGCATGGTTTGCCTTACGGATGTCGGGGCGAAGCTCCAGCATCTTGGCAGGCACGCCGTGCCTCTGAATACTGTCGTTGAAAATGAGCTGATGGTCTGCAGAACTATGGTAACGCCCTTCACCAGACCATTTGGAACGGTCGATATGCTGAGGCGCGACGCCAAGGAGACGGCAGATTGCATTTTCGGTGGAGCGTATGTCCCGCCTGGTGTCCACAAGCTGCATCTTTACGCTCAGGTACGAAGATTCGAGCGAGTTGACTGCCGTGGAATACGTCTTGCCGTTTTCAAAGAGTGCCTTCTGAGTTTCCAGCGAAGCGTTCCAAAGGCTGTCGGTCAGGGTGAGGATGTCGAGCTGACGGTCGAGCAGCATCAAACGGAAGTACTGCTGCGCGGTGGTGGAGATGAGGTTGGTCCGCACAGCCTCCTCGTTGACCTGCACTTGCATAAGAGCCGCCTTTGAGGCGCGTTTCTTTGCGGTGATGGCGCCAAAAGCATCAACATCCACCGACAACTGCAGTGGCAGATTGTAGGTCTTGGACCAGTCTCTGTCGCCAAACTTGGACAACGTACCCTGTGGCACGAAGCTGAGCGTTGGCGCATACCCCATCTTGGCGACCTTCAGCGAGGCCTCGCTCTTCTCCACTGCGATACGGGCGGAGTTGAGGTCCACATTGTTGGACAGCACCTGCTCTACGAGCGTCTGAAGCTTGTCGTCTTTGAAAAACTCACGCCAAGGTATCTGCGCCAGCGACTCGCTGCTGTCGGCGGCATCAGTACCAAATACATCGGCTGGTGCTTCCACTGTCTGCGTGTATTTGTCGTAAAGACCGCAGCCAGTGAGCAGGAGTCCCATGACGGTAGCGACGAATATTTTGCCTGATTTCTTCATAATTTTTTCATTCACTTTTATCTTCAATACTACGCGCATCTGCGACCTCCCTGCCTTGGAATCTTTCGTGTAGCTTTTGGAACACGATGAAGAAAGCCGGGACGACGAACAGCAGGGCGATTGTGCCGACGCTCATGCCGCCGATTACACCGAGTGCAAGGGCGCGGTTGCCGTTGGCTCCGGCGCCGCCCTCGATTACGAGAGGAATCATGCCCGCAATCATTGTAACGACGGTCATCAGAATCGGACGCAGGCGTTCCTTGCTCGCCTCAATGGCCGCATCCTCGATTGACAGCCCCTGCTTGCGACGCTCGCTGGCATACTCCGTAATCAGGATTGCCGTCTTCGCCAACAAGCCTATCAGCATGATTACGCCTGTCTGAAGGTAGATGTTGTTGTTCATGCCGGGCAGATTGAACCGCGAGCCGATATAAGCGCAGACGAATGCACCCATCAGTCCGAATGGAACACTCAGCAGCACGGCAAACGGCGTAAACCACGAGTTGTAGAGCGACAGCAGGATGAGATAAATCAAGATAATGCAGATTCCGTAGATGAGGACTGTGGTGTTGGAGCCAGCCGCTTCCTCCACCTCTCGTGCGAGGCCGCTATATTCATACGTGTACTTGGATGGCATTTCCTCTCTGAACACCTCGGCAATCGCCTTGTGGGCGTCGCCCTCGCTATAGTCGCTCGAAGTGGTTATCTGACAGGTGATGCTTTGGTACAGATTGAAGTTTTCAATATTTGCAGGGCCGACAATCTCCTTGAATGATACGAAATTGGAAATCGGTGCCATTTTGCCTCCTTTGACCTTCACAAAGATGTTTCGCAGCGACGTCGGGTCTAGGCGGTACTCCGGCGATGCGCTCGCCATGATGCGGTAAACTTTGCCAAATTGGTTGAAATTGCCGATATATGAGCCGCCGCAATAGGTTCCAAGTGTTGTCAGCACCGATTTTGGCGATATGCCAGCCCGATTACACTGTACGGCATCGACGTCAATCTGATACTTCGGGAAACGCTCGGAGTAGGTTGACATCGCCGTGTTGATTTCCGGACGCTCGGCGAGCTTGGCCAGGAATTTCTCGGTATATCCGGCAAACTCCGACAAGTTGCCGTCCGAAGGATCCTGCACGACAAGGCTCACGCTGTTGCTCGTGCCGTAGCCAGGCACCTGCGGCATCTGGAACGACAGAACCCTGACGTTCTTCATGTCCATGCAAGCCATGGAGATGCGCCCCATCACTGCATTGATGCTGTGTGCCATTCCCTGTCGCTCGTCCCAATTTTTAAGACGGATGGAAAATGTGGCGTAATTGGGGCCCATGCCCGAAGTCATGCCAAAACCACACGACACGCTGTATGTCTCGATTTCAGGAATAGTCTTTATCCTCGCCTCCACCTGTCTTACAAGTTCCTGAGTCTGTTGCAACGTGAATCCTTCCGGCGCGCGAACCTCAGTAGAAAAGTTGCCTTGGTCTTCCTGCGGCACAAGGTCGGTGGAGAGGTTTTTCATAAAGAACACCAACAGGACAACTGCAAGAGCGAAAAAGGCCCAAGCCAGTGCTGGACGTTTGATGAACTTTTGGACACTTTTGGAATATTTGTTGAATATTGCGTTGTAACTCTTGGAGTATGCCTTTTTGGTGTAGTATGTGAGGTTTTTACGCTCGTTCTTGTCCTCCGACACCTTAAGCATGATGGCACACAGGGCGGGACACAAGGTGAGTGCCGACACGCACGACAATCCCACCGAAGACGCTATGGTAACGCCAAACTGCACGAAGAACGTACCAGTGGTGCCGCCCATGAATGTAACAGGGATAAACACCGCCATGAATACCAGTGTACAGGAAACTACCGCTACCGACACTTCGCTCATTGCCTGCCTCGTGGCCTCGCGGGCGTCGTTCAAGCCGCCCTCCACCTTGGCCATCACAGCCTCGACTACCACAATGGCATCGTCGACCACTGTGCCGATGGCCAATACCAAAGCGAACAGCGTCAATATATTCAGAGAAAAGCCCGCCAATGAAACTATGATGAACGTGCCTAACAGCGACACTACAATAGAAATCGACGGTATGATTGTAGCCTTGAAATTTTGAAGGAAAAAGAACACCACAAGAACAACCAGAATGATGGCGATAATCAGAGTCTCAACAACGTTGTCGATGGCGGCGAAGAGGAAGTCGTCGGATGTCATGATTGTAACGAACTCCAATCCGGCAGGCATCGACTGTTGCATCTCCTCGCACATCTTGGTTATGTTTGCGTTAACTTCCGTGGCGTTGGCGTCCGGAGCCTGGTAAATCATCATCGTTGTGCCGGGCGTGCCATTGACGCTCGAAATGAAACTGTAATTGACTGCGCCAATCTCCACATCGGCAACATCTTTGAGGCACAGAATATGACCATTTTCGCTGGTCCTGATTACAATATTGTTGAACTCTTCTACGCTTTTAAGAGTTCCCTTGTACTCCATCGTGTACTGATATTTGTTTTCAGAGCTTTCGCCCAGCGAACCCGTTGCGGCAACAAAACTTTGACTGCTGATGGCGGCGTTCACATCGTTTGGCTCCAGACCATACTGCGCCATTACATCGGGCTTCAGCCAGATGCGCAGTGCGTATGTATTGCCCATCGCCGATACGTCGCCGACACCAGTGATACGCATCAGGCGGGGCTTGACGTTGATGTAGATGTAGTTTGATATAAACTCATTGTCATACTTGCCGTCCGTGCTCCTCAAAGCCAAAATCCTCAGGATGTTGCTCTGCTGCTTCTGAACGGTAATGCCCACCTTCGTCACGTCGGAAGGCAGCGTCGCCTGAGCCTTCGACACGCGGTTCTGCACGTTTACCGCCGCCATGTCTGGGTCTGTTCCCGGCTTAAAGTATACAGATATTTGCACACTACCCGAAGACGACGCCTTCGACGTCATATAAGTCATGTCAGGCACGCCGTTGATATTGTCTTCCAGCGGCTGGATTACAGACTCCATGACCGTGTTTGCGTCGGCGCCCGAATAAGACGTGGAGACAGACACAGTGGGCGGCGCAATGCTCGGGTACCGCTCTATAGGCAACGTCTCCATGCAGAGATAGCCCACGAGCGATATCACGATGCTGATGGAAAATGCCAGTCCGAACCTATCTATAAAAATGTTGTTCTTCATCTTTATTACGTATTCTATTTTTGGGTTGGGAAGAGCACTCTCTGTCCTTCGTTAACGTTGTTTGCGCCTATTGTAACAATGCGGTCGCCCACTTCGAGACCGCTGAGGATGGCGAAGTCCTTGCCGTTGCCAACGTCCTGCGTTGTCACCGTAACCGCCGTTGCTGTGCTGTCGGGCTTCACTTTATATACAATGGACTTGCTCTGAAGCCTTACCACGGCATCCTGCGGTATTACTATCACGTCCTTCTTCGAGTAAGGCATCACCACCGTCCCCTGGACGCCCGAAAGCGGCAGCCCGTCAGGGTTGGCGAATGTGGCCTTGCACAACAGAGTTCCCGTGTTGGCGTCCACCACGCCCGTCAGGCTGCTTACACGGCCTTTATATGGGTATTCCGTTCCGTTTTTTAGGATGAATGTTACTTCGGGGATGTCGGCGGCCTGGCGTTTGGCCTTTTTGTCGTCGGCTTTGCTGCCCGGCTTGATGTTATTCACAATCACAGCCTCGGGAATAGAGAATGTGGCGTCGAGCATCGTGTTGCCGCTCAGGACTGTAAGCTGCTTGCCTGGCGAAACCTGCTCCCCTGCTGTGACGGGTATCTCGCCAATAAGCCCCGACACAGGTGCCGTGATGGTGCAGAACCCGAGCCTGACATTTGCATTGTTGACTGCTGCAAGTGCCTGCGACACGCTAGCCTGCGCCTTGCGGTAATTGTTCTCGGAGGTGGAAAGCATGTAGCTGCTTACTATCTTTTTTTCGTACAAGTTCTTATTGGAGTTGTATTCCAACAGGGCACTGCTTTCCTGGGCCTGCGCAGCCTCAAGATTGGCCTGTGCGGCCTTCAAATCCATTTCGGCGTTGCGCGAGTCTATCATAAAGAGTGTCTGACCTTGTTTCACCTGCTGTCCTTCTGATACGCATATTTGGGTCAGCTGTCCGCTCACCTGTGGGGTGATGACAACGTCAGACTGTCCTGTCAGCCTGGCTGCGAACTTTATAGGTATTTCGATGTCTGTTTTTGCCACCGTAATGGTTTCATACGATGTCGGCGTTGGTTTGGGCCTTTCTTTTTTGCAAGAGGCCGCCAACCCGCAGCAGAGGACCAGACTGAGCAAAACAGCACCCTTGAAATTTTGACGCATTATAGAACTTGCCATATATTTTGTCTGATTTTTTTACGATTTTTGCTTTGATTACAATACCTTTACCAGACGGACGGAGAATCCGAAGTCAAAAGTACGTGAATTGTCCACCGTTACAATGTTGGAGAAACAGCCGAAGCCGTATGCAGCCGTCTCGCCGTCGGTAGTCGGAGTCCAAGTGGCGCCGCCGGCATTTACGTTGTTGATCTGTATATTGCCATCTGCGTCATGTGTGCGGTGTCCTGCGGTGGGCAAAAATACCGCTCCTGCCGCCTCCAACTTGCTCCAGTCGGCGAGTGTGAAGCTGTTGATGGTCTTGAAATATTCCGCACCATTTTCAGTTGCAACGCCGTTCTTGAATGTGATGCCATCAGGCATTGTGAACTCGTCGGGCAGCAGTATCACACCGTTGACACCGTTGACATCGGCTACACCGTATTGATTGTGTGCCTTGATGTAGTTCCACTCGTCCTTGGTGAGGGCTACCCACTCGCTGCCGATGGCGGCTGACTTGCTTGAATCCCATGTGTAGTCGGAAGGCGTTGCGCTCGTGTTGACGGGGTTGCCGCCGTCAATCCACGTTCCCCAGCCGAAAAGGTCTATCCAGCCGTCGTAGGTGTCGGAAATCTTGGCGTTGTCGAGGCCGACGCAGTCGTACTGATGCTCGGCGAAACGCCATGTCTTGGTGCTTGGCTTGTATTGAAGGTTGCCGACGCTGAACACCACCTTCTTGGTGGCCGACACCGAAAACGCACCCTTTACCTGAGTGTCGTCTTTTTTGTTATCATCATCGTCGTCACCGCACGATGTGGTGAACAAAAGTCCTGCGCACAATATTGCGAAAATTGCTGAATTTCTGAGTGTTTTCATTTTGAAAATTTTTTAGGTTGATGCTTACTTCTTGTCCCACGGGAACTCGGTCTTGATGGGCGCGAACACGTCGATGGCCTCCGTCTCGCCCACAGCGACAAAGCCGTGCGGAATGTTGGCGGGCACGAGGTAGGCGTCGCCTTCTTTGAGATGGAACACCTCTTCGCCGATGGTCAGTTCGAAGCCGCCTTTGATTACATAGCCGAATTGCTCCTGGGGGTGGGTGTGCATGCCGACAACGGATCTGTCTGACATGTTCCAATGGAGGACGTTCATGTTTTTGCCCGAGGCAAAGTCCTGGCGGATGACACCCTTGCCCATGTCGACCTTTGCGATTTGGTCGTGGAAGAATACTGATTTAGAATTTTCCATAATTGATGATGTTTTTT
>Ga0255061_10000010_pt1 | contig 40010 bp, 28 predicted proteins | sample 174RNAGHGhighgp2_FD_183093 | JGI IMG/M metagenome (GOLD analysis project Ga0255061, IMG submission 183093) | Metatranscriptome of sheep rumen microbial communities from Palmerston North, Manawatu-Wanganui, New Zealand - 1742 RNA GHGhigh gp2... | ecosystem: Host-associated > Mammals > Digestive... | reverse complement strand
TTCAAACAATACGCATACGGTGTGATATATGGATAAATCTCCGCCAACGGATCCACACTCAGCCAAACACTCTTACGTGCATCATAATAACGCGCACCGTAATAATACAATCCAGATTCTTCATCCTGCTCCTTGCCATTGAATAGGTAGGGAGTGTTCCAGTCTTTATTTCTTTTCTCTAAAAAGACCTCACCATAAGGCATGTAAGAGACCTGCTGAACCTGTCCGTCCTGACTCGTCACCAACGTGGTGCTGCCAAGATGGTCTGAGTGATAGAAATAGGTCTGCTTCTCCTGTCTCCTGTCAAATTCATCTGAATCATTGGCCATCCGCCGCACTTCATATATCGGATATAAGGTGTCAAACGCCTGCGTCTGCGCCTTATACAACTTGGCAAAATCAACCTTGATCGTGTCCGACAGACTACCCTCCGTACCGGCATGTGGCACCACCCGACTCGGATCACTCAGCTCCCCGCCCGTCACACTGGCTACCCGCTGCGACCCTGCATAGATATGCTTCGTATATCGTCCGCCACTACTGTAAGTGATATACTGACTCGGATACAGTGTGTATCGCAGACTTGTCTGCCCCGTCATATCCGCTCCATCAAAATGACTCTCCTGATTCATACCCGTCACCTTAGCCGTACGCTCTCCTGCGTGATCGTAGTAATAAGCCGTCTGCCGTCCGTCCTCACAGAGATGGGTCAGACGATTCTCCTCATCCCACTGCATATAGCGCACGCCCGTCTGCATTGTGCGGCCATTCTTGCGATGGTGGAAATGACGCTCCTCCGTTGGATTACCGTTCAAATCGTATGCATAGGTGTGATAATCACTCCGTCGGCCTGCCGCTAAACTGTCAGTGCGGTAATGGCTGTCCAAAAGGGTATCCAACTGGAATCCTTTGTAGTGGTATCCCAAATCATACCCGGCTCTCACCTCTCCTTTAAACTGGATATCCTGCTGCTCCATCGTCTGCTGTTTCCGAAGAAGTCGTCCCAGCGGATCATAGCTCATCTCAAGGGCATAGCTGGCTTCACCTCCTGTATAGTGTCCCTGTGCCGAGACAAGTCGGTCGAGGTAATCATATTCATACGTATGGTTCACACCTCTCTTATCATTCACCGAGATGATATTCCCCACCCCATCGTAGCCATAAAGCACATCGGAGAGAAGGTCATTGCCCTGCTTCACCTGCATTGCTGAGAGTCGTCGGTTCTCATCATAGTGCATCGTCTCTTCCGAGCCATCACCCAACCGACGATGATTACAGTGTCCGTAACGATCATAGGTCATACGGTCGATATACACTATATTATCGGTTCCATCCTCTGTTGTACTACCCAACACACGTTGCAGGCGACCGCCCAAGTCATACTTATAGCTCACCTTCTCTCCATCAGGATAGACCATGTGCTGCATACGTCCATGACTGTCATACTGATAATGCGTGGTGAAGGTCATCGCCTCCGCACGGGTTGGCACCACCATTGTACGAGTGGTCCGCACCACCTCTCCGCTCTTGCCATAGGCATAAGAGAGCACACCGCTACCATCCGCCACATGAGCCAATCGTCCGATACACCCGTTCATGGCAGAGCAATCGCCATAGACATAACGTACATCATTCCGCGGATGTTCAGGATAATGTATGGCAATCAGTCGGTCATAATCATACTCGTAGGTGATCTGTTCACCTTTGCCAGCCAACGCCGCTGTCTGTCGGCTCAGCAGGTTGCCGCACACATCATAACGATAAGAGGTCTTCCCTCTTGCCGGATGATTCACCAGCGTGCATCGCCCTCCCATATCGTATTCATAATATGTCTGATTACCTTCTGCATCTTCCACTTCGGTGAGTCTGCCCACGCCATCGTAGGAGAATCGTGTTCGAATGGCGAAACCGTTGCCTCGCAGGGTGGCTTTCACCTTGCCCCGACCGTTCACCAGTTCTGCCGAGCAATGACCGTTAGCATCCATGACCAAGCGTTTCAGATATCCTTCATCCACACTATAGCTGCAGTGTGTCACCGAGCCATCGGGTTGCACTGTCGCCAAAAGACGGTTCATACAATCATAATGGAACTCCGAAGGAGGTGTAGCATCAAATGTATGAACGAAGTTTAGACTATCAGAGAGTGGCACAGTCGTGGGAGCATATTGTTCCACCACCCGTCCGAAAGCATCCTTTTTGACGCGTCCGCTCACCACAAATACGTCGCCACTCTGCATGGCTTCGCCCTTGTCCGTAACATTCAGTTCAGACTCTTGCTTCATTTGTAGTATCTTTCCAAAACCATCAACAAAGGTAAACGTTTCAATCGGATTTTCGGGGTGCTGGTTGTCAAAATGTCTCGTCACGGCATACGCCGGTCGTTCTATTCCCCCCTTGTCATTCAGCTTCGCCACAGGATGATAACTGAACGCAATCGTATAAGGAGCGTCTGTCACCTCCGACGGACTCCTCACCTGTGTGATTCTACCCAGATGATCAATTTCGGTAGTGAGGAACTGATGGTTAGCATCTTGCCTTGTGCCTGCAATGCCCCATAAGTGATCATAATCATCCCATCTGTTTTCTATCTTCTCATTATCACGCACGGACGACACAAAGAGTTGTCGCTCATCATCATACGCATACGAATAGGACTTGCGTTGCTTACGAATGTTCTCAGGGAGTGTCATCTTTGTAATATTACCGTAACGTCCACGTTGCATCTCTGTCACTGCCGAATCAGCACCGAGGTGACGGCAGACACGTATCAGATCCTGAATTGGGTAATTCAAGGTCGGACCGTATTTAGCCGTGGTATGATTACATAACATGCCTTCATCATCATACACCTTCATCACACTTGGAAGTCCATACTGATAATAAGCAGGCCTACAGACATAATCTATTTCTGTAACGTAGCCCTTATGATCTGTTTCATCCGTAAATGAATAGCGTTTCACCTCTCCATGATGATTCTGATCCAGATGATAATCATATTTTTCTGTCGTCAACAAGAGTTTCGATGATCCCTCAAACTGATAACTCCGTTTGCGGCTAAGAGGCATATAGACAACACCCCACCGATTGGAAGGATACGTCGGCATGAACTGATAAAAATGACAAGTCTCCTCATGCATCCCAATATAATTCTTAGTAGCATAATCATTAGCAGAAGATACTGAATACGTCTGATACTCATTCTCTTTCAGTACCAACGTATCACCCGTTGCATTCAAATCCATATCTTTCAACAAGCGACCGGCCGCATAAACATCCGACACATCATAAAGCTGTACCGACTGACGATAAGGAGCATCCTTCTTCTCCGCATTGACATCGAGGCTCCGAACTTCTGCGAATCCTAAGAAACGACGTTCTCTCCTATCTCTTCTACCACCAGCATAGAGGAACTGGGTACGCATCACAGGACCATCATCACTCACGCCATCATTCACTTCGAGAGAAGACATCACCCATTTACCTCCTGGATGATCAACGGTAGCCTCTGTTCGTCCATAATCCAAGGTGAAACTTCCACCGAGTGAATTTTGTACTCTCTTCAACTTATTACACTTCCCGATCATAGCATACCTCACTCTCAGGTCGTCTTCCTTTTCACTATTGACCATATCGACATAGCCATCACCATCCACATCTCTGAATTCAAAACGTGGAGACGACACACTTGTTGCGGTACGAACGCTTGGGTTAAGAGATAGTTTGATTACCCAGATTGGAATATTAGCAGTGAACGAAGCATTTATTCCTTCCGAATGGGAGATTGTGCGGGATATATCCGTTGCCACCGAAGATTTCTCTGGAGAGGCAAATCCATCACCTGTATTAAGCGAGACCATGACCTGATCTGCCATCAATGTCAGCTGATCAGGCAAACCATCACCATTCACATCGATCAGACACTTCTCCACTCTGTTATCCGTATAACTGCCCGATAATCCACCTGAGACGCTCGATGAATTATAGTCAAAAGAGACCCCTCCTGCAATCTTATCAAAGGAGGCTGTCCCCTCCCGCACCGCATCGATACCCAGCGGAACCGGTGTCGAGAACGAATAACCCAGATTATATGAGACCTTGTTATTTTGTTCATTCAGTCTGTCACAATAGAGCAAATCTGGCAAGCCATCACCGTTCAGGTCCACATAGGCTGTCGTATTACCATCATGGTTATTTCCGCCTCCCACAAGAGCCGACCATGCAAGACAATTATTTTGTTCGCCTTGTGAGGAGGCACCATCATTCGTACCTGTTTTAGATGATGGATGGGCGCATGGAACCTTACCGCTACCCAGTCCAAGAGAATTGGAGTACGCCCAGGACTGTACAGAGGCAACCTGCAGTTGGTCTCTAGAAAAGCCTCCCTGAGCATTCGTATAGTAGATTGTTCCATTAACAAGATAATCTGGATAACCATCTCCATTAAAATCCATCATCATCGCTTCCGTCTCCACTTCGCCATCCGCCCGTGAAGCATTCACGAAAGCACTAGCAGATTCGATTGTGCAACTGCTCTTGGTCTTCATAATCAATGCACCTGCTGCCGTACCTTCTTCCCCTTCGTTAGTCGATAGAGATACCGCATCCAATCCCGCATAAGCACTGACAGGCAAAACACTCTGTTGAGACAATCTTGACGTACCGATTCTATCCCCTTGCACATACACTTCTGCCCGACTGCCCCGCAATCGACCGAAGGTATCTGGGTCACACATCATCTGCTGATAGGCCGTTGTCAGCGGATCGTAACGATATGATGTATCAGAAGGAACCATCAGGAGCAACTCGTCTATCGGCTTCATACTACGGCCACACGATGCGTTATAAACAAAGCTACCCCAGCCACGGAAACATCGTCCCTCGACAGAACCTGCATCCAGACAGCTCAATCCAACCTGTATGGTATCGCTATAATACACCAAACTATCATACATCACAACAGAATCAGGCGAAATCTTTTTCTGCACCACTATAATCGAATCTGCAAACCGCACAAGAGAAAGCGTATCAAAGTCCATGGCAAGAAATCCATCATACGTATATTCCAACCATACGTTCTCATCCTTTGTTTGGAACCGTGCTGTATCAAGACTGTTCAGCAATGAATCATTATGGAATGCGTATGTACGGACACATTTGAGTGAGTCCATTGTCTTTGCGGTCAACGTCAACGTTCCCGTAAAGTTTTTATCCTCGGTCGATAGCAACGGAAGTAATCGCCATTCTTTCCAAACTGTATCGGTTTGGACAACAGAAGGCGGAACCAATTGTTTCGCATACGTCTTATAATAGGGTATCATACGATTCTGCCGCTGAATGGAATCAAAAGAAGAAACCATGACATCACAAAGCCAACGATTCCAAGGCACATTTGAAGAAGAGAGCAGCCTCAACTGAATCATGTTATTCCCCTTCAATTGGATCTTCTCATTCAAAACATAATCAAGACTATCATACGGAGAGAAACGATGGCTCCACAGACACGTCTCCACGCCTATCGGTTCGTCTGCCGACTCTTCCCTTTCCTTTCCATAAAGGGCGACGGTCACACTATCACTCGTCGTCGGTTTCTGTATGAGTCCTGAAAGTGTCACATCCGTTCCGCCCACAGGAATCCACACATCTCCTCCATATACTAATTCATCTGACGAAAACGTATCTGTCAGTAAACGATCAGGCATATAGGCACTCTCCTCATCCATATAAGAAAGCATCACAGGCCATTTCACCGCATCAAACGAACCATTACTCAACGAATCATCACCACACTGCAAGCGGAAATAGAGTCGATCCCCCTTCTTCAGGATCAAAGAATCCTCATAGATACGCACTGCCGTATCTCCTTTTTCTATCCGTGCAGACCATACTTCATTCGATGCATGTTGTACAGCAACTCTGACACCATCGGCCAGTTCATATTCATCAGCATTAAAGCCTACATCAGGTTTCAGCCAATTCACTTCAGAGTGAATCAGGACCCGACCCTCTCTAGGAGCCTGCCATACACGAACCACATCCATCATTGGCGAATAGGTCATCAACATAGACTGTTCTGACTTCAATCGGTCTGTTTCATCCTCTCGTCTTATAGCCGTTGCATCAAAACGGATAGGATTCGATGTCTTTGAACTAGTTTTTGTGAATGTAGGGATTCCCTCCTCCAGATGGTTGAAATAAACAATGCCATTGGAGACAATATCCGTCAGTCCATCCCCATTCACATCACAAAAATAGGATCTGGTATCCGTGTGAGTTACTGCCCGTTCCACACCCAAAGAGAACACCTTAACCTTCGTCTCTATGCCCGAGCAGAAATAGTTAGATTGCTGGAATGAGAAGTCACTCACTGAACCACCCACCTTTTTAGGAGCAGAGAAATGGACCTGCCCGTCCTGCTCTCTGATCTGACGACGGAAATAGATGTCAGAATTTTCCTTATATACCTTATCAGGAAGTCCGTCTCCATTCAGATCGATGAAAGCGGACAAACCGTGTGTCATATCATTTGAATAACTGAAAGCACCTCCAACCGTAAAACTTGTGGAAGATTGATCCACATTAGGACCCACTCCCGCATAGATAGCACCCCCGACAGAGACAGTAGCCGATCCGCCCAGTGCTGTCGGATGATGGAAAAGAGCACCCACGTTGTCATCTACCATAAGTATCTTATTCTCATCAGAATAGAGATTTTCGCTACCACATGACAACAAATCATCATAATAATCAAATCGATGAAAGGTCAAGGTGTCTCCGTATTTATCCGTCTGCAAAACTGATGATAGCAAATCCTTACGGAAAGCCCCTTGTTTATACTCAAAAGAATAAGTCCACAATGTTTCTCCTTTCATACCATTAACCACCACAATACTATCCAACAGATCATGCGAGGAGGTCATGAACCCATATCGTGCGCTGGAACGTCGAATCGATTTACCTCCTTTTTTACGATAAAACCGAACCGTAACAGCATTCATGCCACAATCATTGACATTAATCTGCTTCAAATAAACTGACATGGAAGGGAGTCCGCCAACCTCTTCGAAAACAGGCTCATATTCATAGCTTGCCGTTACGCCGTGTGCATCCGAAACAGAAGAGAGATACCACTCTGAACAGACCTGTCGCAACTCTCCCCCATTACGAGACACGGTACCCATGAGACAAGCCCCTTGTCGCCCATAATCATACGTCCTACCATCATCCGTTGTCACAGTCCACACCTCGTGTCCCAGTTCCCCTTTTCGAAGAATCTCTGAAAAATCGAGATTCCTCTTGAAAAACTGTCGGGTCTGCTTCCTTGGCAACTTTGTAGAAGGACTATACACACTCGTCATTGTTCCTTTCTCATCTTTCATACAAAGCGGTTCGCCATCCAATAAATAACTTTCACTCTCAGAATCATTCAGATAACGAGGGACTCCCCAACGGGTATCAACAGAGATGGAAGAGACCGACAAGTCCCACCCTTCTCCCAACCAACCATCAGCAATATCACTATTATAGCGAAGAGATAAGTTAGGCAATATATTGAATCGAACAGGAGGCACTTGAATGGGGATCGTCACCTCGGCTGTTCCTTTCTGATTTGCCAAAGGAGGCTGTGCAACAACGATTTTATTCGTAGGAAGAGCAGCTTGCATATCCGACATCATTGTCGGTGTATAACCCGTATTGGCTGGCATTTCAGGTACTTGAATCACACCATTAATCATATCTGTGAAGTGTGACGTGCGCGACACAATCACTTTGCGTGTTTTATCTATTGAAACTCGCTCAAGTGGCATCCACAAGGCTGCCACCTCATCATAGTAATAGGTATGTATATCCTCCTCGTCATATCCTGCAGGCAACTTCAACGGATCATAGGGCAGTATAATTTCTGCACCCTTATCTTTAAAATGTTCCCCATGAGGAAGGAATCGAAAGCCCGACGAGCCAGCTGTCACATTCACCATGCCAGAAGAAAGTAGCCTTACCTCTTCCCTTTTTAATTGTTGTATGGAAAATTCAGTTGTCCGAACCAGCACCCCCTCATCTACTCGTAAGACTACCTTATCAAGCACTAAAGAATCTTTCTGATAGGCTATAAATGACCTCCTCACCTCAGACACGTCATCATGATGCTTTTCCTGCGCCGTACGATAAGCATACGAATCTGTTGCATCCACAGTCAAAGCAGAGCATAACAAGACAAATATGAATGTAAGTATTCTCATCTGACTACCAGTTTTTCTGTATATTCACGGTCGTATGTCATCACCTTCAAAAGGTATATCCCTTCACGAGAGGTAGTGAGCAATATCGGGGTATGATCATTCTTTTCCACTAAGTCAATGAGCTGTCCCAATGGATTATACAATGCGACCGATACACGTCCTTTCACCTCTGTATCAATCTTTATAAAGATATTACGACCTCCCATCATCGTCACCGATACCCACGGAGTCTCCGTCTTCGAAGAGGACTTGTCGTTCTTCACATCCTTTAGGTTATCCACCACCACTGGACGGACAAAATAAGGTTCACCATACACACTGTCTCTGTTCCCTATCGTACCCTCCAAACCAACCTCTATCCGTCTGGAAAACGAGTCTTCAAAACACTTAGAAGACAAAAGACCCGTCCCTCTCTGTTGCGTGCCATCCTCACAATGTTGAAACAATGTGATACGGTATCTTCCAGCTTTTAATGAATCCAACAGATAATGGCGTTCCTTGAAATAGCCATGAGACAACGTATCGCCCGTTGCAATATCCATCACACTATCGGCCAAAAGCACATATTCATAATTGGAATTACCTGTCACCATATCGATCAATATCTGACCATCACCTGCACGTTTATCACGCACGAAATGTTCCGAACGAGGATAGAAATTAGCCAAGACACCATCATAAAAGCCAAAAGAGAACTGGTCGATTCCATTCCCATCCTCATCGAAGACAAAGTTTCTAAAGATCAGCTTCCCTCTTTCTGTATCAATCGAATCTATCGGCACCAAGCGCAAATTGGCATTGTCAAAATCTCCATCACCCTGAGGGTTGATCAACAAGACAGCTCGTGAGCTATCACGTCCTGTTGCCTCCGTCCACTTTGCCAGCCGATACGACATCTCCAACCAGTTCCCGCCCTTCAGTTCCTTCAACGAATCAGCAAAATTCGTCTGCACCAACCACGACCTTCCAATTATCTGCCACAACAGGTTCGTTTCAGACTTCTCCGTTGACAATGATCCATTGTCATCCGCCCATATCGTAAAGTTTCCTTCCTTCAGCAAAGAAAGGGAATCACGACCTATTGACAGAAGACGCATAGATGAGGTTTGGAATAGACGAGAATCTGATTGTGAAGACGAATAAGAGTATGAACTTCTATCCTCACACTCCTCCGAAGTAACCGATTGTTGCTGTACAAAGGCATTCTCCGCACTCACCCCTATTCCAGTTATACGATAGGGAAATCCACCTGAAGACTCCATATCCCACAATAGATTACCATCCATATCCACATACGATTGCTGTAGGGACAGACCATATTTCAATGCCAAGAGAGACTCTACCTGACGGCACTCCATCGGCGAAAGGATACGACGGAACATGATACACTCCGGGAAATAGCCTGCGAAAGGAACAAGCGTATCGTTCTTCAAAGCATTCAATCTGTTCCTTCCCAATACAATCTGGGAATGTCCATTCCCCCAAGATTGAGTAGATTGAGCAGAAGAACGCAAGAAAGAAAACAATCCAATGGGTTTTTCTTTTGACAATGGAGTTATCCGCTGAGGAGCATATATCACTGTGTCAGAACCACATACATACCTGTTTGACGTCAATAAGACTGTATCCCGTGATAAAAGAGATAAATACGGATATTCTTTCCCATATAACAAAGTATCAGGAACGACAACCGCAAAAATTGACATCTGTCGAAATTCTTCTCTCTCAACCACAGACGATAGATTAACTGTCTCCGAGACGTGCAAAGCCGGATTAAAATTAAAAATCTGTCTGTCAGAAAAATATTCCTTATCATTGTCCTTCAAAATGGCCGAATCGCCTGAGACATCCCACCAATGGCAGGATAAAGAATCCTCCTCCGACATCCACCATGCAGCCGCTTCATAAAGAGAAAACGAATCACCCGCCTCCATTTTCAAAGAGAACATCAACACCCCAATTGTAATAAAACAGAACCTTATTATTCTCATATAATCATCATTACAAAAAAAATCATGTTTTTGATAGATACATTCTCACATTCAATTATACAACTACAAAAAACGTGCCAAACAACACAAATAGAGTCATGATTTTTCTGAATCGTTCGGTATCACATTCCGAAACACAGGATAGGCAATGTTTTTCTTGGAAATGTCATTGAAATTTCCCAACCGGCTTGTAGTCACACGGCCGTGTGTTTACATGCGCACCACGTTTTTACATAGCGATCGGTCAATGCCGTGAACAACGTATCACTTCCCCGTCACAATATGCTTCAAGGCATTCAATTTATTCAATGCCTGTATCGGGGTCAAATTATCCACATCCAAATCGAGGATTTCGTTTCTCACCTGCGACAAGACCGGATCATCTAATTGGAAGAAACTAAGTTGGAGACCATCCTTATTCTCTCTCTTCACTGCTTTCTTTTTGCCGACTCCAGGCTTTTCTACGTCGGTAACATTTGAATTATTCGCTTCCAATTGAGCCAATATCTCATTGGCCCGGTTCACCACATTACTTGGTAATCCCGCCAGTTTCGCCACATGAATACCGAAGCTATGCTCGCTTCCTCCTGGCACCAACTTACGCATGAAGATAACCTTGCCATCCACCTCTTTTACCGATACATTAAAATTCTTTATTCTCGGGAATTGTTTCTCCATCTCATTCAACTCATGATAATGAGTTGCAAACAACGTCTTAGCTTTAGCTTTCGGATTCTCATGAATATACTCTACGATAGCCCAGGCTATGGATATTCCATCGTATGTACTGGTGCCTCGTCCCAACTCATCAAACAACACCAAACTACGTTGTGATAAATTATTGATGATGCCCGCTGCCTCATTCATCTCCACCATGAACGTTGATTCTCCCATCGAGATATTATCAGAGGCACCAACTCTAGTGAATATTTTATCCACCACACCAATGGAGGCTGAATCGGCAGGCACAAAACAACCAATTTGTGCCATCAATACAATCAAGGCCGTCTGTCTTAGCAAGGCTGATTTACCCGCCATATTAGGTCCCGTGATCATCATGATCTGCTGTCCATTACTGTCCAGATACAAATCATTAGCTATATAACTCTCACCAATAGGCAGTTGCTTCTCTATCACAGGATGCCTACCTTGTTTTATATCGATAATCTCAGAGTCGTTGATTATTGGTCGGACATACTTATTTTCCTCCGATGAGCGAGCGAAGGACATTAATGTATCCAGCTGAGCAATCAAATTAGAATTCACCTGTATTGCTGGTATATATTCCGTCAATTCCAGTATCAGATCATTAAACAGCTGTTGTTCTAGAATCAATATCTTCTCTTCCGCTCCTAAGATCTTCTCTTCATACTCTTTCAGTTCCTGAGTGATATAGCGCTCTGCAGAAGTCAATGTTTGTTTCCTGATCCAATCCGAAGGTACTTTATCTTTATGCGTGTTGCGAACCTCTATATAATAACCAAATACATTATTATAACTAATCTTCAGACTTGGGATACCTGTGATTTCTGACTCTCTTTGCTGAATCTGCAATAAGTAATCCTTACCAGAGTAAGCTATCTTCCGCAACTCATCCAACTCTTCGTTCACGCCAGAGGCAATCACACCGCCTTTGTTCAACAAAGTAGGAGGATCAGCGCAAATATTCTTTTCTATCTTTTCACAAATATTAGGACAAGGATTGAGTTGTTCTCCAATACGTTTCAATCCCTCATTGTCCGACAGGAGGCACACCTCCTTTATCGGTGCAATTGCTGTCAAGGCATTTTTCAATTGCACGACTTCCCGAGGCGAGATCCTTCCCACAGCAACCTTAGAAATCAGTCGTTCCAGATCCCCTATCAAACTCAATTGAGCCATAAGAGTCTCTTTAATCTCCAAGTCTCTAAAGAAAGACTCTACCATATTCAATCGTTCGTTGATGGGTTTCACATCTTTCAGAGGGAAAGCTATCCATCTCTTTAACAATCGAGCCCCCATAGGCGTAATTGTTTTATCTATGATGTCAGCCAATGTTTTACCATCCTCATGCATTGTCCCGTATAGCTCCAAGTTACGGATTGTAAAACGATCCAGCCACACATAACGATCCTCTTCAATACGAGACAGATGGGTAATATGACCAATCTGCGTATGTTGAGTCATATCCAAGTAATACAGAATGGCACCAGAAGCGATGATACCTAATGTCAGGTCCTGTACACCGAAGCCCTTCAAGCTTTTGGTTTCAAAATGTTTCAGCAGACGGTCGGTCGCAGATTCTATTGTATAGACCCAGTCTTCCAATTCGAATGTAAAAAACTTCGAATTAAAATGTTCCTCAAACTCCGTTCGCTTACTTCTTTCAAACAGCACCTCTTTCGGCGACATACTATTCAATAGTTTGTCTATATAATCGAAACTACCTTCCGCAGTCAGGAACTCTCCTGTTGAGATATCCAAGAAAGCCACACCAGCAGCCTTTTTAGTGAGGTGCACACTTGCAAGGAAGTTGTTTTCTTTATAGTTAAGAATCGTATCATTGATGGAAACACCTGGCGTAACCAACTCCGTGATTCCGCGCTTAACCAATTTTTTAGTCAGCTTAGGGTCTTCCAATTGATCACAAATAGCCACACGTTTCCCCGCACGCACCAATTTAGGCAGATATGTATCCAATGCATGATGAGGGAAGCCTGCCAATTCAACAGACTGAGCAGAACCATTAGCACGACGTGTCAGTGTAATCCCTAAAATCTCAGATGCAGTAATCGCATCCTCCAAAAAAGTTTCATAAAAATCACCCACTCTAAACAAAAGCACAGCATCTGGATGTTTTTTCTTAATCTCAAAATACTGCTTCATCAAAGGTGTTTCTACCACACTAGCCATGATATGATCCTTTATATTACAACATTATAAAAAATTAGGAGAGGCATACATCTTAATGTCCTCTGCAGTAATTGTATTTCCACAAAGTATAATAACACGTTCTACCACATTCCGTAGTTCTCGAACGTTACCACTCCATGTGAATTTTTTCAGTTCATCAATCGCTTTCGCATCAAATTTCTTTAATTGAATACCTTGATCCTCACAGATGACAGCACAGAAATGTTCCACCAAAAGAGGAATATCCTCCAATCGTTCTCTCAACGGAGGCACATGAACAGGAATGACACTCAGACGATGATATAAATCCTCTCTGAATCTACCATTCTCTATCTCTTTCTTTAAATCTTTATTTGTAGCCGCAAAAACACGCACATCAACCTTTATGCTCTTATCACTTCCTACACGTGTTAATTCTTTTTCTTGAAGGACACGCAATACTTTTGTTTGAGCCGGAAGACTCATATCGCCCACCTCATCCAAGAAAATCGTTCCACCATCAGCCTGTTCAAATTTTCCTATGCGCTGTTTTATGGCTGATGTAAACGCACCTTTTTCATGTCCGAATAGCTCACTCTCAATCAACTCAGAAGGGATTGCTGCACAATTCACTTCCACAAAAGGCGCAGCCGAACGATTACTCAACTCATATAACATACGTGCTACCACCTCTTTTCCTGTACCATTTTCACCAGTAATCAACACACGTGCGTCCGTAGGTGCTACCCGTTCAATCACATCTCGCAGATGTTGCATGGAAGCAGAATTTCCAACCATCTTCATCTGACGAGCCACTTTCTTTTTCAAAACTTTTGTTTCTTGAACCAATGATTTATGATCCAACGCATTCTTCACACAAACCAATAATCGATTCAGATCCAATGGTTTTTCAATAAAATCGAATGCTCCTTTTTTTATGCACTCTACAGCCGTATCAACAGAACCATGTCCAGATATCATCACAATGGTCTGGTCCGGTATCTCCTCTCTAATCTTTGTCAACACTTCCACACCATCCATCTGAGGCATCTTGATATCACAGAAAATCAGATCATATTTCACTGATTTCATCATATCCAGACCTTTAATACCATCCTCCGCACACTCAATGACATATCCTTCGAACTCGAGCACGTCCTTCAGTGCGTTTCTGATACTTCTTTCATCATCTATGATTAATATTTTTGCCATTTCAATTCGTTATGCTAGTTTTCTTATTTCCGAGCCATCCTATTTCTTTTTCAGCGGACTGAATGGATACTTGGTATTCACTACAGATTGCAACATCACCTTCACATATCCCACTTTAATCTTTGCTTCAATATAGAGGGGAACATGGTTGTCATCATCAGAAACATAAATAGCCATGTCATCTTCATTCTTAAACAAATCACCAGTAATCAACTTCGGTGTGAATTTCAAGGCATTATAACGAGACTTGTTCCTCAACTTGATCTCTTCCTTCCCCTTATATGTCAGTCCTAGATTATACACTGTATCATCATACAACATATTAAATGGGAAGAAATCACCTTTTTTCACCTGCTGCATATCCAGACTTCGGAAACGATAACATGTCGTTAATAAATCAAAAACTGTCTTATCAATCTTCAAAGAATCCGATGTCAGATTGCCTCTACGATTAATATCCCAATAAACCATAGCAGGATAATCTTTGGCAAAATCGAAATGGTACCTTTTATCACAGAAATATGAATCCTCATGCTTTACCTCTCGATAATAGAAAGGCATCAATTCATCCTTAGAGACTGTAACAGAAAACGTATCACGTACTGTATAAAAATGATCGAATGATTTGATGGTGTAACCAACCAATTGCAATAGATAGTGAGAGGTCCCGTTTTCTTTCTTTTCCTCTACCGAAAAGCGCACATCACCTGCATGTATCCACACGAATCCCCAGTTATAATAGATATTATATACGGCGACTTCACCCGCCTTAAAGGCAGGACCATCCTTACGCATTAGCTGCGCATTCAATGTGCAACAGAACATTGAAAGAAGGACAATAATCAATACGGACACTTTTTTCATACGCTATTTTCTTAGTTAGGATGAACCTTTGTAAACAAACGACTCCAACGTACAGACTTGTATATAGGTTGGTCTTCATCTAGAGACATCCATATAATGATTGGCTTCCCGACAATATGGTCCTCAGGCACAAACCCCCAGAATCGAGAATCGGCTGAGTTATGTCGGTTATCTCCCATCATCCAATAATAATCCATTTTGAACGTATAGGTACTTGCTGCCTGACCATTAATATAGATAACATCATTCTTCACCTCTAATTGGTTTCGCTCGTAGTTGCGAATAATCTGCTCATACAATGGCAGATTCTCTTTGGTGAGCGTCACCGTCGCACCTGCCTTCGGAATCCAGATTGGTCCATAATCATCTCTTGTCCAATCATCTTCTCTATTCAACGGGAAGGTCTTACCACTCATCATCGAAGGCTCACGTTTGATTGAGACCACATACGATTTCGTTTTTAACTTATTATAAGAATCCTGTGTCAATGGCAGATGATACACATAATTCATATTACCTGTAGAATCGGCATAACCCAACTGAGCTAAAACACGAGCCCCATAAGGTTCCGAATTGAATATCAATCGATCTGCCTTACGTACATTCAAGGATTCTAACAACTTATCTTCCAATACCTTTTTGGTTTCCACCAAATAATTGAATTGTAAACCTTCAATGTCTTCCGCAGGCTTTCCATCTATGTGTACCAATCCATCTACAATAGAGAGCGTGTCACCCGGCAATGCAACACAACGCTTCACATAGTTTTCCCGACGATCAACCGGACGGACAACAATCTCGCCAAACTTCTCCGGATGATTCCAAACATAGTCACGACCAAACTCATGAACCAATGTGTAATAATCAGGATTCTGAACCTTCAATGGAACAGTATCCCCTGCAGGGAAATTAAACACAACAATATCATTACGTTGCACACTACCGAGTCCCTTTAATCGCTTATATTCCCACTGGGGTTTATCTATATATGATTTACAGTTCAACAACGGAAGCGTATGTTGTGCCAAAGGAAATGATAAGGGTGTCATTGGTTCACGTGGACCATAACTCACCTTACTAACAAATAAGAAGTCACCCACCAATAAGGTTTTCTCCAATGAAGGAGAAGGAATCTTATAATTTTGGAAAAGGAAAGGATTAATCAAATAAACAGCCGCCAAAGCAAATGCAATAGCATCCACCCAATCTGCTGCCTTCTCCCATTTTGTACCTTTAAAATGATCCTTCCAGTTCCAATGGACATACTTCGTTATGTATATATCAAAAACAACAGGTAAAAAGAGCAATACCCACCAAGCACCTGTCCATAAGAAGGCGAACACAATCAATACGGCAAATAATACAAATTTCACCCAATGCTTGATGCCCTCTCTGCTAATTCGCTCTCTGAAAGATTTACCCTTTAGATTTTGATAACTATCCTTTGCTTCCTTGTCTTTTGCCATAAATTTCTTTATTATAATTTATTTTAAGAAGTCAAACATATCTGACATACCTAATAAACCTTTCTTGTCAGCTGCAAATTCTGCTGCCACTACAGCCCCCAATGCAAAGCCTTCTCGACTCTTCGCATCATGTGTAATAGATATAGAATCAACGTCCGACTCATACCGAATCGTATGGATTCCTGGCACTTCACCTTCACGAATAGATTTTATAGCCAGATCAGAAGGCGAATTTTCCACCTCTTTTGTCCACGCTGTCTTTCTATCCAAGTTTTTCAACACACCTTCTGCCAATGTAATTGCCGTTCCACTTGGAGCATCCAATTTATGAATATGATGCACCTCCGTCATCTCTACATTATAATTATCAAAACGGTTCATCAACTTCGCCAGATAATTATTGACAGCCATAAAGATATTGACACCGATACTGAAATTTGAAGAAACAAACAATGTATGATTGCCTCTCTCCAATTCTTCCTTTACCTCCTCAACATTCCATCCAGTTGTACCTACAACCACAGGAACGTTTGCCTTAAAACATTTACGAATATTCGCTATCGCTGTATCTGGACGAGTAAACTCAATAGCAACATCCGCACTCTTAAAGGCATCAGATTCGAAATCTGAAAGATTATCTATATCTATGATAGATACAATTTCATGTCCACGACTCTTCGCAATACGTTCAATGATTTTACCCATTTTCCCGTAACCAATCAAAGCAACTTTCATCTTCCTTCTATATTCTAAAATTACAAATCATTATATGGAATATTATATGTATCCATCTCATTCAAATCACCTCTGCTGATACCTTTTCTCAACCATCTTGAACGCTGTGCAGAAGTACCATGGTTGAATGATTCTGGTATCGTATATCCATACGCTTGCTTTTGAAGATAATCATCTCCAATCTTTGCAGCAATGGCTAAGCCTTCCTCTACGTCACCTGCCTCCAATGAGTTAAACATCTTATTGTCATGGAATGCCCAACATCCAGCAAAGAAATCAGCTTGCAACTCCAACCGTACACTCCATTGGTTAGCCTCTTTTTCTGATGAGCGACTCATCATCTGATGTACTTTAGATAAAATACCTAACTCATTCTGAACGTGATGTCCAACTTCATGAGCAATCACATACGCATAAGCGAAATCGCCGGCTGTACCGAACTGTTGTCTCATCGTTGTAAAGAACTCCAAATCAATATATACCGACTGATCGGCTGAACAATAAAATGGACCTGACGAGGTCGATGCATTACCACATCCTGATGATACACTGCCATGAAACAACACAAGTCTCGGAGCATGATAGGTCCTACCAATCTTCTTAAACTGATCAGTCCAAACATCCTCTGTACCTGCCAATATCTGTTTCGCAAACGTAGCCAACTCTTCCTCCTCCTTCGTCGGAGTATAAGCTTCTCCACCTGATGTCACAGTCTCTGTTGCTGCATTTTCCACAACAGCATTAATCACTTGACCCATGTCTCCTCCTGATGTAAAATAGGCCATTACGGCTATCAACAACATACCGCCAAGACCTAACCCAGCCTTCGTTGCTGTTCCTCTTGATCTTCGATCGTCCACATTGGAACTTTCACGTCTTCCTGTTAATTTCATATTATTCCATGTTTTTGTTATTCATTATCTTTTGTCTATCACCGTAGAGACGCAACGCATTACGTCTTCACAAAACAATTATGCAATATTCGCATTTTTTATTGTTATTGCCAAAAGAATAAGGGAAGAATTACTAACAATAATCAAGTAAAACCCACCAATATGTACAAAGGAATCATCCTTTTCAACTTGCAGATTGTCAGAAAACAACGAAGGAGAGACACCAACGGCGACGTCTCTCCTTCTTCATATTTTTTTATGTTTTTTTACTTAATCAAACATTTTCCTGTCATCTCAGCAGGCTGTGCGATGCCTAATATATGAAGGATAGATGGTGCAACATCTGCTAGTTTTCCAGCCTCAACTTTTGCATCTTTCTTATCACTTACATATACAAATGGAACAGGATTTAACGAGTGTGCAGTATTTGGTGTTCCATCTGGATTGATGGCATTGTCACAGTTACCATGGTCTGCAATGATGATGACATCATAGCCATTTGCCTTACATGCCTCAACGGTATCTTTCACACAGTTGTCGATAGCTACAACAGCTTTTTCGATAGCTGAGTAGATTCCTGTATGACCGACCATGTCACCATTAGCATAGTTGACAACGATCCATTCATATTTCTGCGTGCCGATAGCCTCAACCAACTTGTCTTTTACTTCGTATGCACTCATCTCTGGCTTCAGATCGTAAGTAGCAACCTTTGGGGAAGGAACCAAGATACGATCCTCATTCTCGTATGGTTGTTCACGACCACCATTGAAGAAGAAGGTTACATGCGCATATTTTTCAGTCTCTGCAATGTGCAATTGTTTCATACCTGCCTTAGAAACAATCTCGCCCAATGTGTTCATCACATTCTCTTTGTCGAAGAGGATATGTACGCCTTTGAATGAAGAGTCGTATGGAGTCATACAATAGTATTGCAAATCTTTGATTGTCTTCATACCGTTCTCTGGCATGTCTTGTTGAGTCAAGACGATTGTCAACTCTTTTGCACGGTCGTTACGATAGTTGAAGAAGATAACCACATCACCCTCTTGGATGGTTCCAACAGGTTTGCCATTTTCTACTCTTGCGATAGGTTTAACGAACTCATCTGTCACGCCGTCTGCGTATGACTCTTCCATTGCCTTCACCATATCAATAGCAGGTTTACCCTTACCTTCGATTAGCAAATCGTATGCCTCTTTGATACGTTCCCAACGCTTATCACGGTCCATAGCGTAGAAACGACCAATGATGGAAGCAATCTTTCCAGTGTTTTTAGCCAATTGAGCCTCTAATTGCTCAATGAATCCCTTACCGCTCTTAGGGTCGGTATCACGTCCGTCCATGAAACAGTGAACGAATGTCTTATCTAATCCATAAGACTTAGAGATTTCAATTAATTTGAACAAATGATCCAAAGAAGAGTGAACACCACCATTGGAAACCAATCCCATGAAGTGGATCTGTTTTCCTTTTTCCTTAGCGTATGAGAAGGCACTCTTTATCTCTGGATTCTCCATGATAGTGTTTTCGCGACATGCAATATTGATCTTCACCAAATCTTGATAGACGATACGACCTGCACCAATATTCAAATGCCCCACTTCTGAGTTACCCATCTGTCCGTCTGGCAAACCTACATATTCGCCAGATGCTTGCAATTGAGAATATGGATAATTCTTCAACAAAGAGTCCCAATAAGGAGTTGGTGTTGAAAAAATCGCATCAGACTTTGTCTTGTCTCCGAATCCCCATCCATCGAGGATCATTAATAATACTTTCTTATTCATTTTATTTTATATTTATTATTATTTCCTGTTTAGTTTATTTTTCCGTTACACATTCTTCATACTCGGAATCCTCTGCCAATGTTTTGAATTTCCGCATGCGGACAGCTCCTTCTTCCGACTGTACCACATCATAGTTCTCACCAGAGACGCTATTCTCATTCCTTTCTTTTGCTCCAGAATCTCCTCTGAAGATAGAAAAGAAACCTCTCAAGAATCTTCTGATAATTGCAAATACAAATACGACAATTAGTAAAAGAATTATCAATACGAATAGTAATAAGCTTCCCACCGTTACCTCTTAATTTATGGCATTATCTCATTTAAAAAGGCATAACCGCCTCAATACACTCTCTTAGCTATCTCTTTGATGCTTCTTGCAGTGGACATAGAATAAAAATGGATACTTGGCACGCCATTAGCAATCAACTCTTTTGACTGCATCGTACACCACTCTATACCCACCTCACGAGCTTCCTCCTCACTTTTGCATTTTCGCAACTCAGCTGCAAGTTCCTCAGGCAAATCCAAATGAAACGTCTTAGGCAAACTTGTCAGTTGTTTCAATGCAGTAATAGGTTTTAGTCCCGGAATAATTGGAACCGTAATTCCTTCCTTCCGACATCTTTCAACAAAGGCGAAATATTTTTTGTTGTCAAAAAACATTTGTGTCACCACATATTCCGCACCAGAATCAATTTTCTTCTTCAACCAATAGATATCCGATTCCACGTTAGGAGCCTCCTCATGTTTCTCTGGATATCCAGCAACACCATACGAGAAGAACTGGGTACGTACATGTTTCTGTTTCGTACCATCAATAAAATAGCCTTCATTAAATCGATTGATTTGTTCTTGCAACTCCGATGCGTGAGCATATCCCTCATCACTAGGCATAAACGCATTCTCATGCTTTGCTTTATCGCCACGCAACAATAACAGATCATAGATTCCAAGGAAATCTAAATCAATCAGCACATATTCAGTATCTTCCCGAGAGAATCCGCTACACAAAATATGAGGGACTACATCAACATTGTATTTATTCTTTATTGCAGCAGCCACAGCAACTGTACCTGGACGTTGACGAACACGTTCGCATTGATACAATCCATTTTCCAATGTCCGATATATTAACTGACTGCGGTGAGTTGTTATATCAATATATTTAGGGTCAAACTCCATCAGTTCATCTATGGTCTGATAAATGGCTTCGATACCATTCCCCTTCAATGGCGGTAAAATTTCAAATGAAAATGCTGTTTTTTTACTATTTAAAATTAAATCCTTTACACTCATAACTCACAAGTCAATTATCATTTACACTAAACTCCTGTTCCTCAGGCGAATGAGAAAGACATTCTAGAAGCATACCATTTTCACAATTGAAAACTCTTCCTTTTACAAGTTCTGTCCATTTCAAATTATGAGTGGACATGATCACCGCTGTTCCTTCCTGAGATATTTTATAAAATAAATTCATCAGATCTTCGCCTGTCTGAGGGTCCAAATTACCTGTTGGCTCATCTGCCAGAAGAATTTTAGGATGATTCAACAAAGCCCTTGCGATAACGATTCTCTGTTGTTCTCCTCCAGACAACTCATGAGGCATACGATAGCCTTTTCTATTCATTCCCACATATTTGAGAACCTCTTCCACCCGATCAGGTATTTCTTTCTTTGAGCACTGCTGAGTTGCCTTTAATACAAAAATAAGATTCTGTTCCACTGTACGGTCGGGCAATAACTGAAAGTCTTGGAAAACAATACCCATCTGACGACGCAGATAAGGGATGTGACGATTCTTTATTTTACACAAATCATAATCCAACACTCTCGCCTCTCCTGATTCAATTGGGACCTCGCAATAAAGCGATTTCAAGAATGTACTCTTTCCACTTCCCACTTTCCCTAATAAGAATATAAAATCCTTAGGTTGCACTGAAAGGGAAATATTCTTTAATACGGTCTGCTCCTGACGTATTATTGAAACATTCTTATATTCGATTAAAGACATATTTATTGTTTTTATTTATTTTCTTCTCCCCAACACGTATCTGTACCTGTGTGACACACAGGTCCGACCGGATGCACCTTAATCAGCAGGGTGTCTTTGTCGCAATCTACTTTTATTGATACGACATTCAAGAAATTCCCGCTGGTTTCACCTTTAGTCCACAAACGTTGCTTCGTCCGACTAAAAAAGGTTACCTTACCTGTCTCCACCGTTTTCTTGTATGCATCTTCATTCATAAATCCCAGCATCAACACCACTCTCGTGTCTGCATCCTGAATGATGGCAGGTACCAAACCATCCATTTTATCGAAATCCAAATCCATAATGATTAGCTATTATTTCCGCTTGCGAAGATACAAAATTTACGACAAAAAGCGGGATAAATCATTCATTTTTATTCTTCCTTCATAAATGGCTTTCCCTGTTATAACAGCTGGCACGTTTGCGCTTTCCAAATTTTCTATATCTTCCATCGAACTCACTCCTCCACTAGCAATCAGATACAGATTTGGATGCTCTGCCAAGATCTTCTCATATAACGCTATAGAAGGTCCCTTCAACATCCCATCTTTACTTATGTCGGTACAGATCACTTTATCTACCCCCTCTTCCACAAACTTGGAAACAAACGGCATCAGATCCAACTGCGTGGTCTCAATCCATCCGCCAACAGCAATCTTTTCATCCTTAACATCTGCTCCCAAGATTATTTTATCAGCCCCAAACTTGTTCAACCATGACAAGAAAACAGCAGGATCTTTTGCTGCAATACTTCCTCCCGTCACCATGGAAGCACCCGAATTAAATGCTATGGATAAATCCTCATCACTTTTTAAGCCGCCCCCAAAATCAATGATTAACGAAGTCTTTGTTGCTATCTGCTCTAACACCTTATAATTGACGATATGCTTTGCCTTTGCACCATCTAGATCAACCAAGTGCAAACGACGTATTCCTATCGATTCAAACATTTTTGCCACTTCCAACGGATTCTCATTATATACTTTCTTCTGAGCATAATCTCCCTGAGAAAGTCTCACGCACTTTCCGTCAATAATATCAATTGCAGGAATTATTTCTATCATATTTCAACTGATAATTTATATAGTTACTACTTTTTTATTTTCAATTAGCATCTTGTGTGTTGAGAAACGCCGCACATGCTGTCTCATCAAACGTAGCATTACTCATTTTAGCCTTCACCTGTCCATGTTGCATCAACAAGATCAATGGCACGTTATACTCCGTCACCGGCATCATTTTTTCAGGTGTTAAGAAAAAATGGTTTTGAGGATTCACTCTTGTTTCCTCCATGAACCCTTGTAAGCCTGCATCATCTCCCCAAACAACCCATTGCACAGTCGGTTGAATATCAGCTTTCTTCAAACAAACCTCCAACTTGCGCATTGCCATCTTACAGTGTTTACATTTCACACTGAAAAAACAGAGCACCACCTTATCCTCCTCATCCAATGCCTTCAATTCATGATACTCTTCCTGGAGTTTACGATACAGCTGTTCATTAAATTTTGTTTCTTTACTTTGTCCAAGTCCCACAGGCAATTTGATGAACGCAAAGACAAACGAGCCAATCAGCACAAGAGCAATTAAGAGTCTCTCTCTTTTAATGTGAAAAGGTTTGCATTTTGAACCAAATAGTAGCAAAAGTAATAGCCATGCATTTTTCAACAATGATTGAAGGGGCGTCAAACTAAAGGTCTCGCCCATACAATGGCAATTGCCATCATCCCCCACATACAACAAGTAGAAAAGGAAAAAAGAGAAAAGGGTTATCAAGAAATAACACAGATAATCCACCCACTTTTTCCCTACAGTTGTAATCAGAAGAATACCCAAGGAGGTCTCTGCCAATAGCAGAAACCGAGATAAATAAGATGATATTTTCAGACTGAAAAATCCGAAAGAAAAAACATACGATTCAAAAGACTCAATGGAAATGAATTTCAGAATCGCAGACAAGAGAAACAAAGTCCCTACTAAACAACGAGATGTATAATAGAACCTATCTGATATCTCCTCTGTCATGTTCTCTTATTTTGACTTACAACTCACAGACGAGTCATCTTCCAAATCAGAACAAGAACCTTCATAATCATAATGATCGAAAACTGTCGTTTGGGATGAACCTTCCACTTTACATTCACAATCATTTAAGGTCGTGCATCCGCTCATTATACAGAACATATATGCACAAAAGAAAATTATTTTTTTCATCGTTAAATTTCTAAAATTCATGCAAATATACATATATTTTTTTATCTCTCACACATTTCTCACATATTCTATGTAGTTGAAACCGAGAATGCAACTCACATGGCAACTATATGAAAAAGATTACTTGCTTGAAGATCTCGTTACTTCACTCTCTATTTAACCATCAACTTCTGTACATAACTTTGATTCTTCGTGTCAATTCGGAGAATATAACATCCTTGTTGTATATTGCTTACATCCAATTCACAATTATCCATGAGAGGATATATCTTTTTCAACTCTCTTCCTGCTTGATCGATTAAGGTAACCACCAATATTTCTCCTACTCTAGAGTTAATCATCACATATTCTTCCGCAGGATTTGGAGACACATAGATTGAATCCGCCCATGTAGTAGAGCCAGTCAACTCAACCAATCCTTGTGAGGTTAAAGTCAACTTCAAATTTTCCTCTGGATGCAATTTCAAAATCTTATCTGTCAATTTATTGGTTGAACCATAACCTACTGCATTAACAAGGAATGTCATATCCGAACTCTGTCCATTGTATTGATGCACCTCAACAGCCAACACATTATCACCTTCCACGAAATCTGATGATTTCAACACAAATGTTGACACCACATCATCCAAGTAACTTGGTGTTTCTGTTGAATAGGAAACGTTACCTGAAGGCATATTCTCACGCATCAGCTCCTTTCCGTTCAAATAAACCACGGCACCATCATCAAAGACAACCGTCACTTTTGCAGAATCTAGCATCAACGATTTATCATACGTGAACTTTGTACGGAAATATGATGTCAGATACTTATTCGACGTACTGTCACCGAAATTCAGCTTGACATCATACGTTCTCTTATTTGATGTGTCATATCCAAAACGTCCCTTTCCTTTCTTCCATGCGGAATCATCGAACGCCACAGTATTCCAGTTCTCTGGAGCCGCAATACTGTCATAGAAATATCGCCAAGAAGTGGAGGAATTCATCCACTCGTAACTATATGGAACCGCCTTCGAAATCGTCCACGACACAAAATTCTTATCATCAATCAACGGCTCGATAACCAAGTCCGCATCTTTACGAACCTGACAGGTCTCTGGGTTAACTCTTGTTCTTACACCGTTCACCAAGAATCTAGTATATTTGTAAGACTGGTCGAACAGTGTTATTTGCAAATTGTTAGCCAACACCAAAGAGTCGCAATTTAAGTTTTTATTGCTAGCCGCCGGTGTCGCTTCCATACTATACCCATCACTACATACAGCAAAAGTGGTAAAGGATGACTGTCCGTCTTTTACTCTTCCGTATGAATTATTTTCACCCACAGACGGTACCATTATCTTATCAATTTGTATGATTGAGTCTTTCACCACCTTACTCAACACAATTGTCTCTCCTTCCGTATCAGACAATTTAAAGCCCAAGTGCATAGGACCATAATTAGATTTGTCGTCTGCCCATAATAGTACATATCCTTTCGCAGGGATTATACTAGATGTATAACCACTTGCAATCTGATGTTTCAATGGACTTGCAGGATCGTCAGAGATATAATATCCCGCAATATCAACATCTACATTTCCAGCATTATACAACTCTATCCAGTCTGGTTTGCTATCTGTGCCAGGATCTTTCAATATCGTATTTTTCGCACAAACCTCGTTGATGAAGATGGCGGGTTTATCATACGAATCCTCTTCTATCTTCAATACCACCTCAGTAGCACTCTTCATCGTCAGCTGAATCGTTGATGTCGTGTATGAGGTATCCCCCACAACCCATTTCTTCACTTTATATCCGTCGGGAAGCGTTACACCTAAATCAACCGTCATGTTTTTCAAACAATTCAGAGAAAAACTATTTTTCCCTAGATTTACACCATTCAACATAAAACTAGCTTTGGAATTCTCACAAGAAAGAGACAATTTCACCTTCGTCGTAGATAAATCATAGAAATCAGCCAATTGTTCATAGACAACATCGACTCTTTGTTTGGCGAAATTCAACATACCCGTTTCTTCTGACAAATCTCTACCATTGTATTTTGCACAATATTCACCTTTCGCCATGTTAACAATCGATTTCCATTTACTCTCAACATTGTCGTAGCTCAAAGAATTTGCCAAATGAATAAGTGATTTCGTCAAATACATCTGTTTGAACTTTTCATTCTGCATCAAGCTATAGAACAAGATGGTTTTCCACCGATATGCATCATCTATCTGATTGGTGCTTGGATTGCCATTACCCCAGTTCACTTCACTACCCGTTCCCATGCACCACTTTATCATATTCAGATTCTTGTTACAATAGTTGGGACTCCAATCTTCATACAGTCCGAAGCCGAAATCAGTATCAAACAGAATACAACGGAACTTTCCATTAGCGCGATGTCTCCACATCTTATAATTATTCCCCGGCCAATCTGTATTGACAATGAATTGCTCGAAAATAATATAATTCAAATATTCATCCAAATCCAAGTAGTCATTCATCCTTGCGACGAAATAATCTTTATCATAGTTTTTCTTGGCAAAATCGATCATCTGATTGTAAGCTGTCAGGTCACCTGTTGTCGCCTCAATACCATCCTGCGTGATCTCGATGACATCTATCTCATCCTCATCATATCCATAATTGGAAAAGACATAACTCTTATTGGTTCGTTCTCTCAAGCCCATTAAGCCTTTATACTTACCGTTCAGATAATATCCAACCGGTTGATATGCCTGATAGTCAATATTACCCATGCTCCGCGCAATATTCTGCATAAAGCCGTCTCTCACCCTAATCTTCCCCTCAGGATATGCGTTTCCTCCATTACGAAGTTGAAAACTATTATATACATTTCCTTGCTTTTCCTTGTCTTTAAACGGATTAATGGAGAACAGCTCGGCTCCCTGTTTCTTTCCTGTGGATATCTTCAACGACTTCACTGTGTAATCTACCTGACGGGAACATCCACCCATCACTGCTACATCCGCTTCTTGAGACATCTGACGATTGCCATCTACAAAATATTCTAAATTGACAGGTCTATCCCAATCCTGATTAAAATTTGCGCGTTCTTTCACACACGATTTTTCACCTTCTATTCCGCGTGACCCAACGACATATATACCCATAGTATCACTATAGAAATATTCATCATTTGCCACAATAGAAACGACTGGTGCAGGCGTTAATCCGCTACAACTACTTCGTTCATCTCCATATAATATGTAGGAAGCAGTAACAATCTCACTCGGCAGTTTTCCCTTAGAATAAGCTCTTGCACGCAACACACGCGTCTTGTCAAACTCAATCGGATTCTTATACACACACGCATTCTCATTGTTCTTTAAAGAAGGGAAAGAACCATCCTTCGTATAGATGATACTATCGCTATTTGAGCATGAGATTGTTATTGTCCCCGAAGCAGAATTATAGACTCCCGGTTTCATCCCTCCAAAAACAGGTGGTGCACACCTGGAATTGGTCACATCAGGGTATGGTGTATTATTTCCTTTTTTGGGAGACGGATTCATATAGCCAAACGTGCCCTCTTTCACACCATACGACAAATGAGGATACATTTGCGGATAATCCAGTATTGAGCAATTACCATCTGGCAACATCAACATAAGAGACCCACCGTCAGGATCCACCTTATAACATGAGTGTCCTTTCTTCTGTGGCATAGACGGATCCGAAGGGATCTTATCAAAAAAGATGATAACGTAAGTGTTAGCTGAAATAGTTAAATCATGCTGTATCGTCCACTCCCATTTAACTTTTCCTTTCTTAGTAGTCTGGGTAATGGTACTACCATTCAAATTAAATTTTGAATCACCATCATTATAAAACTCCACCCAACCAGTGTAATTATTTCTGTCATTCAAGTTGGTTGATACGTTGCAAGGCATTATCTCCGAGATAATCACTCCTGCATTAACATATAACGATGACATGATGAATATTGACATCGCAACTATTTTCTTTATATATCTAGAAACCATATATTCTCCTCTCTTTTTGTTACTTTTAATCAAATCCCCACATGTTGCGAAAAGGCAAATGAGGTTGATATAAAATTATTATCAACCTCATTGTCATCCTATATTATAAAAGAACACTTGCCAACTCCGAAAGTTTGCTTCGTTCTCCCTTTATTAAGTTTACATGAGCAAACAAATCTTGTCCTTTCATCTTATCAATCATATAAACTAGACCATTCGATTGCATATCCAAGTAAGGTGCATCAATCTGCTGAACATCACCCGTAAATACAATCTTACATCCTTCTCCTGCACGAGTGATGATTGTTTTTACCTCGTGAGGTGTTAAGTTCTGCGCTTCATCCACTATCAGGTACGTATCACTCAGGCTACGTCCACGAATAAATGCTAACGCTTCGATTACCAATTGATTATTCTTCTGCATGTCATCAAGCAACCTCAACTCCTTGCTATTTGGAGAGAACTGATGCTTTATTACATTAATATTATCGAACAATGGCTGCATATAAGGCGCCACTTTTTGTTTCTCATCACCAGGCAAGAATCCCAGATCCTTGTTTGACATGGCCACAATAGGTCGAGCTAACAAAATCTGCTTATACGTCTCATGTTGCTGCAAAGCAGCTGCCAAGGCCAAAAGGGTCTTACCTGTACCGGCTCTACCTGTAATAGCCACCAATTTAATGTCCTGATTCAACAAAACATCCAATGCAAAGGTTTGTTCCGCATTTCTTCCTTCTATACCATACGCTTTCTCTTTTTTTACCTTCTTCACCATCTGTGTAGATGCATCATATTTAGCCATAACAGAAGAACGACAGCTCTTTAATATGAAACATTCATTTGGTGCAACAGATGACGGCAAGTTACAATCATTAAACGGAACTCCATTCGACTCGGAATAGATACGATCCACTAAATCTGGATCTACATCTTCATACGTCTCCTGCGCCTTGTCAAAGATATCAATATTCGTCACCTTATCATTGATATAATCTTCCACATCCAAGCCAATCGACTTGGCTTTCATACGAAGATTAACATCCTTCGTCACCAATATAGTCCGCGTCTTTTTATCTTTTTGCTGAAGATCCAACGCAACCGCCATGATACGATGATCAGGTGTCTTCTCAGAAAATGTTTTTGATAGTATTTCAGGATAAGTAGGATTGGTCACTACAAACAAATTACCTAATCCAACCCCCAATGATGCTCCATTCTTAAAGAAGTCTGAATCAACACTCAGATTGTCTATCTCACGAACAAACTCACGTGCATTGTAATTAATCTGCTCAGCTCCTTTTTTGAATTTATCCAGTTCTTCCAACACAACGATAGGAAGATAAATATCATTTTCTTGAAAATTATAGATACACTTATAATCGTGAAGGATAACATTTGTATCCAAGACGAAATTCTTCTTTGCGCCCATACTCTCTCTGTTTTTAGTGTTAATCATTCAATTTAAGGCGAAAGTGAATTTAATTTTCTTTTGTAGATAAAAATAAATTCTATACTTTCGTTTTTGTAAAATTAGCTCTTTGAATTGAAAAATAAAAATTATAATGCTAAAAAATGTAAAAAAAATGATGAATTACGAAGAAACCGTACAATACATATACAATCGAATGCCTCTTTTTCAGATGGTTGGGAAATCAGGTTACAAAGAAGGACTGGATGGTATGATAGCTCTAGACGACTATCTGAATCACCCACACCATTCATTCAAAAGCATTCATATTGGAGGAACAAACGGGAAAGGATCCTGCTCTCACACAATAGCTTCATTCCTTCAGGAACATGGATACAAAGTAGGTCTTTTCACATCTCCTCATCTGAAAGATTTCCGTGAAAGAATCCGTGTCAACGGAGAGATGATACCCAAAGATTACGTTAAAAACTTCATAGAGAAACACCAACCTTTTATTGAACGAATTTGTCCGTCTTTTTTTGAAGTGACGTTCGCCATGGCTATGGATTATTTCAGAGAAGAAAAAGTGGATTATGCTGTACTTGAAGTCGGGTTGGGTGGCAGATTAGACAGCACCAACATCATTCAACCTATCGTCAGCGTAATCACCAATATCAGTCTCGACCACCAAAACATCTTGGGCGACACAGAACTGGATATTGCTAGAGAAAAAGCCGGTATCATTAAAGCTCACACGCCTGTTATAATCGGAGAAGCACAAGGCGAAATCAAAGAGCTATTCTGCAAAAAAGCGGAATCAGTAAATGCACCGATACGATTCGCAGAGCAGATAGAAGCAAAAAAATTAAAGGAAGAAGAGATTGATGGAACACCTTGTCAGATATTTCAAATCGGCGACAGCATAGTTCCTACCCCTCTGCTAGGTGATTATCAAATAAAAAATATGGCTACATGCCGAATGGCGATCGAGACAATCAGCCTTGTTGAGAAATTTTTCTTGTCTGAAGCGGAACTACAAAGGGGATTCCAGAATGTTATAAGAAACACCCATTTACTTGGACGATGGCAAATATTAAACAAAAAACCCTATACCGTATGTGACACCGGTCATAATGTAGGAGGAATTACCTATGTCGCAAAACAACTACAAAACATTCCGCACGACAACATCCGAATCGTGTTCGGTATGGTGGGAGACAAAGATGTATCTCATGTGTTAGAGTTGCTTCCTAAAGATGCTATTTACTACTTTACACGAGCCTCCATCAAGCGCGCTATGGAAGAGGATAAGCTACAAGCCATCGCTGAGACAAAAGGCTTACACGGAAATTGTTATCATACCGTACAAGATGCACTAGAAGCGGCAAAGAAAGAGGCCTCTCCTAATGACATCATCTATATCGGAGGAAGCACATACGTGGTGGCAGAGATACTCTAACTGAGTATCTCCTCATGCCTCCTTTTCTTTATTTAGTTCTGGATAGACAATTCTCGTATGATAAAGGGATTTCAATTTCTCCTTTAAAACACTTTTTATCACATTGATCTGTTTCATCGAAATAGGTGAATCATTGTACAAACCTTCATTCATCTGGTTCGTTATGATCTTTTCAACTAAATCATTTATACTTTTATCTGTATATTCCGACAGACTTCGAGAAGCTGCTTCAACTGCATCACACATCATCAAGATCGTCTGTTCTTTCGTGAATGGTGCTGGACCTGGATAGGTAAACAACGATTCATCCACCTCTTTATCGGGATACCTGTTCTTATAGGTATTGTAAAAATACGTAGCTTTCCCCTTCCCATGATGGGTCCATATAAACTCCTGTATTTTCTCTGGCAATCCATATTTACGAGCTATCTCAACTCCATCCATCACATGCCGGATAATTATCTGAGCACTTTTTATCTCATCATTCAATTCAACATGAGGATTCACCCCATTTTGATTCTCAGTAAAGAAAGTTGGATTATTCATTTTGCCTATATCATGATAAAGTGCTCCAGTACGGACCAACATAGGATTGGCATTTATCGCCTTGGCTGCCGCCTCCGCTAAATTTGACACCTGCATGGAGTGATTAAAACTTGCCTGCGCCACTTCTGAAAATCGCCTAAATATATCATTGTTCGTATTCGCCAACTCCACTAATGTGGCATCAGATGTATAGCCAAATATTTTTTCTATAATATAAATCAACGGATTTGCAAATAGAAGGAACACACCATTAAGCAAAAAATAAAATAACAAATGAAGGTTAATCTGTTCCATCTCTCGCTCATGAATCAATGCGTAGCCAAAATACAATATAATATAACTTATCACGATGATCAATACCGATCGAACTAAATGAGAACGTTGATAAATCGTCTTTAACGTACAAATGGATATCATACCGATGATTACCTGTAAGAATAAAAATTCAAACTCATTCGGCACAATAAACGAACAAATCAGCACAGTGGTCAAATAGGTAAACAATGCCGTTCTGGTATCAAAAAAAGCAGCGACAACTATCGTAATCAGCGCATAAGGGATCACGTATGTTGAGATAGTATGTTGAACTGCCCATGAGGTTATAACACAAAACATTGCTATCATCATAAGCATAAACGCACTGTCCCGTTTCCTAATCAGAAACTTACTGCGGAACAAATAGAAATAAAGGAAAAAAACCAATAAAGAGGAGGCAATAATAATTCCCTGGCCTAAAGCAATCATATTGGTATCCTTCTGATGACTGTTCTCTTCGATCTCCTGCTTATAAGAATTTAAGATATCATATTGTTTGTCTGTTATAATCTCTCCTTTATCTATGATTCGTTCTCCCATCTGTATCTGACCTTTCGTCAATGAGACAGTACGCAGCAACTCCTTTCGAAGACAGTCTGTTTTTTCTTCATCATAAATTACATTCTCATTAAGATAGTTATTGATATTATAAGACTGCAATATCGACCGGTCTAAATACGAAGGTGCATCATTAATAATCTTCTCGTATGCTGTTTTAGTCGTCATAAGATTCGTAAACACATACGATTTAGAGACATTCTCCCTCACCAAACGAATTTTGGTCACATTGTTTGCCAACTGTGTCTCATACACCTTGCTAGAGACAATTCCGATATTATATATCGTTGACAATTGTGAATCCAAATATTTGTAATATTGCACCGTTATCTCATCCGTCTGTCCGAACTTCTCACGCAACAGCGCTCTACTTTTCGGCTTCACCTGTTCATCGTAATTGAATATAGGTTCAAAGTCTCTTAACAAGGCCTCTTCTTCTTTGGCAATATCCTCACTGGACTTCCTGATTTCAAAGGCAAATGGAGCCGTTAGCTCATTATATTTCCACGGACTTCCTTTTTCAAATGAATAAGGGAATTTATTGATACTAGGATAAAACTTAAAGACAACAAAACCCGCTAAAATAAACAAGCCTGAGACGATAATATATTTTAATATAGTCTCTTTCTCTCCTTTGATATTGTTAATACTTAATTTGTTTTGTTTCATAACCAAAAGTAAATTTCTTGGCAAAGATAAAAATTAATTAACATTAAAAAAACAAGACGATACACTATTTACGGATTGAACACAACACATCCGAGCAGAATGAATTCCCCTACTATAGTCCAATCTTCTTTATTATTTACATTGTGATTTCAACAAAACAAGTGACATTCATTAAATTGTGGTCCCACTAGGATTCGAACCTAGGACCCCCTGCTTGTAAGGCAGGTGCTCTGAACCAGCTGAGCTATAAGACCTTTATTCTCTCTTTCCTCAAAAGAACACCGCAAAATTAAACATTTTTCCGCATTTATTCAAGAAATAGGATACTTTTTTACACTAGAAATATACATTGATTCTCAAAAATGAATACTAATGCAATCCACCATAGCAAGTTCCTCTATTTTCAATGCAACGAAGAGCCGCCCCCCTATGAAAACGCAAAAATTCCCCGAATTTTGATTGTTCGGGGAATCTCTACTATTTATTACCTTATGCTTCTTCTACGAATTGATCTTTTCCTACAGAACACAAAGGACATTCAAAATCTTCTGGCACATCTTCCCATGGCGTACCTGGATTAATATTTGCCTCAGGACAACCTACTTCAGGGTCATATTCCCATCCGCATACTTCACATACATACTTCTTCATTTTCAATATAAATTAACTTGTTAAAACTATTTTTCTTTAAAAATTATCCACATGAACTTCAAAATAAGCCTGAGGATGTGCACAAGTAGGACATATTTCAGGAGCTTTCAGTCCCACTACAATGTGTCCACAGTTCCTACACTCCCAGACCTTCACTTCACTCTTCTCGAACACCTGTGCTGTCTCTACATTTTTCAACAATGCACGGTAACGCTCCTCATGACGTTTTTCAATAGCTGCGACCAATCGGAACTTCTTCGCCAATTCAATGAATCCCTCCTTTTCTGCTGTTTTAGCGAAGCCTTCGTACATCTCTGTCCACTCATAATTCTCGCCGTTAGCAGCCTCTGCAAGATTTTCTGCTGTTGATCCGATTCCTTCTAATTCTTTCAGCCAAAGTTTCGCATGTTCTTTTTCATTGTCTGCTGTTTGCTGAAAGATGGCTGCTATTTGTTCAAATCCTTCCTTCTTTGCTTTCGACGCAAAATAAGTATATTTATTACGAGCCTGACTTTCTCCTGAAAATGCCGCTTCAAGATTTTTCTCTGTTTGTGTACCTGAATATTTGTTAGCCATAATACGAAATTATTTAATGATTAAAAATTCATTGTTTGTTCTTCTGTGTTAACAAGCTGACAACAACAATCGTAATGCACGATAATGGGAATGCAAACATGATAGGATCTACAAATTTCATCATTCCATCCGTCACCAAAACATCCGTTCCAAACAAAGATTTACAAATCCCTAATGCCGTAGCTTCTTTTGCATGAATAAATACCAACATCAACATCGTAGCGACCACGCCAACCCACATACTTGCATAGGCACCCTCCTTTGTAACCTTTTTCCAATACAAAGCACAGAAATAGGATGGCAAAAATGCTGAAGCACAAATACCCATAAACAAAGAGGTTGAGATGGCAATAATCGGTGAATCGTTCCCCTCACCTAACACGAAACATATAATAAAACTTATCAGGATAGAGACTAACACTGCAAGACGAATCGCAATTGTTGTTCTTTTCTTGGCTGTTTCATTCTCCACACAAGATCCATAGATATCAGATCCGGCAGCAGCTGCCATTGTATGGAACTGTGCACTTAAAGTGGACATACTTGCCGACAAGATACACAACATGAAGATTGTTGTAAACCATGTAGGCATCACACGACCGATAAAGTAAGGAATGATCTTATCTGATGCTTCCACCATGTTGATTGAAACCGCTCCATCATTCTTCCAGAAATAAAGATTTGAAAGCGCACCAACATGATATACAACACCTACCGTAATAATCAAGAAGACACAACCAATGGCTACACCCTGGTTTAGCTTCTTCGTACTGTTAACGGTCATAAAGCGTACAACCAACTGTGGTTGAGCCAAGCAGCCAATTCCCACACCCATAATCAATGATGTCACCAATGTGTACCACTGTTGTGACCCCCATGCTGGCATAGAAGTCCAGCCTCTATGTCCAACTGCACTCAGTTTCTCTGGCACCTGATCTGATATGCTTTCCAATGCTGCATTGGCTTCCGAAAAGCCCATACCTAAAGCCTTATATACACCAACCACCAAAAAGGCCATACATAAAAACATGATGACAGCCTGCAATGCATCGGTGTACATCACACCTTTCATACCTCCTGCAATCACATAGGATGCAACAATAACCGTAAATACCAACAAAGCTAAATCAAAGTCAATGCCAAATACCTCTTGCATACAGAATACACCACCACGAAGAACCGCTGCAGCATACAATGGCATACAGATAAATATCACCGCAGCCACAAAAACCCTGATCTTCTTTGATTCATAAAATGCACCTAAAAACTGGGCAAAAGACCCTACTTTCAGTTTCGCACCTATTCGTCTTGTCGGGCGACCAAATACAACAAATGCAATGACGACACCAACAAACATATTCAAAAACATCAGCCATTGTATTCCCATACCGAAAGTAGCGGCAACACCTCCAAATCCTACAATCGCAGAAGCAGATATAAATGTCGCACCGTATGACAATGACATTACTATTGGATTCATCTCTCCTCCTCCGATGAGGAAGTCTTTTGAATCCTTCGTTTTCTTGTATCCTAAATACCCTAGAAATGCAATGGACAAGAAATAAACCATTACAATTAAGTACATTGAGAAATTATCCATACCTACATTCTTTACTCTACATTATCTTTTTCATCATCTTTGTTCCAATACTTCACGCCAAAGATGACAGAACCAATTACACATAGTATGGACAATAAATACACTATCCATATTCCCGGATCTGAAATACCAAACATATTTTTCTACTCTTTAGGTGGATTCTATAGATTCATTTCGACCAAATTCATCTATCACCCCCACAATTATTTATAAACTATTTAATTCTGCCTCTGACAGATTATTTAAGCTATACCGGCGAATTACATCATTTGCTGCATCTATATTATTTGTGCGCAAAATCAACACCGATTTCTGATTGATGGAGAAGCAATACATATATTCAATGCTAATGCCACCTTTGGTAAAATATTCAATAGTTTCCGCTATTTTACCCATAGATGAATCCACCGAGATAGCCATCACGGTATTAAGATTCGCGCTCACACCGTTCTCTTTTAGCAATTGCAATGCTTTAGGCTGATTGGAAGTAATCAATCGTAGTATGCCATAATCCGATGTATCTGCTACCGTTGCGGCTATTACACGAAGATTTTCCTTGCTTAAAATTGAGAGAATTTCATTCAACCTTCCGAACTTATTCTCCAAAAAAATAGATATTTGATTGATTGTCATAACTAAATCGTTTAATGATTCTTTCTTAAATCCTTCACTCTGACAGCCTTTCCTTCCGACTGAGGTAAAGAACCTTTTTCTACCAGTTTAACTTTCGGCGTTAACAATATTTCATCCTTCAACTGACGGGTTATCTCTCTAGTCAAAGATTGCAACTTTGAATAATCATCTGTATGCAAATCTCCTAATTCAACCTCAACCAACATCTCGTCATTATTACCTACCGTATCAATTGTGATTAGATAATTCATCCCCAACTCCTTAAAGTTCATCAGAATACGTTCAATCTGAATAGGGAATATATTCACACCCTTAACGATCATCATATCATCCGAACGACCTTTGATACGAGAGATTCTTCTATGTGTTCTTCCACACGGACATTTGCCAGGAAGAATGCTAGTTAAATCACGCGTACGATAACGGATCAATGGCATGGCCTCTCGGCATAACGTCGTAAGCACCATTTCTCCCGTTTCACCTTCCTTGACAGGCTCTAGCGTTTCTGGATTGATGATCTCAACAATCACCAAATCCTCCCATATATGAAGACCATTTTGTTCCTGACACTCAAATGCGACACCCGGACCATTCATTTCTGACATACCAAAGCAGTTATATGCCTTCAAGCCTAACAGTTCTTCAATACGTTTCCGTTGCTCTTCTGAATGTGGTTCAGCACCAATACACATGATTTTCAGCTTTGTATCCTTCTTAGGGTCTAATCCCTCTTCACAAAAGACCTCAGCCAAACGAGTGGCATAACTTGGTATTGTATGCAACACTGTTGTTCCGAAATCACGGATGAACTTAATCTGTCTTTTGCTATTTCCAGCAGCAGCAGGTACTGTAAGACAGCCTAGACGTTCCGCTCCATATTGGTATCCCAAACCTCCTGTAAACATACCATAGCCAGAAGTATTCTGAAAAACATCTGTATTACGCACACCCACCATATACATGCATCGAGCTACCTGATTAGCCCATGTATCAAGATCCTTCTGCGAATGTAAAACTACAGTCGGATTTCCTGTTGTTCCACTCGAAGAATGAAGGCGAACAACCTTCTCCATAGGAACAGCGGCAAAACCGAAAGGATAGTTGTTGCGAAGGTCCTCCTTGGTAGTGAACGGGAACTTCCTTAAATCATCCAACGTCTGAATTGTGTCAGCCGTCAACCCTTTTTCTGCATATAACTTTTTGTAAAACGGTGAATTCATGGCATGTGCAACCGTTTTCTTCAAACGCTCCAACTGGAGTTTTTCGAGATCTGCACGATTCATCGTTTCAATCTCTTCTTCCCAATACTTCTCTGTCATTTTATTATTTTCTTTTTTTGCATTCACTATACGTGATACAACTTCATGATCTTTATATCGTAACAAATTTATATAAATTCATCTACTTTAACAACACTTGCACATCAAATACTCTTATAATTATATCTATATTTTATAACTGATTTTATTAGACTCAGTCTCTACGCCCATGCAAATTTAATCATCTTTTTCTATTCTTCCCTATATATGTGCCGATATTTCCTACCCTATTCCTATTGTATAATACAAAAAAAGGCGAACCGAAGTCCGCCTTTGTAATTTACTAATTTAGCAATGATTACTTAATTGAGAAATAAGTAGTTGTTGCTTTACCAGTAGCTTTAACTTTATTGTTAACAGTTGCTGAAGTAATAACATAATTGTTCTCAGCAGATGCTAAACAGAAGATGATTTTGTCTGCGTTAGCCTCAGCTTCGCTTTGTTTTACATTCTCAAATTTAGTACCATCCCATTTCAAGTATGAAGTATGCTCTGCATCATCACCCAAAGTGAAGATTTCACCTTTTTGATCATCTTTCTTTGTAGTAATTTCGATTTCAACAACCTTAGAACCAGCAGTACCAGTTGCAGAAATTACTTTGAAGAAACCTGATTTAGCCAAAGATGCGTTAGAGAAACCATAAGTATTTCCTTGAAGAACAGCAATTTGCTCTAATTGTTGCTCTTGAACTTGCTCCTCAGCCTTATCTTCATCACTACAAGAAGTAAAAGTGAATGCAGTCATCATAGCTGCAAAAACCACTGCCAAATTAAAAATTTTTTTCATTTTTAAATAAATTTATTTAGTTAAACAAAAATTGCATTTCGCCTCGCTTGACGAGGTTTAAACAATGCAAATATAATATTTTTTTCAAATATTGAATGATTCGTAATTATTTTTTTTGTAATAATTACAGACATAAGCATTAATCATCTATAATACAAGAAAATACGTATCAAGATAATTAATCTTCTTTCATATTATGATAGACAGTTTCGACGTCATCGTCTTCCTCCATCTTATCAATCAATTTATATACAGACTCTTTTTGCTCTTCTGTAACTTCCTTGACATCATTTGGAATATACATAAACTCAACATTGGAAATCTCCAGTTTCTTATCTTCAAGATATTCTTGAATCTTTGAGTTGTTTTCGAATGCTCCATAAATGATTATCTCATTTGTTTCCTCATCTTTAAAAACCTCATCTACACCGTAATCAATCAAATCCAACTCCAACTCTTCCATATCAATAGCGTCATTTGGAGCTAATTTAAACATACACTTATGCTCGAACAAGAAAGAAAGACTACCTGATGTACCAAGACTTCCTCCATGTTTGTTGAAATATGAACGTATGTTAGAAACTGTACGAGTATTATTGTCAGTTGAAGTCACAACAAAAAACGCAATACCTGCAGGACCATATCCCTCATAAATAATTGTCTTATAATCTGCAGTATCCTTATCCAATGCTTTTTTGATAGCTCTCTCAACACTGTCTTTTGGCATATTTTCTGCCTTTGCCTTCAACAACAACATACGAAGACGTGGATTCATTGCAGGATCTGCTCCCGATGTTTTCACACAGGATGTGATTTCTCTCGAAATACGTGTAAATGCCTTTGACAATCTAGCATTACGTGCAAAAATTCTTGCTTTACGGTATTCAAATGCTCTTCCCATAAAATTATATTTTATTTACTATTTTTTTCTAACGAAGTGCAAATTTAACAAATAATTATGAAATCCGAATTAGGAAACATAAATTTCAAATTATACACACAAAAAAAATAAAGGTGTGCAACTTCCGTCACACACCTTTATGTATTTTTACTCTTATCTACAGAAATGTTTCGTCACACACCATGTGTAGCCTAACATCACTTCATGCGAACCATAGTTCTGACGGTTGAAGCTTGTCAATCCAACCTGATATGCATATCCTACATGGAATCCTTT
>Ga0255061_10000009_pt1 | contig 41437 bp, 50 predicted proteins | sample 174RNAGHGhighgp2_FD_183093 | JGI IMG/M metagenome (GOLD analysis project Ga0255061, IMG submission 183093) | Metatranscriptome of sheep rumen microbial communities from Palmerston North, Manawatu-Wanganui, New Zealand - 1742 RNA GHGhigh gp2... | ecosystem: Host-associated > Mammals > Digestive... | reverse complement strand
TTGGCCGCAATGGCCCTGACACAAGGATCCGCAGTCCTTAACAATTCCGGCATGGAATACACTGATTCCAATATCCTTGCAATGCTGACCAACCGGCATATCCGCAAGGAACGACAGAGAAAAACAGGCAGAGACAGTATTCACGGTGTTCCTTGCTCTAAATGTAACCATAAACCATTTGCGCAGGCTTTACAGACTGTGATAAACAGAAAGATGACAGCGGGGGAACCCTGAAGATGTATAAAAATTATTACTTTGACATGGACGGAGTAGTCGTAGAATATCAACGACATGCATATGAAGGAAATGACCCGCTGTTCATGCGCAAGAACCAACACTATTTCAAAGATTTGAACCCCGACCGTAAGATGCTGGAAGTTATCGACAAAATGCACCAGCGTTCAAGGTACACGGGAGACCGAATCTATTTGCTTACAAGCATCCCTATGAGTGGCGCCATATTCAATGAGCATTTCCATGACAAGATTCATTGGGCGCACACATGGCTGCCTTATCTGGATATAGATTCTATTCTCATATCCGTTACGTCTAAAAGAGACGCAGTCGAATACATACAAAACCATCAGTTATCCGATAATGATATACTGATTGATGACTACAATAAAAATCTGAATGACTGGAGAAAAGCCGGTGGACATGCCATCAAATACTGCAACGGTATTAACTCTCCTGAATCATTCAGTGGAATGAAAATCTACAGCACACAATCGGTTATTGAAATCCTGAAATGTCTGGATGAATCATATAAACCGTCTGATGCAGCAGCTGACATTCCGGTATAACCACTAAAATCTAAAAGGAAAGTGAGAAAGGATCTATCATGAACGGCTATTTTTATGATATCGAGTCACTGGATAATGTCTTTACTCTTGCCAACTTCAGAGATAAGGACAATGTCGTAGAGATCTATTATCTGTGTGACGACGATAACCTCATCCCGAAACAGAATTTTGAACAAAGAACGGCCGACCGAATCCGTGAAAAGAACAGGAACTTCACGGGCGGCGTAGAGTTCTACAATCTTAAGAATGCAGACTCTATTTCAAGACTTGCCACAATCTTCGGTCTGTCTACAGCGTACTACATCAACAATCCGAATCAGCCATCTGATTATCCTGCGCAGTACAGGATTGTCTGTGACACTGATCCCGAATACGACGAGGAATTGCATCCATATCTCTTTGGATACAACTCCTATCATTATGATACCACGATGCTCGTTCTGTTCCTTTACGAATGTATTCAGCAGAACGGCACTATCACAGCAACTACTGCCAAGCTTATGCGACAGTACAATGATGAACTGTTCGAGAACTTCAACGGCGACAAGAAAAACATGGAAGACCGTCTGAAATTCTCTTACAAGGATGCAGCAAAGCCGGCGCTTGGCTTCACAGGCCCTGACTACAAGCTCAAGACATTCCTCATCAGAAAGAACATGATGATGTCCGGAAGACATATCGATGTTGCCCGTCTGAATGAGAAACAGTCTAAAGTCGGACTCAAGAGATTGCTCGGAAATCTCGGATATCAGATCCTTGAATCAGACAAGCTTCGTCCCGGACAGGACCATATCGAAGATGCTGAACAGCTCATCGATCTTATCGCATATAACGTATCCGATGTTGTTAACTTGAAGAAACTCTTCGAGCATAACGCATACACATCCGGATTCCTGCTCAAGAAACAGCTGCTTAAAACTTACCCTGAACTGATATATGACCAGCTTGATGACACGTACAAGCCTGACATCAGACCTGAAAGAGTGAGAAAAGACAGGCTTACCATTGATTCATCATCGGCACAGTTCTCAACAAAGGCTTTGTGTCCATATGGACATTTGCATGACTACGATACGGTATCATTCATGTATCCGTCAGAAGCAAAGTCAAAGGAACTCGGCATCCCTCGTGTTAACGTGCTTGAGGAGGCTAAGAAGTTCTTCTACAAGAATTTCTCACAGCCGGAACTTAGAGCACAGTTTGACGTGATCTATGAATATTACAAGCAGATCGAGGGTAAGAACTTCAATGAGAGCAAGAACTATCTCATTGACCATGGTGTCCTTGACCCCGATGAATCACCAGATCCTGAAGCAGAGCTCATGGAAGAGCATCCGGAACTTAAAGTCTACAGATTGTCTCAGATTCCTGCACCTAACACCTGTATGACTTACTTCAACGCAGATGGTTCACCATCATCCTGTTTCGTAAACTTCTCGACAGGTGGTATTCACGGTGCAGAGTATAACAAAGCACTTTATGAATCTGATATAGAAAAATATCGGGTGGTCTATGATGCGTGGAAGGCAAAAGTTGACGTCTTCAATCGTGTCAAGGAGATGTACCCTGACCCTTGTGACATCAAGAAGAACAAGGGTGTGGAAATCGACGGCGTGAAATACAAGCCATCTGATTTCTTAAAGCCTAAGGCTACTACGGAGAAGGCTTTCTACAAGGATCCGCCAAAGGAACCTAAGATGCCACTCCTGTTCAAAGAAACCAAAGAAGGAAGCGGTTCTTATAACGTCAACAAGCGTTACACCTACACATCCGCTGATCCGACACAGCACGAAGACTTCACATCATATTATCCGAACATGCTTCGAATGATGGATGCGTTCTTCAATGTTGGTCTCGGATATGACCGTTATGGTGAAATCTTCGATGATAAGACCAAATACGGCAAGATGATGAAGGATGAGAAGTATTCCAAGGAAGAGCGTAACCTTTACTCAATTATGAGAAATGGTACGAAGCTGATCCTCAACTCTGCATCTGGTGCAGCCGATGCGAACTTTGAGTCCAACATCAGAATGAACAACAAGATCATCTCTATGAGAATCATCGGTCAGTTGTTCACATGGCGTATCGGACAGGCACAGACAATCGCAGGCGCAAAGATTACATCAACGAATACTGATGGTCTCTATTCTGCAGGACTTGAGGAAACAATCAACAATTCAGTCCTTGAGAAAGAATCAGCAGATATCCATGTTGAGATCGAGCCTGAACCTATCTACCTGATCTCCAAAGACTCCAATAACAGAACAGAAATTGCAATGGAGAACGGAGTTCTTGGAAAGGTTGAAGGTGCGTCCGGTGGTTCACTTGCCTGCCGTAAAGGACCAAATCCTGAAAAATCACTTGCGCATTCAGCCATTCTTGACTGGGCGCTCACGGAATATCTTGCTTGTGCCTCAATGAACTACAAAGGCTCAGGTCTCGATAAGCCATTTGTGGATGAGCTCGGTATGTCGATTCTTAAATCTGCCCGCAAGCAGTTTAATGATGATATTCAGACCTTGCTCATGTTCCAGAACGTGATCGCCAGCTCACCTGGTTCACAGAGATTTGTATTTGCAACGGTTGATGAAGACCTCACTCAGCCGATTCCGCTTCAGCATTATAACAGGTGCTTCATCATGAAGGACAACACACCTGGAACTTATCACCTGCAGGTAGCATCGGCAAAGGTCATCACCGACGCCATGCTCAAGAAGAGACGCGAGAATAAGGACAGAATGCAGCAGCATGATCCTATCGCATCTGCTGTGCTTGCAGTGAACGGCATCAAGACATCTACGCTTCCTATCACAAAAGAAGCTACGGTGACAAAGATACCCGGCAATGAAGCAGAGTGGTATATGCTCATTGAAAACAGTGATCTTCATCTCATGTCAAATGAGAGAAAGAATGAAATCCTTGATAACCTTGACTACGACAAGTATCTCAGTCTTCTCAAGCATTCTTTCGAGGAAAACTGGTTCAACCTCACACCTGAGTATGAGCAGGCTCTTGCCGATGCCAAGAAAGCTGAAAAGGAAGATGCTGATAAACCGGCATCATTACTTGACCTTATCGCATCTGAATCTAATGCAACTGCTGAGACAACTGCTTCAGAAGACAACGCTGTAAGCGATGCTGTAAATCCTGAAGATGTGGAAACCGCAGAAACAGAAGATACATCTGAGCCTGATGAAGCAGAGAACAAGCGCATTGCTGAACAGGCTGCCTCAATGGCGAAAGCCAATGGTGAAGCATATCTGGCATCTGCGACCGATGAAGCAGAAAAGCCCGTCGGTTTTGCAAATCTGGACATTCCTGCGACTAACATGCTCACAAAGCTTGCGAAAACAGAAATTGGTCCTGAGGATATTGCAAATGCAGAACATGTGCTTTGCATGAGCGGAATCAGAGAGTCAGATGCACACGCAGTGCTGATCAAACTGGTCAAGGCTTTGACAGATACAGATATCAACTAATCAAATACGGCGGTCATATCGAAAGGTGTGGCCGCCTATCTGAAAAGGCGGATAAAACACAATGGCTAAAAGAGGAAGACCGGCAAAACCGGATACAAAGAACGTCGGATATAGAATCCGAATGAATGAAACAGAAATGCAACAGTTAGACGAACTTCAGCAGTTATGCGGTACATCCAAAGCTGAGGTTATTCGTCATGCACTTTCATCGTATCATACAAAAATTATCAAACAAAAAAAGAAGGATGACAAAGATGGGTATTGAGATAAATAACGACAACTATTATTCCGAGCAGGCAAACATCGACTACATGTCGGTCAGCCAGTTCAAGGATTTTGCGGGCACGCTCATGCACACAGGTTGTGAAGAAACTGCATATGAGAAGATGATGAACCTCATTCCTCAGCCTGTCACCAAGGCTCTCCTGGTTGGTTCATACATCGATGCCTTTTACGAGGGCACACTTGATGCCTTCAAGAGCGAAAACAGAGACAATATCTGCACCAAGACTTCTATCAAGGCATTTGAGAAGAGTCAGGATCCCAATGACCTTCAGCTCCTTGCTGATTTCAAGCAGGCTGAATCTATCATCGAGAAGACAACCGGTGATGCTTTGTTCTCAGAGTATATGAGCGGACAGAAGCAGGTCATCATGACTGCCAACCTTTTCGGCGTGGACTGGAAGATCAAGATGGATTCATACCATCCCGATGACAAGATCGTTGACCTTAAGGTTATGCGCTCTATGGATCCCATCTGGTCCGATAAGTGCCACATGAAGTCTGACTTCATCAGATACTGGGGTTATGACATTCAGGGTGCTGTGTACCAGAAGGTTGTTGAGCTTAGAACCGGCAAGAAGCTTCCTTTCTTCATCGCCTGCGCGACAAAGGAAGAGGCAACAAATATCGAGGTCATTCAGATCGACCAGCAGTATCTTGACGACGCACTTGCATTTGTTCAGCAGAACATCCAGCATGTGCTTGACCTCAAGAACGGTGTTGTTAAGCCTGTAGCTTGTGGTAACTGCTATTGGTGCCGCAAGAACAAGAAGCTTACTGCTCCAATCTCTATGCAGACAATCGTTCCTGTTTCCAGCACAAACAGTGATGAAGAAGCCGAGATGTCTGCAATCGCAGAAGCTATGGCTGAAAACAACGACAATGCAGCAGATACGGCAATCACCGCAGGATTTGGATTAGCACCTTCAGCTGCTCCTTTCCATCTCTTCGGTGATAATTAACCGAGAGGACACTAATATATGGCAAAAGACGATAAACAGATCTCATTTGGTATGGTCTGTGTCGCCGTTTGTATAGGCATCCTGTTGATGCTTGGAGTGATTGCCATCAATACAGTGTCACAGCAACGCGCAGATGATAAAAAGATGCACACCTATGTCCTGGGAGAAGCAGATTCTTGCGGGTACATAGGTGTGAAAATCACTTATGATATCGAACCGGTAGATGTGATATTGTATTCACCCGATGGGCAAAAATATACTCCTGAAGGCATGAACGCCTATTACAAAGTGGATCATCAAGCCCATACCGTTGTGCTGCTGGCAGACTCCGATAAACTCGGAATCTGGACAGCAGATTTTAATACCAAAAGCAACACGAAGATTGATTATTGTCTTGTACAGACGCCATCAGACACGCTGTACATGAATCAACCAATCTTATATATCGGAGACGATGGTGGTTATCATGTAAAGTTTAACACTTCCATATCGCGTGAAAATCATGAAACTGCACGATGCAGCATAATGCTTGAACGAACAGGCTTTTCATACTGCATAAGCGACGTAACCATCAACTTGAATGAAGAAGTGGATATTCCACTCACATTCCCGGATCACGTCTTCACGGACCAGGACTACACGATGAAAGTTCACGTGTTTATCGGAGAAGGTATTACTCCAGCAAAACGATCAATCAACGTGCACATAAATCAGCGTGCTGTCGAAATTCCGGCAGAAGATGAACAGGAAACAGATACAGAAGAAACCAAAGGAGAGTGAAGATAATGCCAGCGACAAACAACAACAGTGAAATACAGTTTCGCTGCACTATCCGTTATATGTTCAAAGGCTGCCCTAAACAGGACGGATGGTTTGGCTGCTTCGCTCAGGTCAAGGGTGGGGCAAGCATTAAACTGACGGGTAAAACACTGTTACCTCTTACAAAAGGCATGCAGCTTGATGTCACGGCGTCGAAAGTCTCAGATGACGAATTTGCCGCATCAAGCATTACAGTCGTAACTCGCACGCTGACCGGAACAAAATCATATCTGAAATCGCTTCACGGCGTTTCAGATGCTGTGGCAGATAAACTTGTAAAGACATTCGGTACGGATGCCATAGGCCTCATACGTACTGATCCTGACAAGGTCAAATCACAGCTTGGATTACAGACACAGCAGATGAACGCACTTACGAAAGGCGTGACAAACACTGATGAAGTAAACCAGCTGCGCACATTCCTGCCTGAACTCTATACGGATGCTATCAATCATATCAAGAACACGATGCAGCCAAATCCTATCGATCAGATTAAGGCTAATCCGTGGATACTGATGAACTGTCCGCATACATCGTTCCAAGTCGTGGATACGATTGCAGTAAGGCTTGGTACAAGTCCTTTTGCAATGGACAGAATCGAAAGAGGCATTCTGCATACGATTCAGTCAGAACAGAATGGTGACTCATATATCAACCTGTCGGACGACAATGCGATGCTGTCGCTCATGGTGAAAGTCCAGACATTGCTTCGCATCAAATTCGGACAGGGTATGGCAGAGTTCGGAAGCATTCTGATGAACATGTCCAATGCCAAAGAACCGACAATCCACATTGAGCAGTATGGAAATGAGTTTCATCTCTATACCATAGAGGATTGGAATGATTACGGTTTGGTCTTGGAACATCTGAATAATAACCGGCAAGGATTATACCTGCAGACCAAGGCTGAAACGGACGCTTTACGCAAGGTCATGAGTCAGCAGGAACTGATACTGCCGTTTACTCTGACAGATGAACAGCGATATGCATCGATAATCGCTTTATCACGAAGGCTCAGTGTCATAACCGGCGGTCCCGGAAGAGGCAAGACTCTTACCATCGGCTATATCGCCGCGTGCAACGGTGACCTGACCAATGAACTCGTCAAGAACAACGTGACATCAGCAGTATCGCTGCATCAAAATCCTGTGCTGTTATTGGCTCCGACCGGCCGTGCCGCAAAGAAGCTTCAGACAGACACGCATGATAAGTATCAGACTATGACTATTGACAGACTGCTCTGTGCGGTTGAGTTTGAACAGAGAGCTGAGGATAACAGCAAGAAAAAGAAGAAATCTAAAGGTTACTTCTCATCGTTCAACAAGCCTGCAACGCTCATCATCGTGGATGAGAGTTCAATGGTAGATATACCAAAGATAGCGGCACTGTTCCGCTATTTCGGAGAAGCAAGATTTTGCTTTGTCGGAGACAAAGATCAGCTTCCGCCCGTCGGGAAAGGTCAGTTCTTCCACGACATTATCCGTAGCGGCAAGATCACCGTGGCTGAACTCACAATTCCGATGCGAAACGGTGGCTTGATACTGTCGAATGCAGACAAGATCAATGCCAAGGATACGAACCTGCAGTATGACATACATGAAATGCCGTTATATCCGCAGGAAGAAGATAATCAGGATATGCTCGACTTCATTATCGATCAATACAATGATGAGAGAACGCTTGAGCCTGATACGTCACAGATTGCAATCATATGTCCGGTACAGAAAGGAACGATCGGTGTTATCAACATCAACATCGCCTTTCAGGAAATCATATGCCCGGAAAATGACGCTTGTGTGGCATCATTCAATGCGCAGCGAAAGACGAGCATTTTCACCACCAAAGGATATCAGATTCCTGACACCTTTTATGGTCAAAGCGGAAACTATACCAGATTCAGAGTTGGTGACACCGTGATGTGTACCAAAACGAATTATAACATCCGCCTTACAGAATATGACCAGAACGATTACTGGAACGGTAAGGAAACCGGCAGTTCCAATGGCATATTTAACGGTGATGTTGGCAGAATCATCGGCTATATCCCCGACCACGCAGTAGGAAATGATACCGACAGTGACTTCATCATTGTACAGTTCAATGACGGACGTGTGGCAGAGCTTGACCGTTCACAGGAAGAGTTTGATAACTTTGTACTCGGATATGCCATGACGGTTCACAAAGTGCAAGGCTGTGAATACAACACAGTCGTCTATGTGTCACCGAAAAGACTCATGAGCATGACAGCTATCGGCTTTGCCTGCAAGAACCTGGCATACACTGCCATCACTCGTGCCAAGAAACGAGTAGTGATCATTGGATCAAAAGAAAGCCTGAACACATGTATTCAAACGGATATGAGCCATAGAAATTCAACACTGGCCGAATCAATAATATAAGTGGGATGCTACAAATTCGCAAAATATTGTGGATTTGTAGCACATACCACTATATTTGACGTTTTAGAACTATGCAAAAATGTCTACTTGTTAAACTATCTAACATATAAAAGCTGCGCTATCGGCGTTTTAGAACTATGCAAAAATGTCTACTTGTTAAACTCAGAACATAAAGCGATGATTCCTCGAAGTGTTTTAGAACTATGCAAAAAATGTTTACTCGTTAAACCGCGTGAAATCTTTCATATGTTTTAATCCTGTTTTGAAACTACACAAAAATGTTTACTTGTTAAACTGAACGAACTTCGTGAGGTTATTGAAAAAGTTCTAAGCTGATATAAAAATGTTTACTTGTTAAACTTCAATATAGTCGTAAGGTGATTGGAGCCCATTTTAGAATTATATAAAAATGTTTACTTGTTAAATTTATGTGCATGTGTTGGAGCTCTTTTGAGTTTTAGAACCATATGAAAATGTTTACTCGCTAAACAACCAAGTGTCTGGATATACCCAGAAACTGTGTTAGACCTATGCGAAAATGTTTACTTGTTAAACTGAGTTCACAGTTTTCTTCATTTGCTATCGATTTTAGAACTATATGAAAATGTTTACTTGTTAAACCGGATTGACGAAAAGGATCCGCATGTTTTTGTTTTAGAACTATGCAAAAATGTTTACTTGTTAAACGTACAGTTTGGTAGCCACATCTGCCAATCGGTTTTAGAACTATGCAAAAATGTTTACTTGTTAAACTCAAGAATAGATTGGATTTCGTCATCGGAGTTTTAGAACTATACAAAAATGTTTACTTGTTAAACTGTAATGCATGCACGTGATAAATCATTCGAATGTTTCAGAATGATACAAAAATGTTTACTTGTTAAACGTGGTAAACCCTCGAATTAGCCCGTCATAGTTTTAGAATGATGCAAAAAAATGTTTACTTGTTAAACAATACCATGTACAGACTTGCTGAACAGATTGTTTTAGAACTATGCAAAAATGTTTACTTGTTAAACATCGGTATACCCCGAAAGCTCATCACCTTTGTTTTAGAACTATGCAAAAATGTTTACTTGTTAAACTGCCAAGCATTATTGCTCTTGTAGAGCAGCATTTTAGTGCCATATAAAAATGTTTACTTGTTAAACGTACATTACCCAGCACCATCCTTACAAATTGTTTTAGAACTATGCAAAAATGTTTACTTGTTAAACTAATATCTTCGTCCGAGAGTGGTCTTATGGGTTTTAGAACTATGCAAAAATGTTTACTTGTTAAACAAGAGAGGAGTCGGTTCCGAACAGAGAAAGTTTTAGAACTATGCAGAAATGTTTACTTGTTAAACCGCCCATTTTTACGCCCACTATTATGATTTTGTTTTGGAGTCATATGAAAATGTTTATTTACTAAACAGATGGAAATCTCGTGAAGATAAAGTTCTGGTTTTAGAACAGTATCAAAATGTTTACTTGTTAAACATGTCCCAACCGCGGTCATAGTTGATGACCATTTTAGAACTATGCAAAAATGTTTACTTGTTAAACTTGCATTCGCTCAGTATGGTATTTGTCATCGTTTTGGAAATATATGAAAATGTTTACTTGTTAAACTAAGTACGACGCACCGTGTCATGCTACGAGTTTTGGAACTATATGGAAATGTTTACTTGTTAAACTATGTGTCCATGTAAAGACTGTCAGGTACAGTTTTGGAACTATATAAAAATGTTTACTTGCTAAACTATTGCGCTGTTGATAGATGATTTTGGATTTATGTGAAAATGTTTACTTGTTAAACTCGACGATGTGTTTGAAATAGTGCTCCCAAGTTTTGGAACTATACAAAAATGTTTACTTGCTAAACTTACCTCAAGTAACTCACATGCCGTCACGCATTTTGAAACAATATGAAAATGTTTACTTGTTAAACAACTTGTACGGTGTCTTATCTGATATGTTTCGGGGATTATATGAAAAGTGCTTACTTGTTAAGTCCTGCCCTTGCTCAAAACAAGGTATGACAATTTTAGAGGAGAAAATGCAATGACCAAAGATGAACAAATCAGGTATCATGAACAGGAATACGATAAAGCCGAGAAAGCTGTCAAAAAACTAATGAACCGCATTTGTTTCAAGGATTCGAGCCCAAAAGCATTTACTGCATTTCGGCAAGCCAGAGAAAATTCAGAAAAACACAAAAAAGCTTTAGAAATGCTCAAAAATCCTTAATACAATAGCTGTCGCCCTTGATATTGAAAGTAATGTGCTCCATAAACTCATATGCAAATGTTTACTGGATAAACGCAGAAAGCACCTGGTAAAACCCATCACTCGTTTTGAAACAGTATGAAAATGTTTACTGGATAAACTCATTGCGATCTACAAGTCGAATATGAACAACAAAAGGCATATGTGCAAATGTTTACTTGTTAAACATGTATTTGCGTTCCGCACCTGTACAACTGTTTTAGACCTATATAGAAATGTTTACTTGTTAAACCTTAAGGGAGTCCTCATCACCATTGGTATTGTTTCAGAATTATACAAAAATGTTTACTCGATAAACTTAAAGCCGTTGGCCTTTTGATCCATACAATTATAAAAAATGTTTACTTGTTAAATTCACCTACATTGTAACCATCAGTTGAGTCAATTTTAAGATTATATAAAAATGTTTACTTGCTAAACTTAGGTCCAGACGACTGATAAATCGTAAGAGTTTTGGAACCATACAAAAATGTTTACTTGTTAAACCTACCGGTTCAGATGGTTAGATTAACGCTCTGAAATTACACGAAAATGTTTACTTGTTAAACTTTAATCACAGGACAAATGTTTACTTGTTAAACCAAAACGGAGCAACAAAAAATTTAGATAAAGAATAGGAGAGAACAAATGGGATTTGCACTACACGATTATCAGGAAAAAGCCAAGCAATTTCTGATAGCTACACCCAAAGCCGGTCTCTTTCTTGACGTAGGATTTGGCAAAACACTTACGACACTCGCAGCCTTGCAGGAACTCGGAATGAGAGGCGCAATCGGTGGGCATATACTCATCATCGCACCAAAAGCCATTGCCAGAGCAACATGGATCGATGAAATGGCTAAATGGGGCATCAATGCCAACACCGTTTCTTTGATAGTAAATGAAAAAGGCAAGCAGCTATCCAGGAAAAAGCGATTGGAACGATATGCAGAGATTGCAACACATGTTCCTGCATTCTACTTCATAAACAGAGATCTTGTCGCAGATCTGGTGCAATGGCACTCAGATAACAAACTGCCATGGCCGTTTCAGACCATCGTGGTGGATGAATTGCAAGCATTCAAATCGCACAGTTCCACAAGATTCAAAGCCCTCAAAGCCGTTGCACCGGCAACCATCAGATTTATCGGACTCACAGGAACGCCTATGCCAAACGGACTTGAAGATCTGTGGGCCGAAATCTTCCTTATGGATGGCGGAGCCCGTCTTGGAAAGAATATCACCACATACAGAAACACATACTTTGATCAGGGACTTGTGATAAATAATGTCGTCGTCAACTGGGTTCCAAAAACCGGAGCCGAAGAATTCGTGTTTCAGCGTATCAGCGATATCGTCATATCGGTCAAAAACCCAAACATCAAATTGCCTGATGTGACTTATAACACAATGACCTGTCACATGACACCGGAAGAAATGGCTCAGTACAAGGAACTTGCCAAAGAAAAAGTCCTTGACGTCATGACGGATGAAGGTGACAGTTCCATAGAAGCACCGAACGCTGCCGTATTATCAGCAAAGCTCACACAGATGGCATCAGGAACATTATATCTGGAAAAGAACTGTTCTGATTACATCGTCATCCATGAGCATAAACTGGATATGCTGGAATATATCATCGAGAATAACAATGCTTCCCCTGTGCTTGTGGCATATCACTTTAAAAGTGATCTGGCTGAAATCTGCAAACGATTAGACAGTATCTATAAAACCACAAAGGACAACAGATACGTTTATGAAGTATTTGACGGCTCGCCTGAAATGATCCACAAATGGAACTCAGGAGCAATTCCGGTCATGCTGCTTCAGCCTGCGTCCGCCGGACACGGCATCAACATTCAGGACGGAGGTCACACGCTTGTATGGTATTCCTTGCCTTGGTCTCTGGAACACTACATCCAGACCTGCGGACGATTAAACCGTCAAGGACAAAAGCATCCTGTTGTGATACACCATATCATCACAGCCAACACAATTGATGCCCGAATCGTTCGTGTTCTTCAAAGCAAAGATGCAAATGAGAGAGCGCTCATTGATGCGGTGTCAATGTCCATCAATGATATCATAGGATAAAACATATCAAAAATCACGCATTTGCAGTATGTTGTAGATGCGTGATTTGATGTTTTAGTCCTAATAGAAAATGTTTACTTGTTAAACACCCCACGAATAGCTTAAAATTTGCACAATATTTTGGACCTATGTAGTAATGTTTACTTGTTAAACAGCCAGTACAGAAAACATGTGCTGACTTTTATTGTAGACCTATACAGAAATGTTTACTTGTTAAACTATTTAGCCTCCTTTCGAAAAAGAAGATTTTGAACCTATGTAAAAATGTTTACTTGTTAAACTTAAAGTCATATTGAAAATCTGATACTGTCGCTTTGAACCAGTGCGAAAATGTTTACTTGTTAAACTTTGAAAAGGCGACACTAATATGTTCTTAGGTTTTTGAACCTGCATAAAAATGTTTACTCGTTAAACAGCTCAGTATAACAAAAATAAAAGCCTACGTTTTGAACCTATATGAAAATGTTTACTTGTTAAACTCATGACGCACCTCCCCCTGCCAGCACCGGTTTTTGAACCTATATAAAAATGTTTACTTGTTAAACTCATGATGTGATTCAGATTGAAAACCGAGAGTTTTGAACCTATGTAAAATGTTTACTTGTTAAATACATGGATAAAGGGAGCATTGCTCTGCTTCGTTTTGGACCTATGCAAAAAATGTTTACTCGTTAAATATTGCAATATATGAAACCGTAAGAGAGTCGATTTTGGACCTGTATAAAAATGTTTACTCGTTAAACAGACTTCATAATTACAGTTCCTTATGTTTTGCATTTATATGAAAATGTTTACTTGTTAAACCACACGTAGTACCAACTGTCCTCATAGTTTTTGAACCCACATAGAAATGTTTACTTGTTAAACGACCAGCCGCTCATTCCCTTTAAAATAAAATCAAAACAAACAGAAAGGATACCACCTATGAGAAAAGCATTAGACCGAAAACCTCTGGAAGACAAAATCATAAATGTTCTACGGCGCGGCCGGCATCCGCTGGAGGCATTCACATCTCTGGATTATTACCTTGCAGGCGCCGACAGAATATGGAGTGCTGCCTACAGCAAATTGCGTAGAATGCCAAATTATGAACTGATCGGCATATGCAAGAATATTGATGCTGAAGACACCTATCCGAGAAAATTCGGAACATATTATGACCTCTTCAACTACAGACTCGCAGAATAAATAACCGGATCAATTGATCAGAAAGGATGACAAATTATGAGTATGCAGACGTGGACAACTTATGCTTATGGTGTCATGGATGATGACATCACAAACATCTCAATGAATGCCATATGGCCGGCATTCTACAACACAGAAAGAAGTCTCAATAGCGGCATTGACACAGAATTTGAAGAGTTCTGTGAAAATGAAGGCGTTGCACCGCAGACAATCCGTGCTTATGATGATCTTGATAATCCTGATGTGAATGAATACCTGGATCAATTCATCACGCAGTATTATGAAGAGCACTGCAGCCGTGTATGCTCCAGCGCCAACGCTTTGGTACTTGCTGCCTTGGTGGCAAAATTCATCGGTGTGGACTTTTCACACGTAATCACAGAAACCAATGAGGACGGACAAGTTCTTGTCGGCATTGGCTTATATTACCCTTGGAATACTCCCGACAAGCTTAAAAATGCATCTCAGGAGGATTATGAACAGGCATTCATCAATGCGTACGCCATTCTCGGAATCGACGGGCATGACTGTGCGATTGAAGAGCAGAGCCTCGAAAATTGGGGATAATCATTATGAGCCGGATAAATCGTGTGGATGCCATTGAACCTGACAGATTCAGTGGCATCTCACGTCATAAACACCAATCGTCTTCCTACGAACAACGCAAAGACGCCAAAAACGATCAAGATTTTGATAATATGTTGCATTCTGCCATAAAAGACTTGTGTGGCAAACTGCCTAATGGAAGAAATTGATGCAACGCGTATAGCATACAATTGTTACAAAAATTGTCACAATTTCGTAACAATTGGTGACTTTTCCTTGACATTCTGCTCATATATCAGTATAATCAAGAGGTATTTTGGTGCAAGAGGAGAAACAATGAAACCCGAAGAGACTGTTGAAAGCTATCTGAAGCGCCGTGGTGAAGAATTGGGCTTTTTGGTTTATAAATTTGTAAGCCCCGGAAACGACGGTGTACCTGACAGAGTGCTTATTGGACACGGCAAGACATTCTTTGTCGAGACAAAAGCTCCCGGTGAAAAGCCGAGAAAACTGCAAGCAAAAGTCATCGCCAGAATCAACGACCATGGTGGCCTGGCGTATGTCGCTGCAAGCAGAGAAGCTATCGATACCCTACTGAACACCATGATACAAGACACAAAACCTAAACGTAAACGTCCAAGGAAATCAATAGTCGATTCATGTGTTTCAGAAAGGATAAAAACATGAATCAATCCATCCGCAGCCGAGCTCAGGGCTTCGCGCTCACAGCAGGAGCTGCCGCCGTTTTATCCGCAAGTTTATTATGGACTAACACAATGGACTTGCATGACGGCGTAATACCGATGAAGGTTGTATACGCCGCTGAGTTAGACTCTCAGGCAAAAATACAATCTGAAAGAACCGATGCGATCGTCGGCTCAGCCATGTTTGAGTCATCAGAATCCATCACCGAAAGCTCCGATGCAGAAGCACTCGGAGAACATGTTGCTTCCGTTTCCACTGGTTTTGAACAGACGCTGGAAGATGTAGAGCAGAGATCAGACTTTACTCCGGCAACAGAAATCACAACGGAAAGCACACCATTTGTAGAATCACCTAAATCAGATCCTACGCAGACATATACACCATCTGGTTCAACAGGTGTATTGAATGCCTACAATGGTACAGTTCAAGGACCATCTGGAAAAGAAACATATTACAATCTTCCGATGGGCGGCGTCATCAAAATCATGAGAAATATGGGATACTCCGAAGAAGAATATCCTTACTGGATCAGAGATGACGGCGTGAAAATGTTCGGACCATATGTCATGGTTGCTGCAAGTCTTGACATCAGACCAAAAGGAACAATCATCGAGTGTTCAAGAGGAACAGCAATAGTCGTGGATACCGGCGATTTTGCAAAAAGTAATCAGACACAATTAGATGTCGCAACGAACTGGTAATTAAATCACATAACGTGTGACAATAGAAATGCACTCATGATCAAGCATTGTGAGTGCGTTTTTATGTGTTTCCGAAAATATCTATCGAGGTGATACGTATATGAACAACGTATACAAGCTGGAAGCTTATGACAAAGACAACGATGTATATTTCACGCTTGCTGAATCTGATGACATCGACGCTCTCAAGAAAATAGGTCAGAATATACAATCGACAATGACGCTTACCCGCAAAGACAATAATGAGCCCATTGACTGGTTGATCATTTCAAATCAAAATGATAAGCAGCTTTGTTGCCTGACTGAAGAAGGATGGGAATAAAATATGTTCAATCCAACAACACAGCAATTGTTTGCTGCAGAAATGCGGGTATTTTGGGAGAAATGCGACCAAAGAAAGGAGCAATCACATGAAAATAAAGCACTGGCAGGGATACGGTTGCGTAAATGCCACAAAGGTCAAAATGACCACAAAAGACAATATTCGCAACCTGATAATCCGTGTATCAGGAAATCACGAATGTGGGCTTGTCCGTGACGATAAATATGACGTCGCCAACTGGCTCATAAAGCGTTTCGATAAGTCATTCGATGACTATCGTAACATCATCAGCATGGACATCAAGGAAGATTGGGATGATCTGAAACATGAGGATTCATGCATTTACAACATCACTTACAGAGTGTAAAATAAACAGGCAAATCACATATGTCTGAAAGGAGATTAACATGGAAGCAAAAGAAAACACATTATACTTTGCCAAGGTCAGAGACACAGCAAAGATCCCTGCAAGAGAAGAAGAGAACGCAGGATATGACATCTACGCCGATTTTGAAGGCGAGGAACTCGTCATTGGGCCTCACGAGACCGTTGGCGTGCCTACAGGTGTAGCATCTGCTATGGACTCTAACTGGTATCTCCAGGTTGAAGAAAGAGGATCTACCGGCATTGCAGGCATCAAGAAGTCAGCCGGAGTCGTAGACTCATCGTACAGAGGTGAAATCTTCATCGCTATCACCAACTCCACCACAAAGACTCTTCGCATCACAAAGAAAACGGATAAGGTAGAGAAATCGGATTCCGAAATCCTCTATCCGTACACAAAGGCTATTGCGCAGCTCGTTCTGCACAGAGTGCACAATGAAGTTTCCACAGAAGAAATCTCCTTTGAAGACCTCAAATCGATTCCTTCCAAGCGTGGAGCAGGAGCATTAGGATCATCAGGTAAATAATCTGATCTCACACAAAAAAAGGACACACATATGAAAGAAATCAAGGATAAGGTCGGCGGTGAACATTCCATACCCGAAAATAACAACGAGCATGAACTTCACCGTGCGCCTGACCAGAACTATACAAAAGCATATCTCAAAATCCTGAAAGACGATTACAACATCTATTATGACGGTTATGGATGTCACGCTTTCAAGGTGATCCCTCGCACACACAGCAATCCTCTCATCCAGCTTTTCACAGAAGATGACGGCTACCTTTGTGCGACCGATATAACATTTGACGCTCACTGGGCACAGAACCTCACTGCGAGTCTTCAGCTGGCAATCACAGCCATCAACAAAAAGAAAATGATGTGCTGGCCGAAGAAACAATCCTGATCCGTCAAACTACTTACGGACATCAAAACGTCTCTGATATAATTGACAATATTATAACCTCCAATGGGTCCGCCGAAGGCTCACCCAAAGGAGATAGCACATCGGTTAGAACGGCTGTGGACATAGCGTCCCCAGCCGTTTTTGCCATTTGATCAATTGCAAAGGAGGCAATCATTTGAAAAACAAAAGCATCTTTATCGCTATTATCTCGATACTTGTATTTGCCCTCGGTACGGCAATGACATGTCTCATCTGCCTGCCCGCAGGCGAAGAAAAAACAGCAGAGGTAAACACAGATTCTATCGAGAAGATAGAGGAATCGTATGTCACAGCAGAATATGGTACTTATACACATATGACACGTCCGATCAAGAAACTCAATGCGACGAATGCAGTCTATGTGGAGTATATGGAGCATATGGAAGCGCCGGAAAAGAAAATTTCCGAATCAGAAATCTCCGAGTCGGAAAATACTGCTTCGGAAGAAATTCCTGACTATATTCTGGAAGAATGTCCACTTACAATCGAACAGCAGACATACATATATGAAGTCTGTCAGGAAAACGATGTGGACTTTTTATTCGTTATGGCTATGATGGATGTCGAATCCGATTACATCATTGACTCTGTATCAAGAACAGGTGACTACGGCTTGATGCAGATAAACATCTGTAATCACAAAGAAGGACTCGATTATCTCGACTTTGAAACAAATGTTGATGAAGGCGTTGCCATGATCAGCACTCTGGTTCACAAATATGACACCCTGGATATGGCTCTAATGGCATACAATATGGGTGAATATGGTGCAAGCCAGTGTTGGGAAAACGGTATATATTCTTCGGCATATTCCCGTGAAATCATGGATACCTACGAGCAACTGCAAATACCCAAACCCATACAAATATAAGGAGGTGCATAATGGAATTTTCCGTTAAAGTTGAAAACTGTCCCGATTACGCCAAAGATTACAAATTGATTGTAGCCCGTGCCGTAAACGGCAAATTATGGTTCTACGGTGCCTGGAATGATTATTCAGAGGCAAGCCGTGTAGCCGAATCATTAGGTGACAACGCAATCATTCTTGAAAACAAATAGAAAGGAACAATGTGACATGAGTACAAATGCTATGATCTACGCAAAACAGAAGGATAATTCTGTGAAAGGTATTTACCTGCATTGGGACGGATATCCTGAATGGGCAGGCCGAGTCCTGTTGAACGATTACAAGGATGATGAAAAGGTCCAGAAACTCATCGCTCTCGGCGGATTATCATCCCTCGGAAAGAATCCGGAAGCATCCGAACTCGTCGAGCGTTTTGGATTTGACGCCACTTGCTACCCGGCAGCTGGTCCTATGGCTTCCTATTTGCCAAAGGAATGGCGCGATATGACTGAGGCTGAAAGGCAAAAGCTGCTCGACGACAACGGCAAATGTGAAAACACTGTTGCCTATGCCCGTGATCGAGGTGAGGATCTGGAATTCGATGAATATCCGACAGTAGCGGATTTCAAGAAAACATCAGCTTGCCAGGAATTCGAATATTACTGGGACGGCGAAAGCTGGTATATGCGTACCAATAAAGTCTTCCGCAAATTGTCACCGAAAACATGCGGCTGTGACGGATAAAGAAAGGATACGTGCTATGGCGAATTTATGCTGTAATACAGTACATCTCATCGGCGCTAAATCAGCACTGGACAAGGTCGTAACTGCTTATAATCAGATTACGACCAAGTGTAAAACACTCGAAGCATTGCAGGAAAATCTCGGTTTTGCCTGCGATGACTGGGGCCGGTCATATGATGACGGGATTTCATTCTGTGATTTCAACGATGAGACCGGACACCTTATCATTGATGTGTGTACTGCATGGGGCGGTGTTGACGACTATTGGGATGCCCTCAAGAAGTTCCTTGGATTGGAAAAATGGGCAAGCTGGTCAGAAGTAGATTCCGAAATCTTTGTCACCAATGATCCCGATTCCCAGGTCTTTCCCACACAGTACATTCTTGAAACATGGGAAGAAAATGATTATGGTATTGACGAAGACAGAATCGAGTTTAATTCAGAAGAGGACGCTCTCAACTACCTCAATCAGAAAATCGGAACCCAGTTCAGTCTTGATGGTTATGCAGAGCTTATTGACGACGAAGAATGGGGCTCGCTGATAACCATTGAGAGAGATTAAGGAGGAATATACCATGCAATTAGCACTCAAAGGCCGCAAAACCACATACCATGCTGGCTATAAGGCTAATGCTCATGGTGATAACACCGGTATCGGTCTCTGGACTGATAATCATACCACAGGCGATATACAGGACATTGCTTATCTATGGCCTGATGCGGATGAAAATGACATCCTGGTCATTGACATCGAGGCTGCCATCAAACAGGGTATACAGATTGTTATGCAAACGAAGAATGGTCCTGTTGACATCCGGCAGCTATTTGACAGAAAGGAGTGATATGATGTTCGGTTTATCCAATGAGCGCTTAAAAGAACTCAAAGAAAAATATCCTGTCGGAACCAGAGTGAAATGCATCTCAATGCCACAGGAGCCGCATCCCGTACCTCGCGGAACTATTGGAACAGTCACAGGTGTTGATGATCTCGGAACAATCCACGTCCACTGGGACAATCATTCAGCACTTGGGCTCGTCATCGACGTAGATAAATTTGAAATCGTCGATCAGAAATAATGGAGGAAAATCTATGAGTACCGCACAGGAAAAATTAACGGAAGAACTCATCGCTGCTTCCGAAGAATACTATAATCATGGACAATCTTCAATGCCTGACATTGAATTTGACCATAAACTGGAAGAGCTCAGACGCATGGAGGAAGAATCCGGCGTCGTGCTTCCTAACAGTCCCACGCAGAATGTCGGTGTTAAAGTGGACGGCTTAAAAACCGTCAAGCATGAATACCCGGCATTGTCACTGGACAAAGTAAAATACAAAGACCGTGAAGACCTCAAGAAGTGGCTTGGCGAACAGAAAGGTATCCTGTCTTGGAAAGCCGATGGCAGCACGATCGTTGCCACTTACGACAATGGTTCGCTTTCGCAGGTCATCACCAGAGGCAACGGTGAAGAGGGCAGTGATATTACACACAATGCCATGTTCTTCAAAGGTCTTCCGACAAAGATCGAATATAAAGAACATCTTGTCGTAAGAGGCGAAGCCATGATGACAAACGCCGAATTCGACAGGATCAATGAAGAAGTCGGCGGCGAATATGAAAATGCAAGGAATCTTGCAACTGCTACGATTCAGATGCTTGACGCCAAAGAGTCACGCAAGCGTGAAATCATCTTTAAGGCATTCAAGCTCGTATATCCCGTAGCCGGCGAATCCAACACGCTTTGGACAGAGACAAAGCGCTTTGAATGGCTCACATCACTTGGATTTGATGTGATTCCATATGTTTCTGATGTCACAGATGACAATGTGCTCGACATCGTCGAAGATTTCAAACAGAAATTATCTGCGCTCGACTACCCGACTGACGGATTAGTGCTTTCATATGATGATCAGATGTACGCCGATAGTCTTGGCATGACAGGTCATCACCCTCGTGGAAGCATTGCCATGAAATGGACAGATGAAATCAAAGAGACCACGCTCACTGATGTGGAATGGTCTGTCGGAAAAACAGGTCTCATCACGCCTGTGGCGATCTTTGACACCGTTCGACTCGGACTCGGATCAGATGTCAAGAGAGCGTCAATGCACAATCTCTCCATCATGAAAAAGTTGAATCCACACATCGGCGGTAAAGTGGGTGTGTACCTCGCCAATCTCATCATACCACAGATCGAAAGTGCGTATGGCGACGGCGCAGACATCGAGATACCAAAGACATGTCCTATTTGCCACGGAGAGGCAACTGTTGAAACAGACGAGAAATCAGGTGTTATGACGCTCCACTGCAACAACGATGACTGTCCGGCAAGAGTGCGTGGCGCTTTGGAAAACACCTTCAGCAAAAGCGGCATCTTCATCAAAGGTCTCGGACCAAGCCAGATCGTAGATTTGCAGACAGTCGGTATGCTGACCAAATATCCACTCCAGATATTCAGACTCCGTGCCGATGTAGACGGCTCAGGTTCAGCAGCAATTGCATATAAGAACCTGATGGCTAAAGACGGATGGGGCGATAAGTCATGGAACAATCTCCTTGACGCCATCGACGATGCAAGACACACTGACTTGCAGCACTTCTTATATGCATTGAACATCCCACTTCTCGGCAATGATCTGTCGAAGAAATTATCAAAATACTGGAACAAAGACATCCATAAGTTTCAGAAGTTTGTATATGATGAATCAATGCGAACAGAAGAAGATATCGTTGCCGTTCTTACTGCAATCGATGGAGTTGGACAGGAAAAGGCCAGCAACATCGCACAGTGGATCATGCATGTGAGAACTGATGAGGTTAGTTCATTCCAGTTCAAAGAACTTATAAATGAACTGAACTTTGAAGCACCGGCTACAGAATCCGAACAGACCCTCGCAGGCATGACATTCGTCATAACAGGCGCTGTGTATGACTACAAGAATCGTGATGAATTCAAGGAAAGTGTCGAACGCCGTGGTGGTAAGGTTTCCGGATCCGTATCGGCAAAGACCAATTTCCTTGTGAACAATGATGTCACATCAACTTCCGGGAAAAATCAGAAAGCCAAGGAACTTGGCATTGAGATTATTTCTGAAGCCGACTTCATCGCCAGATTTGGAAGGTAACATATGGATAAGATTAGCATAAACGAAAAAGACACTGCTGCCCTCATTGAGTTTTTCATGGACGACATGATCAGTTACATCGATGATGAATGGGACAGTGTTTATGAGAGCGAAAAAATGTCTCGGAAAGAAGCTGAAGTATACCTTGGACATTCTGTAAAAGGGATGTCCAAGGAAGAAATAGAGGAAGAAGTCTCTGAAATAAAGAGAGCCTACTATACTGAACACCAGGCTTCACCACAGGAAGTTGTGGACATGTTTCTTCTCGCCATCAAAGAATAAAGAAAGGATACCACGAACATGGCAAATGTAGATGTAACTATATACATGGACGCCTTAGGCCTTCTGCTTTCGGATAAAACAGATATCAAATCTGAAATCTACAATCAGATTGTTCAGGGCGATGACTATTTCCTGGATCAGATCAGAGATGAGCTTCGTGATGATGCAGAAGAAGCAGGCATGTCAGTTTCCCAAATTGATGAGCTGACTGACAAGTTTGCTGAAGATGACATCGACACGCTCATGAAGTATATCACATTTGAAGAAAGTGATATTACTTTTGATTACGAGGAATCCGCCGCAGGCGGAGACCTTAAAGTGGTTGCATTCAGGATTCCTTGTCAGTTTGACACAAACCGTTACATTGATGACGCAAGCATCGCGTAACGTAAGATCAAAGACTAAAATACCACACTTACGCAAAAACTCATATTGAAGCATTCATATGTACACAAAAGGCCGACCAATTTCAATGGTCGGTCCAATTGTGTAAGTACATAGTTTCAATTATGAAATCGCAAAGGAGAACTCATATGAACGAAATGTTTTTACCACGTGACTACACCACCGTACCTACTGTACTAAAGCGCAGTGTGGACGGCGAGAGAGCATATGATTTATTTTCCCGTCTTCTTGAGGACAGAATCATTATGTTCACCGGCGAGGTGAATGCAGACACGGCACAGATCGCTATCGCGGAATTATTGTACCTTGCATCTGTAGATGATTCAAAGGACATCACCATGTATATCAACAGCCCCGGCGGATCAGTCGTTGATGGACTCGCGATTTACGACACAATGCGTTATATCAAGCCTGATGTATCAACGGTTGTTGTCGGCATGGCAGCATCCATGGGATCAATCCTATTGTCCGGCGGTGCTAAGGGCAAGCGTTATGCGCTCCCTAATGCTGAAGTTATGATCCATCAGCCGTCAGGCGGATCAAAAGGTATGGCTTCCGATATGGAAATCGCATGGAAGCAGATGGAGAGATGTAAGGAAAAGCTCACAAGATACCTGGTCGCTAATTCAGGCCGTAACCCTGATAATCCTGACGACTATCAGAAAGTCCTCAAAGACATGGATAGAGACTACTGGATGACTGCGCAGGAAGCCTTAGATTACGGGCTTATCGACAAGATCATTGAACTCAGATAATCAGATTCTATGGGTAGACAGGCTCTGGTCTGCCTACCCATATTTTTACGCTCAAAATCCATCATAATTAAAAAGGAGAAACAACATGGCAAGTACTCATATATGCCCAAAATGCGGTAATCGTACATTTTCAACACCTGTTCACGTCATGCAGGATTGGGAAGTAGACGAAGACGGAGAATTCATCAGTTGTCTAAATGACTGCTTACAGGTCTCTTTTTCGGCAGATGACGGCAACATCTGGAGTTGTATGAAGTGCGATGACGGCGAAGGTGTCATTGTACCCGATCAGTTCCTTACCGATATGGACACACTATCATCAGCATTTTCCATGCTTCAGACCAAATCATTTGATGAAGTTGTTGCCGAACTGTCTCTGGATGATGATATGGCCGCATGGATCAAATCAGAAATATCTTAAAACTCACCAACAAGGAGGTGATTTTATGTCTACAATCAAATACGACGCTGCTCTAATTGAGAAGCCAGGCGAACTTGGTCTCACACAGACAGACATTGCTATGCTGCTCGACAAGTTAAACGGCGATGAAGTATATCCTGTTGAAATCGAAAATTCAGTCGGTGAATCTTCGGCAATGGGCTTCATCACCACAACCGCTGCTGAAAAGATCGACTATATGTACGACGATCGCAGTGCGTTTGGTAATCATATAGCTCATATCTTGTCTGATGTGAATAACGAATCACCTGATGGAACATACAAGATAACAGGCTTGGATGTACTCATCACGAAATGACAAGGAGTATTATTATGGCAGAATTCCATCAATTCTATAAAGATGTGAACACCACATCAAGGCAGGCAATGATTGATTTCCTTAAATCACATTTCCGTTACAATCTTCTGAACTCTTGGAACCAGACGACCTCATATGCCAACAACATCAAGATCACGCATCTTAATGTGTCCAAAGAAATTGCAGACAAGCTTTTTGCTCTGCTCAGCGTAGAGGAGGCATATGAAGTTGGACATGATGTGCTGTTAAACTTCATGTACGAGCATGATGGATATTATCAGATCGGTTCCAATGGCCGCTCCGGTGGATACCTTGTGTTATATACCGGTCAGAAGAAAGCATCAGATTACAAGTCCTATTGCACAGCCTGTGGACAGCGCAATTATCAACTTGTGACTGATGATAACTGTAAATGTGGACGATGCGGAAAAGACGCTCGCGTCAATTATGCAAAGCCCATTTACGAATACACAGTTTCTTTTCACGATATCGATCAGGATGCCGATTTTGAAGAATGGTCAGACGATGAACTCAAAAGCCGTGTAGCATTGGTTCAGTCATTTGACAAGGCTTGTGACGAATATATTGCATCAATGATCAATCTTGCTACAAACTATGATATAGTAGAAGAGACTGTTTATGTTCCACAGAAGAGAGCTGTGTTGGTCTCAAGAAATCAGGAGGAAAAATAATGAAGTTAAAGACCGTAAAACCCACAATCAAGGTACAGAAAGACACCACCAAAAATCCCATCAGCCTTATCGGTTATGAGGCAGGCGTCTGCTGGGGTGCAAACGTAAAAGATGCACAGAAAAACTATGACAGAGGTATGGACTGTATCACGGCTAATCATGGTCGTACACTTGAGTTTCCTCAGGTCTATCTGACCATCGACGGATACTCTGCCCGTGTCATCCGTGAACTCTATACACACATCGCAGGCGGTCCCACAAGACTCCAGGCATCAACCCGTTATATCAATTATGAGAAAGGGTTCGATTACATTGTGCCGCCAAAGATCGCTGCAGACAAAAAGGCTCTTGCCGAATACGTGCAGATGATGGCTGACACCCAGGCACATTTGCAGAAACTCGAAGAAATGGGTATGCCCCGTGAAGATTCTGCACTTGGCTTGCCTCTCGGCATGACAACAAAGATTGTACTCCGTACCAATCTTCGCAATCTCATCGACATGTCGCACCAGAGAATGTGTTCCCGCGCATATTGGGAATTCCGTAATCTGATGAATGACATGATCAAAGCCCTTGCTGCTTATTCGCCTGAATGGGCAACAATCACAAGTACCTGCTTTATGCCTAAGTGTGAACTCTTCGGATACTGCTCCGAGAAGAACAGCTGCGGCAGAAAGCCCAAGAAAGAGCAGTAGCATTCTGCTCACAAGATAAGAAAGACCAGAAAGAGAGTGTTATATCAATATCCTATGTATAGGTATGACGCTCTTTTTCTGTTGTGACGAGGTGACACCTATGGCACATGTCAGCAGACAATATTTGCGAGAAAAATGGAAACGTGCAAAGAACGACATTGAATGCGTTCTCGATATTGAAAATGAAGAACTGCCGGATGGCATTCCTAAATCAGATGTCGCACGCTGCATTGCCAATGTCGAAGAGCAATTCCATGCTATTTTGACAGAACTGAGAAAATATGAATATTAAACACAGGAGAACAAAGAATGAGTGATTACAAAAAGATTGCAAAAAACATCCGTACCGTTGGCGAACTGATGGATGTCCTCTCTACACTTGACAAAAACAATGATATTTCTCTCTCCGGTGTAGAAGGATTTGCAATTGCGCAAAATACCCAAGGTCACGTACTTATGGATGAACCGAACTACATTGACGAACTCTGTGAGGAATGACAACCGGAAATGAGGTGAACAAGCATGAGTGAATTTCATGTTGATAACAGTGATGAAGGCGAACACGCAAGCGAAGGATACGACTGGGATTACGAATTAGCAGACTTGTCCTCAGATGAAAAAGATAAATATAATGATGATTTCAAAGATTATATCCAAGAGCAAAAGCGTCTTCGCAAAGAACGACTGGCATATCAAGTTGGCAAATACATCATCACTGCTGATAAAAACGGAAAAACACTGTATCTGCAAGATCCACACATTTCCAATCGTGGTTATTGGACACAGTTCCGAGCCAATGCCAGAGTGTTCCATACCAAATCTGAAGCAGACAAGGTAAACAGTCGTTTCAAATTAGGCAATCCACAGGTCATCTTGGTGACAGGAAATTGAAACGATTTCCACGGAACTTGAAAAATATGAGTATTGAGGAGAATCATCATGCAGAAGACGAAACCTATCACACCGGCAAATATGAGAAAACTTGCTATCAAGTTAATCGATTATCTTGCCAAGAAATCATACTGGTATGAAATGGGTATCTATGTGGATAACGAGCGCTGGTCATCAGAGCCGTCCGATGGTACAGAAGAGATGACGACAGACGCAGGAAACAAATACTATGTCAAGAAAGATGTAGATATCAAGTCATGTCTTGAATACAGCAACCCGAAAACCATCAGTATGTACTTTGAAGGACCGCTGTATCACTGCATCAACTACAATGACTATGATTTCTTGACCAAGTTAGACAAAACCTTGCTCGCACCATATGGCTTGTATTTTGAACAGGGTTATGCATGGAGCGCAGCTGCCTATGAATAAGACAGAAAGATACTACGTCGCCGCTTATTTTGATGAAAGCAAACGAGGCTTGGATGACAATCTTGCTACGAATGACTTCGAAGAAGCTATTTCTTTTGCACACGATTGTATCTGCCGTGGAACGTTTGTCGAAATCAAAAATCAGATCACCGGCGACAGTAAAACATACACACCTGACGAATGGTTAGAGTGCATTGATATCGGCGATGCACCCGCATCGGTCAGGGAACTGGTATAAACCGGAAGGAGACAAATATGACATCTATTGAGCCTCTTGCGTCCAGAATGCGACCGACGACACTTGATGATGTCATCGGACAACAACACATTCTCGGACCGGATAAAATGCTTCGATATCTGATAGAAGCAGATATGCTATCGTCAATTATTTTGTACGGCCCTCCGGGAACAGGAAAAACAACGATAGCCAATGTCATCGCACACACAACACAGTCGCATTTCAAAAGCGTCAATGCGACCACTTCCGGAAAAAAGGACATACAGGAAGTAATTGATTTTGCACAAAAAGAACTGGAAAATAACGCAAAGAAGACAATCCTGTTCATAGACGAAATCCATCGCTTCAACAAGGCACAGCAGGATTATCTGTTGCCATATGTCGAAAATGGGACAGTCATACTTGTGGGCGCGACAACCGAAAACCCTTACTTTGAAGTAAATGGCGCTTTATTATCCAGATCCAATATCTTCGAAGTGAATCCGTTGTCGTCAGAGGACATTGTATCTGCCTTACACAGAATCATAGACAAACTGAATAAAGAAACCCCGACAATCATCTATAATGCCGATGAAGATGCTCTGCAGTTCTTCGCTGATGCCGCAAACGGCGACGCACGAAATGCAATCAACGGATTAGACCTTGCAATCAGGGTAACACCGGCATTCGGAGCTGCCAATGGTTCAGCGTCCCAAATAAATATCACAAAAGATATTGCCATGAACTGTATTCAAAAGAAAATCGTACAGTATGACAAGGATGGAGATAATCACTATGACACCATCTCGGCATTCATTGAATCAATGAAACACAGTGAAGTGGATGCTGCGCTATACTATCTGGCAAGGATGATCGACAGAGGTGAAGATCCAAAATACATCGCAAGACGACTCATGGTCTGTGCATCCATGGACATCGGACTCGCTGATCCAAACGCCTTGAACTTGGCAGCCAGCACATTCCAAACGGTAGAAAAAGTCGGGCTTCCCGAATGTGTATGGGCATTAGCATTATCGACTGTGTATAACTGCGTTGCTCCAAAAACACATTCTGTTGCAGACGCCTATGAACAGGCGATGGAAGATGTACAGAATATTCCGAATGTGGAGATTCCGTACTTCCTCAAAGATGAATCTTATAAATCAGCACATAAACTTGGACATGGTGGTATCACTGACGTATTTGCCGCTCCATTTCACTACGATGGCAGTGATTGCATGCCAACGGCGCTTACCGGTCACAAATATTTCCATCCGACGAATTTCGGATATGAAGAGACAGTAAGCAAAGTCATGACGTGGTACGATGATTACAAAAAGACGCATCCATGCCCTGACTATTATCCGAAAGGAGAAACGCAATAAAATGAAAAGCCACACATTACAGCAAACGCAGGTTCTTTCATTTATAAACAACTTTTGTTCTGATGCTGGACAGAGAATATCCACATGTGATCCCAGGGATGTAATAGACGGTATTTCTTCTTTTTATCGTGCAGGCTGGTGCTATTACTTTGCAACTATTCTAAAGACTGCTTTTGGCAGAGGAAAAGTGTGCTGGATGGCCCCATTTTCACATGTAGCATGGGAAGACACGGATGGGACTGTTTATGATATTGAAGGAATATACGCAGGAGAGGCTTTTTATGCAATTCCTGAAGAGTACTGCGGATTGCATATGCTTAGTTTTCTGCATTCTCCGGCATATCCCGAAAAAAATCATTACAGTTCAAAAGATGAGCTTATCAATATTGTTAAGTCTTACTGCGAAATAAGTGGTGAGACTTATGATGACAAGATTGAGAATTGGTTCAAGGAAGAATAACATTGTCACATATTCTTCAAAAATAAACTAAAAAGGAGATATATATCATGGATTGGTATTCTTTTAATGAACGTGAGAAAGAAGAAGACTATTATGTCAAGCTCTCGAATTTCATTGATTCGGAATACGAGAAGACAACCTGCTATCCGGCAAGAGATAAGATATTAAATGCTCTTAATCTCACGCCGTATGACCAGACGAAGGTTGTCATTCTTGGACAGGATCCTTATCACGGTGAAGGACAGGCTATGGGGTTGTCTTTCGCTGTTCCTGAAGGTATCAAATTGCCTCCATCACTTCGCAATATATACAAAGAACTGCAGATCGAATTCGGATACCCGATTCCTGAATCGGGTGATTTAACACCATGGGCTTTGCAGGGCGTTCTTTTATTGAACTCTGTGTTAACTGTACGTGCACATGATCCCGCATCACATGCAGGGCGTGGTTGGGAAACCTACACTGATCGTATTCTGCAGGAACTCAACGAAAAGACAACTCCTGTGGTTTTCATCTTGTGGGGACGATATGCTCGTGATAAGAAACATCTCATCACAAATCCGAAACATCTCGTTCTGGAAGCACCCCACCCATCACCATATTCCGCAGGTAACGGTTTCTTCGGCTGTGGTCATTTCAAAACATGCAATGATTACTTGATCCAGCATGGCATGGAACCTATCAACTGGAAAATCGGAGGATAATGTATATGGGAAATAAAAACACCTGCATCTTATGTTATGAAGATGTTGCAACAGGTGTCGCCGGTTGGACGTGCATCGACAAAACGGAACTGGATGCATGGAAGTTGGATAATCCAACTCTTGCGCCGAGAAACCTTTTCAACCTAAAAAGCGATATCCTGGCCCGCAATGATACACTGCGAAGCAACTTCTACGACCTTTACGCAGCTTATGACCTCTCGCCTGACAGCCTTGATAAGACATATCTGTCACCCGAAGGTCACACTGTTGTTGTCAAGGGTATTGCTCCGGCAAACCGCAAGTATCCAATCATCGTAGAAGATACCACCAATAATCGCAGATATAAAGTATCGCGATCCTACTTTAGCAAATATCTTGCCAAAGCAGATGATGCGACATCATAGAAAGGATAAAAGATGGCTAAACAATCAGAAAAAAGAAAATGGATCATAGCCTTGTCAGGTAGTGAATGGGACGATGTCGCTGTATACTCATTCGAGGGCACAACCTACCAGGCTAAGAGAGTATTAGCTAACATTGTCAAAGAAGATAAAAAGGAAAACAACTTTGACTACGGTTCTGAAAAAATATCTGAAATCAAGGAACGTCAGGACGGTAGTTTGTATGCAGGCTCCACTTTCAGCGACTGTCACACTGACTACACGGCTACACCGGTTGACCAAATCGAAGACATCAAAGCCTTCATGAACTGACAAACAGGAGAAAAACAATGGATAAGTTATTAGACAAGGTTTTTGAGACGCAAAGATGGACTGATGCGCTGCGTACAGGTCAGGAAAAAGGCATCGACCGATCCATACTCAAGCAGTTATGTCGTAAATCAGAGCGTGACAAACTAAAGGCGCAAATCCTGAATGATGATTATGAGATAGCACCGCCGCATGAAGCGCAAATTCCCAAGGATAATAACGAATTTCGTACAGTTTACGTAAATACGGGCATTGACAGAGTACTGCTTGCCATCATCAACGATGTCATATTTGAGATGTGTCATGATATGGTGCATCCGACCTGCAAAAGTTATCAGAAAGGATTGAGCTGCGGAAAAACCGTGCAGCAGATCAGTAAGAGAATAGCCTGCATGCAAACGGACATCATCGGTACCAAAATCGACCTCACAAAATACTTCGATTCAGTTCCTATCCGGTACATTGATGCTGTCTTTGATAAAATCACTGACAGGATAGGTGAGTCACATATTCTCACGATGCTGCGAAAATATTACCACATGGATATCGTGCTTGATATGAAAAAGCAGCCTATCGAGAAATACTCATCGTTGCGACAGGGTTGTGCATTTGCCGCATTTCTTGCCGACGCAAGTCTGTTTGATATAGACGAATGTATCAGCAAAATGAACGTGGACTATGTCAGATATTCAGACGACATACTCATCATCGGCGAAGAATGGGAAAGTGCTTATGCTTTGTTAAAGGATAAGCTTGGACAGATGGAGCTTACGTTAAATCCGAAAAAAGTAGAAATACTCCATAAAAACATATGGTTCAAATTTCTCGGATTTGAGCTCAAAAATGATATGATCACTCTGTCAAGCAAACGTATCAAGACATTCCAGCACGATATTGAAGAATGTACAATACGTTCACATTTCACCGACCCGGAAGAAATAATACGGTGTGTTAACCGTAAATTGTATATGGGACCCGACGGTTACTGTTGGGGAACAAGTGTACTTCCTGTCATCAATTCTGATAAAGACATACAAACAATGAACTGCTTCATTATGGACGCTATCAGGGCAGCCATGACAGGAAAAACCAACATCGGTGGACTTGGATGTGCGAAAACGCAGGAAAATGGACTTATTCTGCGTGCTAAAGGTCGCAATGTTAAACACAATAAAGAAAAAATTCCAACTTTAAGCAACTATACCACACTCAAATGTATGCAAAATGCCATTAGGGCATCCAAACAGGCATTTGACTTATTAGTCGCTACAATGTGATTGTCACAAGTCATAACCATAGATAGTATAGTCTGATATTGTGAACAACATAACCCGCATATATACATTCTGCGCTTTATGAGGATAATTTCTAAAGTGTGGATGATGTGTATATTCGTATGCTCGAATGTATATATGCTGAATAAGCTTATCAGGATACTGCAGCGTCCCACAGGATGACCTGTTGGACAGGGACTCCCGTGGATGGTCAATCCGGATACCAGTCAAGACTCTGAAGTGCCAGCTGGCGGAAGCAGATGAATGGGCACGGTGAGATTCTGCCTCAAGCCGGATGAGAATGATCAACTCCCCGCACGCTGTTGCGATGGAAGGTGAGATGAGTCAGTGCGGCTCGGGCTATCGAGTACAGGCTGATGGAGATGAGGATGATGCTGTCGGCGATTGGATTGGATCCAGCCGTCGTTCAATCAGAACCAAGGATGGAACTCCGATTGAAATCAGAAGCCAGGCAAAGACATCTGGGTCGCAGGGTGAGGTGAGCAGAGGAGAGCTGAGAGGACCTCCTCAACCAAGCTCCGCAGAACCTGCAAATCCACCTGCATATCTACCTTCTGGTTCGGAAAGAAAGAAAGAAGAACTCGAATGGAAGAAGAACTTCGCATCCTGGAATTCGAACTTCTACTGCAGTAACCGAAGAAGATCTTAATCTCTGAAGACCAGGTAGAAGCCATGCAAATGATGCTGGAGAAATCCTGAATGAGATATGTAGATCTTAAGATAAGCTTTTAGAAATCTGAGCATCTACTCGTATCAAACATCTTCGATGTTCTGCTACTTGTAGAATGCATATATCACACATTTATAGTAATATACTATATGTTGTATCAATATCTATGATTAGATAATCACAAAGGCAGAAAGGGATATGCTCATGGTCGATTTTACAACAAGGACTTTGAAGAATCAGGATTCTGTTCTAATCGATCATGGGTCAGCCCGATCGAATTACAAAATTCCAGAAACCATCATCACCTGGAATATGTTAGAAAGACTATATACCGTATATGAAACATCTGTTCCTGATAAAAACAGACCGGCATTGTGTACTGCAAAAACAGAATCAGATCTGACAATGGCTGACATCATCTTCGGCGCAAAACGATCTAAAGCTCAGGAAGATTTCGAACAGGCCATACTTATCGGTATATTGAACGGTTCGCTTCGTTATCCTGATAATACAAAATGGTTTTGGCAATCGTCTAAATACAGAAACATGATCATCCCAAAATGGATTTTCGAATCATGCGATAAAACAGTTCATCATGCGCGAAACTCCGTTCAAGAAAATGAACTTTGGGATCGAAATCTGGTTGCAAGACGATTAAGACAGATACTGAACACAGATCCGGAAGCCAATATTCCATGGAATTCCGATTTCAAAACATGTCTCCTGACCATCAGGGAAGAACTGGCAGAAAAAACGAATATACGATATTTCACAGATGAAATCATAGACGAATTGCTTCATGCATATATGACTCATCTGCCGAAAAAGTATATCCAGGAAAAAGCCAGAATAGGACAATACATCGCCGCTCTCAAAAAGGCAAAAATGGCATACAAAAAAGTCAAAGCCATAGACGATATTTTAGCCAATTGCCCTATGTATGCGTATGAATATCAGAATAAAAAATGGATCACAGCCTACGGACATTTCGTGAATCATAAGACGATTGCGTTCATATCAGAGTTTATACCTGATGTAAGCATGCCTGATTTTTCCGAGAATACAGACAGGAACGTCGAACAATACGTTCTTTTGAATAAAAACGCAATCTGTAAATATGCAGAAATTCATTAGCAAAGGAGGAAACAAGATGGCACGAACGGTTCTTACAGAAAACGATAATGGCGTAATCTATCGCTACAACAAAGTACCAAGCAATATGTTCAATTTTTATCTCTTGCGACGCAGAGCATATAAAAATGGAAAATCACTTTGGCATCTTTGCGTGGAAGTAGCAGCTCCGCCGGCTGGTAAAAATGCACCGGAATGCATTAACACAGAATCCAATTACATCAAGCTGCAGAGTTTTCGTGGTACAAAGACAGAAGCAGCAAAGCAACTTGACAACATCATAAAGGAATATACATCATAAGGAATATATATCATGAAAAATATCAAGACACTTGGTTTGTGTCTGATCATAGGTCTGGTTCTGAGTGGTTGCACTAATGATGCAATCCTTTCGGATTCAGACCTATCTGTTCAGAGCAATGAAATCATCGCAGAAACTACAACTGAATCAACAGAATCAACTGAAATACCGGTCACGGACAGCACCGACGACCAGAACACCATCGTGGCATCTGCTGAACTTCCGTTATTCAAAATTCCGGAATTCGCAGGTGAGCCGTTTGTAGAAATCAACGGCAATGTTCCGACATTTACACAGGAAGAACTTACGACTAAAGCATACGAAGTGTATGCTCCATTAGATGATCTCGGACGACCACAAACCGCAGTAGCTTGTCTTGGTAAAGAAACTATGCCTGCTGACGGAGAGGAGCGAGACGATATCGGTATGATAAAACCTGTTGGATGGCATTTATCCAAATATCCCGATATCATATCTGATTTGTATTTATACAATCGTTGTCACTTGATCGGCTGGCAGCTCGGAGCAGAAAATGCCAACGAGCTAAACTTAATCACGGGAACACGCTATCTTAATGTAACCGGAATGTTACCGTTTGAAAATCTCGTGGACGATTATATTGATACAACCGGTAATCATGTTTTATACAGAGTTGCGCCAATCTACGTTCAGGATGAACTTGTGTGTCGTGGCGTTCTGATGGAAGCAAAATCCATTGAAACAGACGATATTTCATTTTGCGTATATTGTTTCAATGTACAACCGGGTATATGCATCGATTACGCCACTGGCGACAATTGGGTAGACGAAACTTATACTGCACCAACAACAGTTTCGGATCCCGCCCAGGATACAGAAGATACAGAAGGCAAATCATATGTGCTGAACACCCACACGATGAAAATCCATCTGCCGAATTGCCAGGCTGTAGATAAAATCGCAGAATACAACCGGCAGGATTATACGGGAGATATCGACGACTTACTCTCACAGGGGTATTCACCCTGTGGCTATTGTCATCCTGAATAAAAAAGGAGAAACATTATGAAAACACCCCTTGCCGTCAGAATGCGGCCTCAAACCATCGATGAAATCGTCGGTCAAAAAGACATTCTGGATGAAAACTCATTGCTCACCCAGATGATCAAAAATGACTTACTTTCATCTATCATCTTATACGGCCCGCCCGGCACGGGTAAAACTACAATAGCCAATGTTATAGCCAACTCTACCAACGCCAAATTTGCACAGGTGAATGCTGTCACAGATGGTAAGAAAGAGTTGGAGAAAATATGTATGCAGGGCAAGAAGGATTTGGAAAATGATGGCACCCGCACAATATTGTTTATCGATGAAATACATCGTTTCAACAAAGCGCAACAGGATTATCTGCTTCCGTTTGTCGAACAGGGCATTGTTGTGCTCATCGGTGCTACCACGGAAAACCCATACTTCGAAGTAAACAAGGCTTTGGTGTCAAGATCCACAATCTTTGAGCTAAAGCCTGTTACGGCTGAAGACATGATCATCTGCTTGAACAGAACACTGAACGATGCCGAGAGAGGACTGAAAGAAAATAATCTCGTCATTGATGATGATACAAAAATGTTCATCGCAGAACAGGCAAATGGCGATGTGCGCAGAGCACTATCACTTTTGGAACTATCTGCTGTGGTCGTCGGTGACGGTGGAACTATCACCGTTGATACAGTCAAATCGATCATTCAGAAACCAAATCTGACATATGATAAAGACGGCGACAAGCACTATGACACCATCTCAGCCTTCATTAAATCGATGAGAGGCTCTGATCCTGACGCCGTATTGTATTATCTTGCTCGAATGATTACGGCCGGCGAAGATCCAAAATTCATAGCAAGGCGGATAATGATAGCCGCATCGGAAGATGTAGGCAATGCTGATCCGATGGCTATCGTCGTTGCTACCAATGCTGCACTTGCTGCTGAACGGATAGGGTGGCCCGAAAGCCAGATCATACTGTCACAAGCGGCACTGTATGTCGCTATGGCTCCAAAATCAAACAGTGCCTGTACAGGTATTGAAAAAGCTATGGCTTACGTTGCCGACCATCCATCAAACGATGTTCCGACTCATCTTCAGGATGCCCATTACAAAAGTGCAGCCAAATTGGGACACGGAATTGGCTACAAGTACCCACATGATTTTCCGAATCATTGGTGCGAGCAGAATTATCTGCCGGACTCCGTAACCGAATATTTCTATCAGAATAGTCATCAGGGTTACGAAGCGATACAGGCAAACTATCAGAACAGCATCCGAAACTCTGATTCATGAAAATGTTCATATATCAGTCAAACTAATTACATCAAATATATTGCACATTTTGGCGGTGTATGGTATAATACAGGAGCAACAGACACAAAATATAGATTGTTTTCCAAACAATAGACCTATATATTGTGTTGGAACCCGTCAAAATGACATATATTTGTAAAGAAAGGAAAAAATGCCATGATTAAGATTTGTCGCAAAAGAGACGGTCGTCATGCGGAATTTGATTCCAAGTTCATCGCAGCCGCCATTGACAAGGCGCTGAAGGCAACTAACGAATCAGGAAAATCTGCAGAAGACATTGCAAAAACTGCGGTTCTCATCATCGAACAGGATTATGTTGACGAGGATGGAATCGTTGATGTAGAGGAATGCCAGGAGGCAGCAGAAAGAGCCCTTTTCGTGAACGGATTGTTCACAACCCTTATGGCGTATCATGAATACCGTAAGGCTCACAGTGAAGTCCGTAAACTTGAGGTTAAGAAGGACTGGGCCAGATCAGTTACGGAAGGCTATGTCGGAGCCCCTGTCATCGATGATATCACTGATATGACATCCGAAAGCATCCACGGTGCTGAAGTCAAGAAAGACGGACAGAGCTGGCGTGTAAAGCAGAATGCGTCTGTCAGCTACTCCATCGGAGGAAATGTCCTTAACCAGTCATCTATGATCACAGAAGAGTACTGGCTTGATACACTTTACGATCCTGAAATCGCTGCATACCATCGTCAGAAGAGATTCCATCTCCATGACCTTGGCTGGCTTGGCGGTTACTGTGCAGGATGGAACCTCAAGACACTCATCGAGAGAGGTATCACCGGCGTACCCGGAAAGATCTCATCAGGTCCTGCTCATCACTTGCAGGCACTGTGTAATCAGATGACTAACTTCCTCGGAATCATGCAGAATGAATGGGCCGGCGCTCAGGCGTTCTCATCTTTTGACACATACCTTGCTCCATTTGTTAAGGCAGACAATATGTCTTACAAGGAAGTTAAGCAGGCAATCCAGTCGTTCGTATTCGGTATCAATACACCGAGCAGATGGGGCTGTCAGGCACCGTTCTCAAATATCACTCTGGATTGGGTGATTCCTGAAGACCTTGCAAACATCCCTGCTATCGTAGCCGGTAAGCCGTTAGAAATCGACGGCAAGATCATCACTTATGGTGATTGTCAGGCTGAAGCCGATATTGTCAACAAGGCGTTCATGGAAACAATGATCGAAGGTGATTCCGAAGGTCGTGGATTTGCTTATCCTATCCCGACATACAGCATCACCACTGATTTCAAGTGGGATGATACCGAGAATAACCGTCTCCTCTTTGAAATGGCCGGCAAATACGGCGCACCTTACTTCTCCAATTATATCAACTCTGATATGAAGCCGAGTGACGTAAGATCAATGTGCTGCCGCCTCCGCCTTGACCTCAGAGAGTTAAGAAAGCAGAACGGTGGTAACTTCGGTGCAGGTGAAAACACAGGTAGTATCGGTGTTGTTACAATCAACCTTCCTCAGATCGCATATCTTGCATCAAACGAGGACGATTTCTTCAAGCGTCTTGAAGATGTCATGAGCGTAGCAGCAAGATCACTTGATACAAAGCGTCGTGTCATCACAGCGTACTACAACGCGGGCCTGTATCCTTATACCAAGGCTTACCTGCCTAACGGATATAAGGATCACTTCAGCACAATCGGACTTGTCGGCATGAATGAAGCTTGCCTCAATGCAAAGTGGATTCAGGCTGATCTCACAACCGATAAGGCTCATGCATGGGCTAACAAGGTACTCGATTTCATGAGAGAAAAGTTGTCCGACTTCCAGGTGAAGTATGGATGCCTGTTCAACCTCGAAGCAACACCTGCAGAGTCAACTGCATACAGATTTGCCCGCTATGACAAGGAAACATATCCTGATATCATCACAGCCGGCGCAGTCGGTGGTGATCCGTACTATACAAACAGTACACACCTTCCTGTTGGAGCAACAGACGATGTGTTCGAAGCACTTGATATCGAAGATGATATGCAGTGTAAATACACATCCGGTACAGTGTTCCACTGCTTCCTCGGCGAGAAGATGCCGAACTGGAGAAGCGCAATGCAGCTCGTACGTACTGTAGCTGAGAACTATAAGCTTCCGTACTTCACTTTATCACCCGTATACTCCATCTGTGAGGAACACGGATATCTTGAAGGTGAACAGAAAAGCTGCCCGTGTTGTGGAAAGCCTACGGAAGTCTACTCCCGTATCACAGGCTATTACAGAGCTGTTTCCAACTGGAACAATGGTAAGGCTTCTGAGTTCAAGGAGAGAAAGTCCTACGATATCGGAAATTCTTTCTCAATGCACAACAAAGAAATCGATATGACCCTTGATGATTCCGACAACGCAGCAATCGAAGCACTTGAGATGGATTCTTCTCACATTCCCCTTGGAAGAGAAGATCAGATCCAGTCTGGAACAGAATATCTCTTGTTCAAGACACACACCTGTCCGAACTGCCAGATGTTGGAAAACATGAATGTGCTGGAGCATTACCCTGTGCAAAAGATCTATGCTGACGATGAGGAAAACAAAGATCTTGTCGAAAAGTATGGAATCTGTTCAGCACCGACACTTGTTGTCAAAACCGGCAATGATATCAAATCATACACCGGTGTCAGCAACATCATCGGTTTTGTGAAAGCAGATGAATAATACAAGAACATGATGTCATGCGAGAGGGAAGATTGTCATGATCTTCCCTCTTTTTTTCATCAATGATGCTAAGCTGAGAATAGAAAATGCTGTGATATTTTCAGCTTAACAGCATTGACACAAGAAAGGATACACCATAATGATAATAAGCGGATTACAAAAATTAACGCTTTTGGATTTTCCGGGCTATGTTGCATGTACGATATTCACCCGTGGATGTAATATGAGATGCCCGTTCTGTCAAAACGCAGGATTGGTAACACCTGATCAATTTGATGACACAGCCATCATCCCTGTCAATGATATACTTCGTTTCTTGAACGAAAGAAAGAACAGGTTACAGGGCATCTGCATCACCGGCGGAGAACCAACCCTGCAAAAAGATCTTCCTGAATTTATTGAACATGTGAGAGCCATCGGGTACAAAGTCAAATTGGATACCAATGGCACGAATCCTCAAATGTTGCAGGAATTATTGCAAAACTCAATGCTTGACTACATTGCAATGGATATCAAATCCGATTTTGATACCTATGACAAACTGTCCGGCTGCAAAATCGACACGCAGTCTTTGATGCGGAGTATCGATTTGATCAAACATTCGGACATCGACTATGAATTTCGCACGACTGTGACAGCGGAAGAGCACTCTGCCGACACATTCCGTCGTATAGGTGAATGCATAGGTCATGTGACAAATTACAGCCTGCAATACTATGAAGAATCCGAGCATGTATTGAACCCGATTTTTCATACACCATCGGATTCAGATATGCAGACATATGCCGAAATCTTAAAATCTTATGCCGACAATGTTATCATCAAGGGAAAGTAAAAAAGGAGGAGAAACAATGTCACCACAAAGTAAGAAAAGACACTCAAGGCCGAAACACTCGAAACCGAAAAAATTAGTATCATTCAAAGAATATAAGAAACAGACCGAAGAAGTGAAGCCCACTTCACTGAAACAAAGAATTCTGTTGGATATTCTCGCTGTGATCATCGTTCTTGTTATCGGCAGCATTGTATTTATCGCCATTGGGCAGTACAAAGCCAAACATGCTGGTGCAAAGGATAAGGATCAACTGATCCAGAATTACATCACAGCTATGAGTGATGTAGACAGAAACGGCATCAAGCAATGTTACTATCCATACCAGCCAGACATGCAAAGCTACGAAACCGATATCGACAGGCAGATCCAATATGCGCAAAATGCCAAAGATCAAGAACAAATTGTCTGGGATTCAGCAAACATTGAAACAGAATGGACTCCTACTGATACTGCAAAAATTACAGAAGTGTTGTCAAATGCACAACCGGAAGAAGCGCAGCTTGGTGTATCATTCATACCACTAACGCAGAAGAGTGGTGACTACACAGTCCACCAAGAAGATGTTTATCAGTTTATCGTGTTCAAAACAAACAATACATGGTATCTTGCCGCATATATGCAGGTTGCTCGAAATCTGACAGCGGTCGAAGACGCCGATGGTAATCCGCTTTCAGAAGAAGAAATCAATGAATGGATATATTCTATGTCCTATGAAATCGGCAATGATAATGTAGGTTATCTATATGTTGATAAATCATGGGTTGAAATTGCAGATCCAGAAAATCCGGACGAGTATATCAAGACATTCATCACCAATGATTACTCATCATATATGACCATGGCGTCCATTGCTGATGCCGATGTAAAAGACTTCAAAGCATATTCAGCATCAATCATCCAGCAATCTGAACGCAATTATGGTGATATCATCGAAAGCGAAGGTGTCATTGGAACATATCCCACTGATGTACAAATCGCACAGAACGAAGAAACCGGTGCGAGAATTATCGTGTGGATATTCAAGACTGATGAGAATGATCCAAGAACTCACGTAATCACATTGGAAGCATTATCTGATTATGATGCATCGACGTACATCAATACTTTCCATACGGTGAAGGCACAAACGGATAATTCTTCCGAAACACAACCAACGACTGAATCGGAGTAAGCACCGAAATACCACACATAAGAAAAATCCC